>ERZ831773.2341-NODE-2341-length-15665-cov-65.161755_pt1 | contig 15665 bp, 5 predicted proteins | sample MGYA00519696_ERZ831773 | MGnify/ENA primary metagenome ERZ831773 (study PRJEB31850, sample SAMEA3708720) | human gut metagenome | biome: human gut; feature: human-associated habitat; material: faeces | place: China | collected 2014 ...
TTCAAGAATGGCGAGGTTCGCGCCCCGCCAGCTACCCGTGTTCTGGTGGCAGGAAGCCGGGGTGGGTATGCTTTGTTTCCCTTTATTTCCCTTATCTGCTTGCGGGAAAAAAGTAAGGAATGATCCCCTTGAATTTCCTTGTAGTCATGCAGGTTTTTGGTCAATCTTAACTTAAATATTGTATCTTAACTTAAAAAGAGTTATAATGCATAGAAAGAGTTAAGATTGGAGGCGAACGCATGGAATATCTTGATAAAGTTCTCGGGATCGAAGTAACTTATGAGAATGCTGAGTTCAATCATTTGCCAAATTTTATTGTCACAAGGTATCGTTTACAGATGACATCTTTAAATGGGGAAAAGGTGATTTTCCTTTATCCGAAAACGGAACTGGAACAGATTGGGGTGCTGAAAAAGCATATTGCCCGGATACGGAAAAATGAAAATTCGCCTGTTGTTCTAGTGTTAAAAGAGGTTACCTTTCGCCAGAAGGAATATCTGATTCGTGAGAAAATCCCATTTATTGTAGAGGGAAAACAGATTTATTTACCTTTCATGGCACTGTATTTGCAGGAACGGTGCAGTGCAGAAAAGCCGCTGCGGGAAGTAATACTTCCGTCGGCGCAGATGCTTTTATTGCATTTTATTTATAGGGGCGCACAGGAACTGTCCACAAGCCAGGCAGCGAAAGACCTGGGGGTGACACCGACATCTATATCAAGGGCGTCAAAACAGCTTGAGAAGATGGGATTGTTGCAGATAAAGAAAATGGGCGTGCAGAGGATTCTGTGGTCTGAAGATTCTTCGAGAGCGCTGTTTGAAAAAGCAGAAGATAAGCTGGTGAATCCAATAAAGCGAACGGTTTATATTCCAAAGGAACTTGCTGGAGCAGACATGCTGGAAAGCGGATACTTAGCGTTGGCAGAGTATTCTATGCTGAATGAACCGAATGCCAAATGCTATGCGACAGATAAAATATCCCAGTGGAAAGATGTAATGACGAATAATTTGCAGGATCCACAACTGCAGGTGGCTGTAGAGATGTGGAGATATGATCCGCGGAAATTGTCTAAGCAAAATATTGTAGATGAACTTTCGCTGGCATTGGCGTTGAGAGAAAATACAGATGAACGAGTAGAAGAAGCAGTGGAAGAGATGCTGAATGAGCTATGGAGGAAAATGGATGGTTACGGGAATTGGCAGCTTTAAGGAATGGTTTAAAGGCAGCGAAGAACAGTATATCATTATTGGGGGAACGGCGTGCGATATCCTGATGACAGAAGAAGGACTGGATTTCCGCGCTACAAAGGACATTGACCTGGTTCTGATTATTGAAGCAGTTGACGCGGATTTCGGAAGGAAATTTTGGGAATATGTAAAACGGGCTGGATATGAGCATTGTAACAAAAGTTCTGGAGTGCAACAGTTTTACCGGTTTACCCATCCGGTTTCAAATCAGTATCCTGCGATGATTGAACTTTTTACTCGGAAGCTGGATACCATTCAGCTTCCGGAAGATGCAGTACTGACGCCGCTGCCCATGGAGGAAGATATTTCGAGTCTGTCTGCCATTCTCTTGGATGACGATTACTATGAATTCCTGAAACAAGGGAAAGTTACCGTTGATGGAGTAACTGTTTTGGATGCAGCTTATTTGATTCCATTTAAGGCGAAAGCGTGGATGGATTTGATGGATCGCAAAGCGGCAGGAGAACATGTTGACAGAAAAAATATCAGGAAACATAAGAACGATGTTTTCCGTCTGACAGAATTGATTGATCCTGCGGCTAAAATTACAGCTCCCAATGGAGTTTATGCGGATATTCAAGAGTTCGTGCAGCGTATGCAGAATGAAAGTGTTGATATTAAGCAGTTGGGGCTGGCAGGAAGAACAAAAGACCAAATTCTGGAAGAAGTCAAAGACTTGTATACAACAGAATAAGACCGTGCAAAAGTGTGCAAGGCAGAGCCATCATTAAGGATGGCTCTTTTTGACGCTGACAGAGATGCGGGAAAGAGCAGGTGGCTTACCTCCCGGCACCGTCACAGCGTACAGGTCCGCCCCGCCAGCTATCCGTGTTCTGGTGGTAGGAAGCTGGGGCGGGTATGCACATGTGGTTAATGAAAAATAGTGTAAAAATAGTGAAATTATTCCTTTTCCTGCCTCCGCGCAAAGTCCACTGCTGACGGAAACGATGGGAAAAGAGGAGGGAAAAAGAAAGGGATAGGACTGCCAAATATTCATGTCGCAGATGTAAAGGAAGCCCCGCCCCGGTTGACCTTTTTGTGGTGTTGGGGCGGGGCGGGGAAGCTTCACCTGTACAATATAAATTTCAATCCATGCACCCCGGAGGGTGTACCTGTGTAAATAGTTTATTTCCTGCATTCAATATATTTCAATCCATGCACCCCGGAGGGTGCAACTATGTAAATAGTTTATTTCTTGTATTCAATATTCATGTCGAATGAATATGCCTTCAGGTAGTTTCCACCAGAAAGACAGCTCTGATGATCGCTTCCGAAATCATCAAGGTAAGGCTTACAAGGTTCAGCCATTCCAATATTGTCAATGACATACACATAAGTTTGTCCTTTTTTGAGTCGGGTGGTAAACTTGATTTTGTTAACAGGATGTTTGCTTACATACTCTGATTCATCATTATAAGTTTCATCTATAGCATCCGCATATTCCGGATGCTCTGCTTTATAATTATCAAAAATGGTGCGAAATTTTGCGAGGTAATTGTTTTCGTAAAGGGTGGTGTAATCACCAACTTCGTCAGGATAAAGATCTTCTAATGTATATTTTTTCCCATTTTTAACAGGCTTATAAATACCTCCACCGAAGCATTTTAAAGATTTATCGTCTGTACCCTGCAGGTTGTTGAGCGTGAATACGTATTTCCCTGTCTTTGGGGCTTTAAATTTTACAAAGGACTCGTACCGAGGCTTCCCTTTTTCTTTAGAGACAGATTTTACTGAGGATGTCACAGCCGGAACGTTAATGGTTGTTTTCCCTGTTTTAACAGCCGGCAGGGAGTTTAAATCCTTATAAAAGGCAACTTTTGAAAAGCCATCCATAACATATCCTTTTTTGTCATATCCTTCCAAGTGATACTTATACACAGAAGTGACTTTCTTTGTAGTGGCTTCAGCGGTAACGACATTATCCGCCATTGCAGGTACAACAGCAGTAGCAACACATGCAACGGCAAGGACTGCACACATCAGTTTTTTTAAAACATTTTTCTTCATGATAAAACCCTCCTTTGGATTTTGTAAATATATTTGAATAAGTAATTGAAGGTTTCTTTTGTTCCCTTCACCTTATATATTGAGCCATTTTGGAAAACGTCAAGGAAAATGGAAAACTTTTTACACTTTTTCCCACATACACATTTCCCTGTTTTGACGTTTTCACTTTTCCAGGTTTCCGGACCCCGCATCCAACAAAAAAAATAAGGCTGCAAAAACAGCATTGCATACTAAATATTGTAGCAGATTGAAATTAAAAAAGCTACCGCGGTGGCGGTTTTATAATAGATATTCTTTATTCAGGAGGGAAATCATGGAAGAAAAGAACAGTATTTCAGACAGCAGATACAAAAGCAGGTTTTTCAAAAAGCTTGCGGCATGGATGGGAAAGCATGGGGCAGTGCTGACAGCAGTGGTGCTGATTGCAGTTTCAGCCATCCTTGGGTGTGCCGAGGCCACAATCATTTATGCAGCAAAGGGTAATGAGGCATCGAATGATTACGGAACCAGGGGCAATACATCCAGCCCATCTTATATTGGCGGGGGTGGGAATAATCCGACCGTTTATGAGCCCGGCGTCATCGGGGTATCGGTGGTTACCTATGACCTGAATGAGGTCAGCAAGAAAGGGACACTGTATTACGGTGGAGACAAAGACAAAAACAAAAATAAATATGCTTCCCCAGTAGCGTCCACCAACGATCCGAAAGTCGTAGAGGCTGCTAAGGGGGAATATAAGAAACAAAACAAAGCTCCCAAAGACCAGCCGGACTATTACCCATACTGGATCGACAAAATGGGAACCACGGATAAGGGGGAAACAATCTACAAGTACAGTAATGCCCTGCATCATGCGATTACGTCCAACATCCTCGCGATGCAGAACTCGTATGAATATGATGACAGCACCCTGGTATTCGTCCCGCGTGTCATCACGTCCAGCAACCACCATTCCTGGATAATGAAGGGAAAGAGTTCCGTTGTGACCGGCCGTGCGAAAGGGAATAAAAAGTCTATTTTTTACGATCTTGATCCGTGGTATGAGGAAAAGGATGCCGGGAGCTTCAAGAAAACTTCAAAGGGTGTCACGGACGGCATTGCCGGCAGCAGGAAGAATAAGGCAGGCATTTATTATGCCGATTTAAAGAAATATATCAAGAACAAAGAGAAAAAATCATCAAAAAACAAGAAATCTTTTGTGGAAGTCACATCCGTTGACTCCAAGAAAAAGTATGAAGTGTGCAACTATGCACATTTCTCGGAACTGAGTAAAGATGATATTAATAAGATTATCGGGTTTAACGGGAAAAGTTTTTCATCCAAGGGGAAAACAAACCTTGCCCGTGCCAGAAGACTGTATTCTTCTATCGCAAATGTAAATGAAACAAGCAAGGGGCAGTATACGACAACACCGGAAATGGCAGACATCTTCCTCCGGTATACGACAGCTGCCGGACTCAGCAGTAAATCCTATGGCACGGAAATGTTCTCCAAAAACGGGACAAAAGAGGGATTATACGGTACCCAGAAGGGGCAAAGGGATGCCGCAAACAAAAACATGGTCGGGTCCCAGGTACTCCGGAGTATTTACCAGGGCAATTCCCGTTTTAAAAAGGTGCTTGCCCCGGGTGCCACCAGGGAAATGGACGAGGTAAAAAAACGTGTCCTGAATGATGAGTACAACACGCATTACCTGGACCTTTTGGTAAGCGGTTACGCCCTCGCCCAGTCAAGCGGTGACAAAAAAGCAGCAAACGAATGGCTGAAAGCCGTAACAACATATGCGAAAACAGCGGCAGATGGAAGTAATGGAAAGAGCGGAAGCAGCAGCCTGGAAAACGTTGTCATCCGTCTTGATATGGGAATGGCCTATGCCACGAGCAAAGAGGTCACCTATGCCTCCTGCGGCAGTGTCATTAATAAGCATTACAACTTTTCCGGCAAAGCAGACGCCTTTGCATCGTCAAAGGGTGTAAATGCCAAGAGCCTGAACAAGGGGTTTATTGGTTTTGCGGCATCTGATGATAAATCCGGCCAGAACTACCAGGCGCACAATGGAGAGGTCGCAACGAAGAAAGGCGTTGTCACCAAAACAAAGTATAAAGATGCTGATTACGGCACGTATTATGACAGGCTTTCAAAGGCAGTGCAGAATACAAAATCCGTCACGGGCAGCGGCAAAGACTGGTACAGCCGCATGGTCATCATGCGTACGACAAAGGCTTATTACAGCATGCCCAATAAAAACGGGAAGCCGAATGCAAGGGTATACAACAGGCTGGCCACGGTCGAACTGCTTCAAACAGTCGGGTCCCAGCAGGGTATTAACGTGTTTAAGGGAACGGCAAAAAATATAGCATGGCAGTATGGTACTTACGCAGTTGACGGTTTTTACTGGACTTCCACACAGCCGGAAGAGACCCCGGATGTGAAATTGAACCTTACCATTTACAGCAAGGATGTCAACGGCAAGGAACCGGCCCAGAATGGAAAAGACATTAAGGATACCTTCCAGTCTTACAGTATGACGGGGAAAACACGCACAACAACTATTAAGGACAACCTGTATGTAAAGCTGTCCCCGGGGAAAGACAAGGAATCCAAGAAACTTTTCGATAAGGTTCTTGCATCGGATAAATACTATGTAAAGATTGTGTTTGAAAATGCAGACGGGACAACCGCTGCGAGCCTGCTGGATCCGAAAATCGTAAAAAGTGTCCAGCGGGTAACAGATCCGGAAACGGGAACCAAATATGATGCAAAAAAAGAAGCTGCCTATTATAAGGCGCTCAACCATTACGATTCTACAAACAAAGGGTCAGAAAAGGGAGATGAGCAGAATTACAACAAGCTTGTGTCTGCAAAACAGATTGGTGGTAAAGACCTGCAGGCAAACCGGAGCCTGATCTGGCGCATTTCCAATGCAGATGTGCGTACCAAAGGGTTTAAGATTTCCGGCACCGGCAGTTATTATGTGAACTGGAAAGCAAAAGTGTATATCATGCAGAAATCCGGCAGTGGTGCGAAGACAAAATGGACAAGCGTGATAAATGGAAGTTCGGTCAAAAAAACAAAGCCATCCATGTCTGACCTTAAGGCAGGTGGCTGCGCAACAACAAACAATGTCATTGCACAGTATATCTACCACAAGGATGATACGAAGGATGTGAACCTTTCCGACACCTATGAATCCATTCCGGAAGCATATGCAGAATTAAAGGAAGGGTCCATTTATAATGAGACATTTGAAGCAATGGCAGGTGTGCCGAGCACAAGGTCCCTGTACTTTGCAACCGGCGGGTCAGAATTCATTGTCAACATGCAGGCAGTCTATGATGATTACTACCTCAAGGAAATTTCAGGTGGAAGTAAAAACAGCTACCGTTCCACAAGACGATACAAGAGTGTTTTCAACAGCACGGACTGTGAGTACAAGAAAGGTGATACTTTAAAATCACTTACCGCAGGGAATACAAAAGAAGAGACTTTTGTTGCAGATGCCAATGACAGGAAACAGGAAAAATCGGTCACTGCAGAAAAGAACAGTGCCGTAAACCCGCAGGGCGCTGCCGGTTATAACACGACCGTAAACGGACACGACAGCACAACCAAATTCCATGCGACATGGACAGGGACGATCGGGAACAATACTTCCCGGTGGTCACAGAGCGGGTCGAATGTAAGCCCGTCCGGAAAACCATGTGAGGGCGGAAATGCCGGTGAAGTATACAGCATGTCCCCGACCCCGGCAAACTGGGATGTTTCTGCCTACAATACAGCATTAGGGCAGGCTGCAAACTGGGCGAAGAAGATGGAACAAATCGGTAAAAGTGCAGATGGCACGGTCTACCGTATTGATGACTCTGACGGATATAAAAGGGTATACCATGTAGGAACCGCTACGATCAAGGTTACACTGACCGGAGGGGAAAAGAGCTATGATACCGGTTCCTCACGGTCTTATGGCGGAGGAACCTATACATCATCAGATCTTGTATCAAGCGCAAAGAGAACAAATACATCTGCTGATCTTGGAACCGGATGGAGTTACACCAAAGGTAATAAAGCTTCTGCTTCCGGATCCCATACAACGGATGAGCACGGAAAAGTAACCGGACACTCCAGCTGGAGCGGATACAAGGGATCTGTGGATGGAAAATCTTCCAGCATCCAGTACAAAATTGAAGTAACATTCAAGGATGGAAGCATTACCGCAGGCAATTACGATGGAAAAGTAGGGGAAAGCGGGCTGAAAGTAGAAAAGAAAAGCGGCCTGACCCAGTTTGGGGCACATGACCTCTGTGGCGCATGCTGCCAGCATGTACTCCCGGCGATCGAGGATACATGGATCCAGAAACTCCGTTTCGATACGATCCGTTTCACAAACCTTAAGGTATGGAAACTGCAGGAAGGCTATGCCGAAGGCATGGGGGAGATTCGTAAGACAGATGATGGCAGCGGAAGCAGTATTGAAGGGGAAGCAGGAAAAGCAGAAGCGGATGCAGTAAAGAAAGAGAAGGAAGATAATAAGGATAATACCCAAGTTGTTGATCCGGACCTGTCAGATGTGGAAAGCACGGAAGCCGCAAATGATAAAGAGTATGATGAAAACGGCGATCTTATTGTCCCGGACTATGAGACCGGGGATATAGGGGATGACCCGGATGCAGAAGGGGAAGAAACCTGGACGGACACCTCAGAAAATGACCTTGATATTGTAAAATCAAAGATCGTAAGGTACGACCCGAATATTTTTTATAACATTGCACAGGCAGATACCTCAAAAGCCGGACGTATCCGCTACAGCCTGCAGACCGGACAGGATGATGATGTTACATGGACAGAATTTAACAGTGATAAAAAGCTGACCCGTACAGATTCCTGTGACGGACAGACTGCATCCCATGGGGGAAGCCCGGTTGTAGTTACGGCAAACGGCCATAAAAAGAGCTGGTGCAGGGGATGCCTGTATACAAATAGTACATACAGCAACCTCCGCAACAGACACGACAATGCCAAGACAGGCGGGGAAGGAAAAGGGGAAGCCGGGGAAGCAGCAAAGACCAAGACCGGATATACCAATAACACAGCCGATGCAGTGGACAAGACAACGTTCGAGTGGAAACGCTTTGATAAGAGACGTAAGCTGAACTGTAAAGCAACTGTTATTTCAGATTTCCTGATTTTGCAGACCAGTTCAGGCAATGAAAGTATTGTCTACTACCAGGATACTGCAGAAACAAAACATCATGAGTGCCAGGAAAATTATGAGGATACCCTGTGGTACTCCAAGCCGACAGACATGAATAATCTCAAAAAAGAGAATGTCAGCAAGGCAAAATGGATGTGGGAAGATAAGATGTGGACGGATAACCCGCTGGTTAAGAAGACATCAAACCTTAATGTAGGAAGCTATAACGGCAATTACAGCAGTACATCCACGAAGTACCAGGGCACCGGAGGCAATGCAGTTGTAGAAACCGCATTTGATAAAGATGAAGAGAAGTATAACCATATCACAGATACCGATGAGAATGGAAATACCCTGGATCTTGCAAAAGTAACATCTGCAAGGACGATTGAAACAAAACAGAAGCAGATGGACGATGTAAAAACCATCATGCAGACAAAATCGGATTCGATTGATGGAAATATCTGTTCCCCTGGATGTGGAAACACTTATGGCGGAACAAACTATGATACTTATGGCAGCGGATCAGCGCGGATGGGAACAAATACTGCGGATGTTTATACTGCACCTACCAAGCAGGATGTATGGGGAAAATACAGCTGGATTAACCGGATTCTCCCTTCCTTGAACGGACAGACGGATGCACCGGAACCGGCGCAGTTTGGTAATGCCGGACTTGTGCTTATGCAGGACGGTATTGCACAGTGCCCGACGAACCCGAACCAGGAATATGTCACAGGGCAGTCCCGTGCATTCTTTATCCCGCTGGTTACATATACGAACTTTGGTGCTGATAAAAACGCCGAATCGCATGATATTACCAACTATACATTCAAGTATACAGACGGGAATGACAGCGTAGTCGGGAGAACCGGTTATACCATGGATTCCATCTACACAAACGGACAGACGAAAGTCAACAACATCGTTGTCCATGACCCGGTTTCCGTACAGGGGGCAAATATCCTTACGGTAAACAAGGAAATGGATCAGCGTGTGCTCGGCGATGATAAAAGCGGGGCAGCGGAGATGAATAAGGAAGCTGATGATGCGACTTGTCCGGGAACAGCAGAAGAATGTCAGTACCGGCTGTTAAACTGCCAGTATGGAAAGCCGGTGCGCAGGGCGGCATTTAATGTTGACAATGCAAAGCACAGTGATGTGGAAGACGATGATGGAGTCGTACACAGCTATGATTCCATTATCAGTAATATCCTTGCCCCTGGAGGCACTTACATGGATGTCAGTCTCGCAGACAGTGGCTTTGTCATCAAGCGTTATGACGGACTTGGGGCATTTGAAGGGACATCGGAAGATGATAGTGATAGGAACCAGCCGGACCGTTACCTTTCTGGAAACGGCAGTGCATCGCTTGCAATGTCATGGAGCGCAATGGGGGTAGATACGGAAGAAGCAAAGAATGATACTTACGAACTTCAGGGCGTATTTAATTTCCACAATGCACTGGATTCAGAAAAAGCACTGTTTACCACCCGGGCAACCAAGCTTCTTGCAGAGCCGGATGGTTCCTTAAAGATTGTGCTTGCAGACGGATCCGAATATACATCTGCGGCTTCCCTCCTGGCAAAGGATGGGAAGAATGCCATCCAGTATCATTTTGGAATGGATTCTGTGGTGTTATCCCCTAAGAAGGTTGACTACAAAGGCGGTTCTTATACCGTGGATGCCAATACAGGTGTAATTGTTGATGGAAAGGAAATTTCCTTTACAAAAGCAAAGAATCCTTCCGGGGATATGACGAATTACATTGGTGACGGCATCTGGTTCGGTAACCAGGACGATGCAGTTTCCGATGGTACAGCTTATAATTCCGTTTATGACTGCAGCTATTCATTGGATAATCTTGCAGTTACAAGGCTTGCACCGGAAAAGGATGCAAATGGTATTTCATACAGGCATACCTTATCCTGCTTTGCGGGTGTAACAGAACACGCGAGAACAACACAGGACTATTACAATGGCATAAGTGATAAAAGTGTACAGTATACTTACGATTATACGGGTGATGTGCAGGTATTCACTGTCCCGGCAGATGGAGTTTATACCCTTGAAGCATGGGGAGCTTCTGGTGGTGATGGATATGACAACAGCGTTGACAGGGGAAATACAAGTTCTGTCGCTGGAAATGGTGGATATTCCAAAGGAAATGTCAGCTTAAAGGAAGGACAGAAAATCTATGTGTTTGTTGGCGGTGCTGGAAAATATGGAGCCGGGACAAACCGCTTTGGAGGACCAGCTGGTGGTTACAACGGCGGTGGTGACGGTGGTGTTGCTGACAGCGGTTCTGGTGGAGGAATGTCACATATTTCCACCACAAACAATCCCGCAACAACAAGCTGGAACCCTGATGGGACACTTCTGGCTGCCGGCGGCGGTGGCGGAGCAGACAACCCTGGGGGAGGCCGCGGGTCCGATGATGGACGCGGTGGAAATGGCGGTGGAAAGAATGGTGAAAATGCATACATTGAAAACATGAAGTCTACCGGAAATGCGACATGGACGCCGACAAGTGGTTTATCACTGCGTACTGGGACAACACTTTCTGGGAACAGTGCAGTAACAAATGGAAGTGAACAGGGCGTATTTGGCCCATATAAAACCTATCTTCCGGGACAAAAGGTTACGATAACAGTAAGGGGTGATAATCTTACAAACGGATATCCGGTTGTATATACCAATTATGGAAGATACCAGACAAGAAATTATACGGTTGAAGCAGCAAACAGTAATGAATACAGATATTCATTTACCGTACCAAGTGGACTTACATCTACAACAAATACCGACGGAACTTCTGCAGATTCCGGACAGAATCCATATACTATCTGGGAATTCTGTTTCCATGCAAGGGGTTCTTCACGGATGAGGATAGACTCTGAAACTGCATCCTGTGACTATAACTCAGCCAATCAGAATATGGGTGGCTGCGGAATGGGAGGAACCCAGGGCAGCGGATATAAACAGGGTGTTGGGGAATCTGTAACATTTGGAACTGATTCTGGCGGTGCCGGCGGTGGCTGGTACGGCGGATATGTTACTAATGCAAATAATGGCGGCGGTGCCGGCGGTTCGGGATATACAGCATCCGGTCTTACAAACACAGAAATGAAGTCCGGGGTACGCCGTGGAAACGGTCTTGTAAAAATCACTGCAGCCGGAACGATTGACTGGACACGCAAGTTTGATGATGGCTACCAGAAACAGACATCAGAAAACAACAGACATGTACATACAGAAGCATGCGTGGACACACCATCGGAAGGTTTTAAGATTGCAGTAGATGAAGCAAGCAACGGAAACACTGCGGACCTTGGAAAAATGCTTGGATCTGCGGTATGGGGTAAAATTAAGGATCAGCTGAAGAACTGCTATGGAAGTGGCAGCGGCGGATCTGCAGGCAGCGTAGCTGCAGGAAAGACCTATACCTATGACTATTCCGGATCCGTGAAAAGCGTTACCCTCCCGGCTGGTAAATATAAGCTGGAAGCATGGGGAGCATCCGGTGGAGGCAGAAACCCTGGAAAGGGTGGATATTCAGCCGGAACAGTAACATTTGCAAATGAAACTACCGTATACATTGTAGCTGGACAGTCTGCAGGTACATATAATGGTGGAGGTATCGGATGCCATGGATATGGCGGTGGTGCAACACATTTTGCAACAGCAAACGGTGAATTAGCTGAATTATCAAATAATAAGAACAGTGTCTTGCTTGTAGCAGGAGGCGGAGCCGGAGGAAGTTCCGGAGCTGGTGGAGCCGGAGGCGGCGCAAACCAGAGTGGTACAACCGGTGGAGACGGATGTGGCACGAAAGGGGAAGGCGCAACTGTCAGCGGACCGGGAAATGCTTATTTCAGCGGATCATTTGGAAAAGGCGGATCGAATTCCGGCTGGAATACCTGTGGCGGAGGCGGAGGTCTCTATGGAGGCGGCGGAAGCTACGAAAGCTATTCACGGAATGATGATGATGACGCTGGCGGTGGCGGAGGATCGGGATTTGCTTCTTCATCCTTGACAGATGTATCCGGTATAACCGGAGAGCATAGCGGAAATGGTTATGCAAAGATTACCGTTATCGAAGCACACACTGACTATGATCCAGACAAAGTGTTTGACCTGGTCAAGAAAGCCGTTGGAAATAATTATTCACAGATTCCGGACAGTGTCACTACAGATGGACATACCATCATAAACCCGTTTTGGAGCTGCCAGTGCATCTACGACAGCCATGTATGCACGAAGCACTGCAAGACCACTTATGTCCTGCAGTGCAAGGAACCGCATCATAAGGCAGTTAACGGAAAGATTGGACATTACGATGCTGGCAATGAGATCTGTTATGATGCATGTCATAATGATGAGCTGCATAAAAAGGGTGCAGAGCAGGCAAATGCAGGAAAACCGGGAACGTCCAAGCCGCTGAAATTTGGAGATTTCGTCCTGCTTGATAACTATTTTTATATTTACTTCCCAAACAGTGGCGATTTTTATGAGTCAGATGATTATGGAATCGCCCAGACCGAACAGCGGAAGGGAAAAGGATATACGAATAATTATGACTGCACGGAGTGGACCAGAGAAAAATGGATCAAATTCCCATATTCCGTTTTGTATAATCGAAATGGCACCTGGGAAGAGCATGCTGCCGGAGAATGGTTCCAGCTTGAAATCACGGACAAGGTAACAAACCGTGACACAAAGAACAACTGTTACGATCTGACCAGCTTGTCGGAGCGTGATGATGGATTTACATATCAGTTCTACGCCCAGCTTGACAACCATGAGATGAGTGGTGCTACGATTGAGTATGCAGTTGAATCCATCAACAACCAGCCTTCCCCGAGCGGCAGTGAAAATCCGTACGACCGTGACGGAACGTTATCACTTGACTGCTCTCAGGATAACTCAAGCATTACAAATGCAGAACGTGCAATTGACCTGACGGCAAAACATTCAGCATATAAGCAAACGTTCGTCGATTTAATATCAAGGATTGGCAACCTCACGGTGCAGGATAGTACCGACCTCCGCTTTAGCAATTTGTTCAAACGTAAGACAAATGATGATAAATGGTATATAGATGGTATTGTTCATGCAGTCGATAAGAGTATACAGAACGCATACCTGTCATGGCATAAAAATAATGGAGATACCGCAACGGATATCCGGGGCGAAAAGGTATCCGCATATAACCAGTGGTACAATACATGGCATACAGCAAAGTGGTCTGATGTAGGAGAGGACTCCAGCAAGTGTGTTTCAACACCTCTTGAAGCTGCCAAGAATAACATTGCAGCTCTTAGGAGCGAACAGCTCCAGCTTGGATATAACCTCTTATGGGACATCCAGGTATTAAGCCGGGATTTCGCGGACGGAAACATCCAGATCGAGCCGAAATATTACATCCTCGATACTCATACAGATAAGCTCATGGCAGTGGATGTGTGGGGCAGCCGGAATGAAGATGTAACGCTTGTCAATGAGTTTGGTCTCATGGATAAGTACGGAACAGATTATTTTGACAAACAAAAGGACAAAATTTATGACCATGCTATGTTGCTGAACTGGGATGATGAGAAGGCACGTCGGAACTACAGCGATGAAGAGAAGGCTGCGACCGAAACGGCATCGAAAGTGCTCGGCCGTACAATCCTCGATGCAAATGGAATGCCGATGACCCAAAAAAATCCTTTAACCGGTATGGAAGAAGAGGTTGTTGCACCGCTGTCTATCCCGATGGGGGATGGCTACCGCGAGGGTAACGCGCAGTTCCTGTATTTGAATGGACGTACCCGTACTTTTATTGGAAACAGTAAAGTTACAGCACTCCATAAAGATATTAATGGCGATGATGACCAGGAACTTTTCAAAGAATTTGATGCTATTGGAAATGATCTCGGCTCTAACGGAGTTTCTGAGGATGAGTACAGTTTCTGTGCATCCCGCTGGCATGTAACACTCGGGCTGCCGTCTTCTGCAAAATTTACGGATGTGACCGTGGATAAAGATGGTAAAGAGCAGCATATCAATCCTTACGATATGATTACCGACGAGGATACCGGGGATAAGATTTATGCGTACCAGAAATATGACCCAGATTACCTCAAAGAACATGGAGATGAGAACCGATACATGATCCTCGAAACAGCACGTATCACAGCATACGGAGCGGTCTACAACCTGAGATATTCACAGCTTATGGACAATGGATCGATTACTGCAGCCAACGGGAAAACGTATAATTTCGTCGACAGTGCGACATATCCAGGCAAGGCAAACTCGATACCGACATTGCTTGCGGTATATGGCATCACTAACTCAGGTAGGGACTATGATACACTCCAGACACATTAATTGTTTGGATAATAGCTGTTGATGTAATAATATATTGTAACACAAAAGAAAACTACTCAAGGGCTTAAGCCAAGAGTAGTTTTTCTTTGTTTTTTGAAATATGTTATTTCAATCCCTGCACCCCGCGCGGGGTGCAACATGCGAAACAAAATGCTATACCAATTACACTAGAAATTTCAACCCATACACCTCTTACGAGGTGCAAGGGGCTGTAAAATAAGTCCCTAATATAAGAAACGCCAATTCCGGCAAATGTCGGTTTTGGCGTTTCTTTGTATTAACTTTTCTATTTCTAAGCAAGTCTGCATCTTTGGGTATAAAAAATGGTGCATTTAATAAAGCTCGGCTAATCACGCCCGCTTAAGTTTTATGCAACTTTCGTCTGTCGTTGCTTTTTGTTGTGATATTTATAAAGATTGAATCCACATGAAATCAGTGTAAGCTCGAGAATTACATTTTTCTCGCCTCTTCGCAATAATCTTTTATACGCTTTATCCCACTTTAATACACCAAAAGTTCCCTCCGATTGAATACTTCGGTTCATTCTCAAGAGAGCACCATGTATGGATTCAAGATTTTGCAGCACTTCCTGATGGATAGCAGTTAATTCCTGATTCATTCGGATCGTTCGGTTTTTGTGTGCTCTCGGACAACATTCTTGTTTATGCTGACACCCTTCACAAGATTCACATTCGTATAATTCTTCCGTTCTTCCATATTTATTATATTTCACATGCTGTGTTCTCTTGAAGAGGAATTTTCGACCGTTTGGACATAAGAGATTTCCATCTGCATCTTTTGCAAAGTTTACAGCACGATACGGATTCTCATGATACTTTTTGTCC
>ERZ831773.2352-NODE-2352-length-15612-cov-48.062480_pt1 | contig 15612 bp, 19 predicted proteins | sample MGYA00519696_ERZ831773 | MGnify/ENA primary metagenome ERZ831773 (study PRJEB31850, sample SAMEA3708720) | human gut metagenome | biome: human gut; feature: human-associated habitat; material: faeces | place: China | collected 2014 ...
CGTCCTGCGGAGCTTCATTCCCGGTCAGCAGAAGAAAACTGCCCGACCGAGAATGCTTCGTCACTTTGCTCCGTCAAGGGAGCTACACTCCCTTACGACGCTAAAGCGGCTATCCCTTGTGGACTTGCCGTCCGAAAACGATTTTAACAAACCGTTCGCCGCCGGCAAGTTTGAAAAAGGACAGTTATGCACTGAAAAACATATCTGCAACTTGAAGTTGACAAAGTGCATTTCCCGAAAGATAGATAATGACACCTTGCTTTGGTAGAATTATGCTATCAAAACCAAAGGAGGTATCACCTATGAATTTAGGCGAAAAAATTTACAAACTCAGAAAAGAAAAAGGTCTGTCTCAAGAAGCTCTTGCAGAGTTTGTGGGAACAACCCGACAAGCAATCAGCAAGTGGGAGAATAATCAAGGATATCCAGAAACAGAAAAACTGCTGTTGCTTTCAAATGTCTTTGAGGTATCCATTGACTTTCTGCTGAAAGATGAAAAAACGGAAAGTAGCGCAGATGAAAAAGGCTATTATGTAAGCAGAGAAATGGCTGTTGGCTATATCGCCAACGAGAAAAAGACTTGCAAATATTTTGGTGCTGGATTCGCCTTGTTTGCTTTAGCTGGAATACCCTACACCGTGTTTCAGACAACGACTGCATGGAAAGTGTTGGGTATGTCCATTTGCATACTTGCAGGAATTATTGCTCTTGTGGTTTCAATGTTCATTTCAAAAGATGAATACACAATTTTGAAAAAAGAGAGTTTGCTTTTTGATTATGAATTTCTAAAGGTACTAACTGACGAATATCGTTCCATGAAGAAAAAGAACATGGTTGTTGCTATCCCTTGCACTGTTCTGTTCATCATAGGTCTTTTGACACTCGCTATTACCGTTCGAGGAATAATTCCATGGACACACTATCATTCGCTTGTCTTTTTAGGGTTGTCAGTCGGATTATTCGGCTTTGTATATTCTGCTGGAACTATGGAGGCGTATGAGATTTTAGTCCATAACGAGAAATATTCAAATAGCTTCTGGTTTAAGGTTAAGCGAAAAGCAAAATTAAAAATCGACAAATGGTAACACACAATAACTAAATATCAAAAAACTGACCGTTGACTTGATATGCTACCCCTACCATGGCAAACGGTGATTACGGCTGTTCGGCAAGGGTGCCACGGGCTACGCCCAGTACATGACGGCCTTCAACCACAACTTTGGTGGCTCGTCTGGCGGCGGTGGTGGCGGAGACGGCAGCGGCTGCCTCATCGCCATTGCGGTGGTGGTCGTGCTGGTGCTCATCGCCATGGGCGGCTGAAGAAATCCCCACAGGCTATATGCTTCCTGTGGGGATTTTTTGAATCTGCTTGTAGAAACCGGCAGTCTGTGGTAGGATGGGACTAAAGAAAAACAGGAGGGATAGCATATGGTTTTACTGGTTGTGGATACACAGAAAGGTATCGTGGATGAACGCCTGTATGCGTTCGAAAAGTTTGTCAGCAATGTTAAAGAACTGATCCGGACCGCTCGCGAACAGGGGATAGAGGTCATCTATGTCCAGCATGACGATGGGCCAGGGACAGGCTTCTCCATCGGGGACGACGAGTTTGAGGTCTACTCTGAGTTCACACCGCTGCCGACCGAAAAACGGTTCGTCAAGACCGTCTGCAGTGCATTCAAAAAGGAGAGCGGCCTGCTGGAATATCTGACTGCAAAAGGCGAAAAAGATGTGATGGTCTGCGGCATCATGACGGACTTCTGCATCAATGCAACGGTGGAGGCAGGCTTTGAGCATGGCCTGCACATGATCGTTCCCGCCTACGCAAATTCTACGCAGGACAATGAGTACATAACAAGGGAGCAGAGCTATCGCTATTATAATGAGTTCCTCTGGCCGGATCGCTATGCAGACTGCGTACCGATGGATAAGGCGCTGGAATTGCTCAAAAAGTGAAATGGAGTGAGTTTTGAAATACAGAGAGATCGTGGACGGCATTTTTCTTGACCGTCCCAACCGTTTTATTGCCCATGTAGACGTGAACGGTGTGGTGGAAACCGTCCATGTCAAAAACACCGGGCGGTGCTAAGAACTGCTGGTGCCCGGCGCGGCGGTGCGTCTGGAAGTGTCGGACAACCCGAAACGCAAGACAAAATATGACCTTGTAAGAGATGAAAGAGTGCATGAAAGATTATCAAAGAATTATCTTTTTGTGAATTTTAGCACTCTACACTTGACACTGCTAACAAACGGTGCTATAACTATGGCGTGTTCAGGAGGAAGGACAAAAGAGAGAGCCGCGAGGTGATCGGGCGGCTTTCAGGAAAGAGCCCTTCCGAGTGAACAACATAAAGATTTTTGACCCGACCCGAACGCCGGGATTGGAGGAATGATTTATGTTTATGCCTGCTGTTTTCCATGAGAATCTGTTCGATGATCTCTTTGATCCGTTTTGGAACGATGGTGCGCTGGAGCGTGCGATGAACCGTGAAGAGCGTGAGACCTTCGGCAAGCGCGGTGCAAACATGATGAAGACCGATGTGAAGCAGACCACCGACGGCAGCTATGACGTTGCCGTTGACCTGCCCGGCTGCAAGAAGGAAGACGTTCAGATGGAGCTGAACGACGGCTATCTGACCATTCAGGCCGTCCGCAGCCACTCCAATGACGAGAAGGATAAAGAGGGCCGCTACCTGCGCCGCGAGACCTTCTCCGGCACCTGCGCCCGCAGCTTCTATGTGGGCGACGCCGTGAAGAAGGAGGACATCCACGCAAAGTTCGAGGATGGCATCCTGCACATCACGCTGCCCGCACCTCAGCAGCAGAAGGCTCTGCCTGTGAACCCGAACCTGATCGAAATTGAATAACTGTTATGTACCGGTGTAAAATACCGGTGCATAGGACTTGCCCCCGGAGAGCTGCCCAAAGGCTCTCCGGGGGCTTTTTGCGTTCCGGCATTTTTTCGGCAGGGAAAAGCATGGTGCGATCCGGATGGCATAGGGCAGGGGTCAGGCCCGGCTCCTTCATCGCCCGCGTTCCCCACGGTATTCTCAGATACTTCATATCAAAACCTCCATTCCATCTTTACGAGCTGCATTTTCATCCCATGGTCGCCGACTTTGGCGAGAAGACGAAAGAATCCACTGCCGCTCTTGACAAAGAGTGGTTTTGTACTATGATTGTTGTACATACAACGATGCAGATACATCTTTTTGAGATAAGACCCGGAGGCTGTCTATGGATATTACCGATGAAAAATGAGAAGACCTTCCGCCCGGACCGGGTGTTCTCTTATTTCCGGGCCGAGTGGCTCCCGCTGGCCTTCGTGACCCTGTCGGGCCTCATCTATAATATCGGCCTGCTGGCCACCCCGTGGTTCGAGGGCCGTCTGGCCCAGTGCCTGGCGGACATCCTGAGCGGCAGCGAAACAGCGGCCCAAATGGCGCTGCTGGTTCTGGCCTATATCCTCGTCACCCTGTTGGTGCAGGCGTCGCGGTTCATCAAGCGCTTTTATGTCCGCCGCTTTGCCAACAACATCAACCGCCGGATGAAGGGTATCCTCTACGCCAATCTGGTGCGCCAGAGCCGGGCTTCGCTGGAAAAAGAGGGCGCCGGTGAGCTGATGACCAAGGCCATCTCCGATGTGGACGACTGCGTCGAGGGTATGCGCAAGTTCACCACCGAAGTCTTTGATACCGGCGTGGCGCTGGCGGGTCATGTGGTCATGCTGCTGGTGTACGACTGGCGGCTGGCTCTGCTGAGCCTGCTGTTCACGCCCTTCTCCTACGTCTGCGCGGCATGGATGAAAAAGCCGGTCCAGCGGGCCGGTGCGGCCTACAAAAAGGCGGCGGGCGCACTGAGTGCCGCCACCCTTGACCGCGCCCAGAACGCCGTGACTTACCGCATCTACGGCTGCGAAGACGCCCGCGCGGAGCGGTACGAAGAGGTACTGGATACCTACGAAAAGACGACGGTGAAGAACAACGTGTGGCAGTCGGCCCTGCCGCCGCTCTATCTGGCGGCGTCAGAGGCAGGCGTACTGTTCATTTTGTGGTTCGGCGCAAAGAATGTCCTCGGCACCGGCTGGCGTGTGTGGGACATCGCGGCTTTTACCACCTTCCTTTCCTGCTTCACCAAGCTGGTGGTCAAATCCTCCAAGGTGGCCAAGCTCTTCAACTCGGTGCAGAAGGCCGAAGTCTCCTGGAAGCGCATCAAACCTCTGATGAAGTCGCCGGAGCAGCTGGACGCACTGGATGTCCCGGCGGCAGAAGATGTGACCCTCAGAAACCTCTCCTTCGCCTACGGCGACACCCTCATCTTTTCGGGTCTGAGTCTGACAGCCCATCCCGGCGATATCATCGGTGTCACCGGCCCGGTGGCCTGCGGCAAATCCACCTTTGGCCGGGTCTTCCTCTGCGAGGCCCCCTATGAAGGCTCGGCGCAGTTTGGCAGAAAGGAGTTCTCCGCTCTGGCCCCGCGTCAGATTTCGGCCACCGTCGGCTATCTGGGCCACGACCCGGAGCTGAGCGCCGACACGGTGCAGAACAATGTCCTCTGCGGCAGCAAGCAGGACGCTATGCCCTATCTCGCCGCTGCTGCGCTGAAAGGCGAGGTGCTGGCGATGGAGAACGGCCTCGATACCGTCATCGGCAGCAGCGGCACCCGTCTTTCCGGCGGACAGGCCCAGCGTCTGGCGCTGGCCCGGACGCTGGGCCATCCGCGCCCTGTCCTCATCCTCGACGACCCGTTCTCGGCCCTCGACCGGGACACGGAGGATACGGTCTTTGCCGACCTGCAGGAATACGCCAGGGATAAGGTCGTCTTTCTCATCTCGCACCGCCTGTACCACTTCCCGCAGATGCAGAAGATCGTCTTTATGGACGGAGGAAAGACCACCGTCGGCACCCATGAGGAGCTGATGGCGTCGGTCCCGGTCTACCGCCAGCTGTACGAAAGCCAGACAGGAGGGAAACAGCATGGAGAACAGGCGTAAAAATGGTGTGTTTGAGGCTATCCGGATGGCCGCCGTGACCCACCGCCTTCTCACAGCGGGGACCGTCCTGTGTGCGGCGGCATCGGTGGCGGCGTCTCTGGTGCCGCCGCTGCTGCTGGCCCGCATCATCGACGGGCTGACGGCCGGGCTTCCGCTGACGTTCCCTGCGGTGCTTCTTTATTTCGGCAGTCTGGCGCTGGAAGGGATGCTCTCCTCGGCGCAGGAGAGCCTGCTGGTACTCTTCGGCCAGAAAATGACCCACGCCCTGCGCTCTGAAATGTCCCGGAAGCTGACCAAGCTTCCCGCCAGCACGCTGGCAGGGCAGAGCCCCGGCGAGGTGGCCGCGCGCTTCTCGGGCGATGTGGATACGGTGGAGGCGCTGTTCACCTCCGGAATCATCAGCATGGCGGCGGACGCCTGCCGCATCCTCTCCATCATGGCGGTCATCGCCGTGAAGAATACCGGCCTTGCGCTGATTTTGCTGCTGGTGCTGCCGCTGTTCGCCGTGTTCACCCGCCATGTACAGACGCGGATGCTGGCAGCGCAGCTGGATAACCGCCGGGCGGTCGCCGCTGTGTCCGGCCAGGTCCCGGAAACACTGCACAATATCCGCACCATCCGGGCTCTGGGTCTGGAAGACTACATGGAGCATCGCTATGACCGGTGCATCGGCGAAAGCTATGCCGCGATGGAGCGGACGAATTTTTATGACGCGATCTATTCGCCCGTCGTGCTGGTGCTGAATGCCGCCGTGGTCGGCATCGTCATGCTCCTCTCGGCTTCCGGCAATGCGGCTGTCCTGACGTTGTTCGGGATGTCGGTCGGCACCTCGGTGGCCGTCATCAACTACATTTCCCGCATCTTTGCGCCCATCGAGAGCCTTGGCATGGAGATACAGACCATCCAGTCGGCAATGGCGGGCGTCAGGCGCATCGACGCCTTCCTTGACCAGCCGGAACGCACCATCCCCAAGGAGCGGGAAACCTCTGCCCGGGGTGATGTGGTGCTCTCTCATGTGACCTTCGGTTACGGCGAAAAGCACGTCTTGAACGATTTTTCCATGACCGTCAAGCAGGGCGAGCAGGTGACGCTGGTGGGCCGGACGGGTGCCGGAAAGAGCACAGTCTTCAAGCTGCTGCTGGGACTTTATCACCCGGAAGCCGGGTCGGTGACCATCGGCGGCGTGGACGTGGCGGACATCACGGACGCCAGGCGCCGCACCTGCATCGGCTGTGTGGAGCAGCATTTTGCCCGTGTGCCGGGTACGGTGCTGGAACAGATCACGCTGGGCGACCCCGGCATCACCGAAGAGATGGCAAGGAACGCCGCGAAGCTTGCCGGTCTGGATGCCGCCATCCAGACCCTGCCGGGCGGCTATGATACGGTGTGTACGGACGGGATGTTCTCGCAGGGCGAGTGGCAGCTTCTGTCCATCGCCCGCGCCGCAGCGGCAGACCCTGCCGTGCTGCTGCTGGACGAGATAACGGCCAACCTCGATGCTGAGACCGAGGCCCGTGTCCTTGAAGCGCTTCGCCGCGCGTCCGAAGGACGCACGGTGCTCTCCGTCTCCCACCGCATCTATGAGAACCTCGGCGGCCGGACGGTAGAGGTCAGGACGCAAAACGCATAAGAAAAAGTGAAAAATGAAACAAGAAAAAGCTTACTATCATCTGCCCGGACTGTTCGAGTTCTACGAGCTGTACCGGGAGTTCCTGCCCCTGTTCCGGGCGCACAGAGAATACTTTTATGACTGGTGCGACATCGGCTCCATCTACGGAGCACCGGCCGACTGTGTCTGGGGCGGGGGACGGGCTGGCTTCGGGGAGCATGACCCCAAAGAAGTCCTTGCCCTGACGCGGGAATACGGCATCTCGGCGCGGCTGACCTTCAGCAACTCGCTCCTCCGGGAGGAACACCTTTCGGATAAAAAGTGCAACGCCCTCTGCGCCCTGTTTGAGCAGGAAAACCCGGTACAGAGCGGCGTCATCGTCCACTCGGAACTGCTGCTGGACTACCTGAAAACGCACTATCCGCAGCTTTATTTCGTGTCCTCCACGACCAAGGTGCTGACAGAGTTTCAGCAGCTCCGGGCGGAGACGGCCCGGGAAGAGTTCCGCTATGTGGTGCCGGACTTCCGGCTGAACAAAGCCTTTGGAGAGCTGGACAGTCTGCCGCAGGCGCAGAAAGACAAGGTGGAATTTCTCTGCAACGAGTGCTGCTGGGTCGGATGCCGGGACAGAAAGCGCTGCTATGAGAATGTCAGCCGGAAAAATCTCGGCGAAGCCTGCCCTGACCACATCTGTCACGCACCGGGTGCGGAGGAAGGCTACCGCTTCTCGAAGGCGATGGAAAATCCGGAGTTTATCGGCATCAGGGACATTCGGGATGTCTATATGCCGATGGGATTTTCCAACTTCAAGATCGAGGGCCGGGGCCTGGGCAGTGCGCTGGTACTGGAATTTCTGCTCTACTACATGACAAAACCGGAATACCAGCTGCATGTCCGGGAGGCCATCTATCTGGACAATATGCTCGACCTGTTCTGAGGAGCTGCACGACGGCTGCGACGAGCCGGATGACACCGGGCAGAACGCCAAGAACGGCTATCGGAAAGGCGCGGGCGGATAAATAAAAAAGGGCTGCTGTACAACACGGTACAGCAGCCCTTTGCAGTTATTTCCGGCTCGTCAGCTTGTTCAAAAACATCACAGCCAGCACGATGACGCCGATGACCAGCACGATGCTCACCATCCCGATGACCATGATGGGCAGAGTCGTCATCCACGAAGTAAGATGCAGCATATCAGTCCCTCCTTTAGCTCAGCAGGGTCAGCAGCAGTCCGCCGGCGATGACAGAGGCTATCTGGCCCGAGACGTTGACACTGATGGAGTACATCAGCAGGAAATTCTGGTTGTCCTCCTCGAGGCCCAGCTTGTTGACGACGCGGCCGCTCATGGGGAAGGCCGAGATGCCGGCTGCGCCGATCATGGGGTTGAGCTTTTTGCTCTCCGGGAGGAAGAGGTTCGCCAGCTTTGCGAACAGCACACCGCCGGCGGTGTCAAACACAAAGGCCACGAGGCCCAGCGCAAGGATGAGCAGAGTGTCGGGCCGCACGAACTTGTCGGCGGTCATCTGGCCGGCCACGGTCAGGCCCAGCACGATGGTGATGAGGTTTGCGAGGACGTTCTGCGCCGTTTCACTCAGGGTGTTCAGCACGCCGCACTCCCGCAGCAGGTTGCCGAACATCAGAAAGCCCACCAGTGCTACGCTGGCCGGAGCCACGAGTCCGGCGATGATGGTCACGACGATGGGGAACAAGATCTTGGTCAGCTGGCTGACACTGCCCTTCTGGTAGGGCATCCGGATGCGGCGCTCCTTCTGGGTGGTCAGCAGCTTGATGACCGGCGGCTGCACGATGGGGACCAGCGCCATGTAGCTGTAGGCCGCCACCATGATGGCTCCGAGGTACTGGGAGTGCAGGACGTTGGCCACGAAGATGGCCGTGGGGCCGTCTGCCGCGCCGATGACGGCGATGGAAGCGGCGTCCTTCAAATCGAAGAAGAAGCCCGCGAGGAAGAGGGTGAAGAAGATGCCGAACTGCGCCGCTGCGCCGAAGAGCATCAGCCACGGCTTCTCGAGCAGCGGGCCGAAGTCGATCATCGCACCGATGCCGATGAAGAGCAGCAGGGGGAACAGCTCGTTGGACATTCCGGCCTCAAACAGAGCCGAGATGGGGCCGACGGTGTCGCCCTGCGTGATAGCGCCCGATAAGGGCAGGTTGACGAGGATGGCTCCGAAGCCCATGGGGAGAAGCAGGCTCGGCTCCATCTTTTTTGCGATGGCGAGGTAGATGAGCAGGGCGCCGATGCCCCACATCACCACCATCTGCCAGGTCAGGTTCCCGAAATTGGAAAAGAGACTGGCGAATGCGTTCCAGAAATCCATGTCATTGCCTCCTTTGAAATCTGCGGTGCAATGACGAAAAAAGAGACTTCCGCCACAGCACCAATTACTGTGACAAAAGTCTCAAGCGAACACATGACATCGGGCATTTCTGCCGTGTTGACGCTGCCATGCAGCACTCCCATAAGGTGGAGCGCCCTTTACTCCCTTTTATCCGATTCTATTAAACCAGAATATGCGAAGCCTGTCAAGAAATGTGCGGGACTTTTAGCTGAATCTTAGGGGGGACTCTGAATATAGAGTGAAAAAAGAGGCTGAAGAGTACGAAAATGCTTTTTGCACTTTATTCTTTCACAACGGCCGCCTTCTCGATGCCATAGCGGGCAAAGAGGGGGAGGGCCTCCGGCGGGACCGTCTCGCCGCTGACCACGATGGGGATGGCAGGCGGGCAGGAGACCGCCGGTGCGGCGCAGATGCGGCCCACGGCCTCGGCGGCAGGGATCATCTCCTGCGGTGCAAGGACAGCTTCCCGGATGGTGAAGCGGCGGGGCTGTGCCTCAAGCGCCCCGGCCAATGCCGCGAAAGCGGCAGGATCGTCAGCCGCAACGGAGACATCGGCAGCAGGGGCCTCATCGCAGATGGCGTGCAGGGCCGTTTGCAGGCAGGCAAACTCTGCCGCAGAACTCTCGGCGGAAGGCATCAGCACGACGTAACGGGGGTCGGCATACTCGCACTCCACACCCCGCTCCCGCAGAGCCTGCGCCAGCTGCTGGCCGGAAAGACCCAGCGCGGCGGCGTCCAGCGTCAGCTTGAGGGGTTCGCGGTGCGCCCCGGTGAGGGGGAGTGCCAGCCCGGGCCGGAGAGCATCCAGCTCCCGGCAGAGCATCCCCAGCCGCCAGCGGCAGATGTCCAGCTTCTCCCGGAAGCTGTCGGCCAGAACCGCGTTGGCGGCGTCCAGCGACTGCAAAATGAGATAAGAGGGGCTGGTGGAGCCGAAGAGAGCCAGCGCATTGCGCACCGCGGCCTCGTCGGCCTGCACCGATGGCCCAAGATGGAGATACGCACCGCCCGTGAGGACGGGCAGGGTCTTGTGAGCCGAGTCACAGCAGAGGTCCGCGCCCAGCTGGATGGGGTGGCGGCTGCCCTCTTTCAAAAAGTGGAGATAGGCGCCGTGGGCGTTGTCCACCAGAAGGGGCAGGCCGTGGGCGTGGCAGACCGCCGACAGCCCCGCGATGTCCTGCACGAAGCCCAGATAGTCCGGGCTGGTGAGGTAGACGCCGAAGGGCGTGCGGCCCTCGGCGGCCAGCTCGTCCAGCGCAGAGGCAAGAGCTTCCGGCTCCACATGGCAGGTGCAGAGCGCCCCGGCGGCATCCGGCGCAGGCCAGAGCCACTGGATGTCGAAGTCCAGCAGAGCCGCCGCGTAAAGCAGGGCCTTGTGGGCATTCCGCGCCGCCAGCAGGACAGGACGGCCTGCCTTTGCGGGCTGCATTTGGAGCGCAAGGTGGAGCATGGCCCGGATGCACTGGCTGCTGCCCTCGGTGCTGTAATAGGTGCGGGCAGTGCCGAAGAGCTGCGTGGCGTTGGCCTCGCTCTGAGCGATGATGCCCTCGGCTTCGTACAGCTCGTCTGCGCCCGCAATTTCGGTGATGTCCAGCTCTTCACAGCCCAGCGGGCCGCGGCCCTTGTGGCCCGGCATATGCATCCGGGTGGTGCGCTGCTGGGCGTAGCGACGGACAAAATCGACGACAGGAGTGTTCATGGCTTTATTCGCAGGCTTCGCCGTCTGCGCAGGCGTTGCAGGTGCCGCCCAGCTCGATGGGAACTTCGATGCCCTGAGCTGCCAGCTCCTGGTTCTCAGCAACTTTTATCATGATGGCGCACTCGACACGCTTCTTGAACAGCTCACAGCCGTACTCGTAGACGCCGGTGATGCTGCCGGTGGCGTGGTAGGCGTTGGCTGCACAGCCGCCGGAGCAGTAGAGCTTGGCCCAGCAGTCTTTGCACTCGGGGCGGGCGTAGGCGTTGCAGTGCTTGAACTCATCCCGCACGGCGGTGTTGGTGACGCCCTTCCAGATGTCGCCCATCAGGTACTTGGGGTCGCCGACGAACTGGTGGCAGGGGTAGAGGTCGCCCCAGGGGGTGACGGCCATGTACTCGGTGCCGGAGCCGCAGCCGGAGATGCGCTTGTAGATGCAGGGGCCGCCGGTGAGGTCGATCATGTAATGGTAGAAGGTGAAGCCGCGGCCCTCGCGGTCGCGCTTGATCATCTCCTTGGCAAGGATCTCGTACTGCTCCTTCAGGATGGGCAGGTCCTCGGCGGTGAGGGCGCTGGGGTCGGTGGGCTTGGTGACGACCGGTTCCATGCTCAGCTCCGTGAAGCCGAGGTCGGCCATGTGGAAGATGTCGTTGGTGAAGTCGGTGTTGTAGTGGGTGTAGGTGCCGCGCATGTAATAGTTCTTGTCGCCGCGCTTTTTCACGAACTCCTGGAACTTCGGTACGATGGCGTCATAGCTGCCGTGGCCTGCGTAGTCCTTGCGGAAGCGGTCATGGACTTCCTTGCGGCCGTCAAGGCTCAGCACGACATTATGGCACTCCTTGTTGCAGAAGTCGATGACATCGTCGTCGATGAGCATACCGTTGGTGGTCATGGTGAAGCGGAAGTTCTTGTTGTGGATCTTCTCCTGCTCGCGGCAGTAGGCGACGAGCTTTTTGACCATGTCGAAGTTCATCAGAGGCTCACCGCCGAAGAAATCGACCTCGAGGTTGCGGCGGGTGCCGGAGTTCTCGATGAGGAAGTCCATAGCCCGCTTGCCCACCTCGAAGCTCATCAGGGCGCGGTCGCCCTGATAGCGGCCCTGCGAGGCGAAGCAGTAGGAGCAGTTGAGGTTGCAGGTGTGGGCGACGTGGAGGCAGAGCGCCTTGACCACCGTCTGGCGGTTCTTGAAGTCGAAAGCCATGTCCTTGTAGACGTCGGGAGCCCAAAGCTTGCCGGCGGCTTCCAGAGAGGCCACGTCCTCGAGACACTGGCGCAGGTCGGCCTCGGTGACGTCGGGGCGGTCGGCATACTTTGCCAGCATAGCGGCCACGATCTCGTCGGCAGAGTGTTCTTTGTACATTGCAATGACGTCGTAAGCCACGTCGTCCACGACATGGACCGAGCCGCTGCAGCTGTCCAGCACGATGTTATATCCGTTCAGTTGATACTGATGTACCATTTCATTCTCCAATCTATAATTGCCATAAAAAAATGCCGCCCTGCAAAGGCGGCATAGGGTCTGCAATGATTACTTATTGCTGTTCTCGCACTTCTGGTTTGCGACGCCGCAGGAGGTCTTGCAGGCAGACTGGCAAGAAGTCTGGCACTCGCCGCAGCCGCCGGTCACGACGCTCTTGGTCAGGTCACGAGTAGCGATAGTCTTAATACGTTCCATAGTTGAAAACCTCTCTAAGCTCCAAAGTTTCGTATACAGCTCTCTGTATACAGTGTTATCTTTATGTATGATAACACGATGTGCGGATTCTGTCAAGATTTTTGTAGCCCTCTCAGTCAAAACCTTGCAGGTTTTGACAGCTCTCCCAAGGGGAGAGCCACTGGCGGGCCGGGCAAGTCCATGCAAAACGAGAAAGTTTTGCGATTTTGGGAGCGGAAGTGCCTTGCTGATAGGGCAAGGCTGACTTTACCCAATAGGCTGATACTTTTTCAGGATGGTATGCAGCCCCAGCTCCCGGGCGCGGGCCAGCAGGTAGCGGTAGCGGCACAAAAGCGCCTGCCGCTCGTAGATGCGCTGCTCGATGAGGTCGGAGTCCACCTCGAGGTCGAACATCATCGCGTTCCGCTGCAGGCAGAACAGGCACTCTTTCAGCTCTTCTTCCAGCTCGGGGTGATAGCGCTCGTGCTCGTTGTCGCGGGGGATGCGGGGCGAAAGCAGAGTCTGGGTGGTCTTGGATGGGGTTTGCATCATAAGGCGTCCTCCTTTATTAACAAGTAAAAAATCAGGTACACCTTATTGTATGGTGCGGAACGTGCAGAAAATGCCGGTTCTGAGGTTGGGACAAAGAAAACGCCGCCTCCGGGAGTTCGGGGACGGCGGTTGATTTGTTAGAAGATGCGGTTGGCGCGGTTCATGTACTCAAGCTCGCGCTTGGCGCAGGCATTCACATAGAGATTGATGTCAGAAGTGGTTTGCAGGTTGGCAATGCGGGCATTCAGTTCGGCACCCTGCGACTGGATCCCAGTCAGTTGGTCAGATATGCGCTCGGAGTTGCGGATAAGCTGACCAACCTTGCAGTTGGATTCTTCGATAGCTTCATAAAGGTCCTGCTGGAGCGCTTTGATCTCATCTAAACGCTGGATGACCTGGTCCAATTTCGAGATGATTCTGTCCAGACGGCATTCAGTGTCATATTTGTTGTATGCACCTTCATGGCCTTCCAGCTGAGTGCATACGCCAGTATCGAAGTAGCCGTACAGGGAACAGATAGGAACGAGACCCCAATATTTTTTATGGATAACGCCCTTGTTGTATAGCTTGTTCAAAGTGTCTACAGTCTTTTTGTGTGCATCTTTCAAAGTTTTGAGCTGGCCTTGAAGAAGCAGCTTTTTAGGACGCTCTCTTTCTACGCGGAGTCGGTCTTGTTCGACCGCCCGATTGTATGTGGCCATAGCAGTTTCATAGGATTTTTTGGATTGCTGTTTGGCAGCATAACGAGCGTCGGATTGATTGTTCCTTTCGACAAAGAAAACGATTATGCCAGCGGCGAACAAAAATATTGCACAAGGGATAGCGAAAGACCTGGCAAGGTAGAAAATTAAAAGAATAGGAAAGAGAAGCAAGCCCATAATTCCCCAATCGGAATTGATGATGGCGTCTGATACAGGTGCTAACAAAAGGAATATAAGTGCGCTGCCAAAGCACAACCATGTAAGTCCACTGATTTGGTAGTTGGAGTTTGCTTCGGTATAGACGGGCCTTGTGTACCGGTGAGCATCTGGCAGGCAGGAAAGTTGATACTCTAACGATGCGATAACTTGATTTTGAGTATAGACCTCTTTTTCTAGCTCCATTAACATTTTGAGATGCTCTTTGATTGCCGCAGCGTTCATTATGACACCATCCTTTTTACCTCTGATATTATCCACTTTCGGGCTATATCAAAATAATACTCCACATATGGATAATTGTCAATATTCGGGCAATCCTTTACCATCTTATTTATAGATGTAATCTGATTCGTTAGGAGTGGGATTGTCCGTGATTTCGTTTGAACCTCTTTGGAAAACAATGAAAATGCGTGGTATCTCCCAGTATAAACTGCTGAAGGATTATCACTTCAGCGCTGGACAGCTGAACCGACTGCGAAACAATCATAATGTCAACACCTATACCATTGACCAGCTCTGCAAGATTTTAGACTGCAAAATCGAAGACGTCGCTATCTATCTGGAAGAGGGAACTTCGGACATTGAAAAATAAACTTGACGGATTTTCGCGGATTTCTGAAAAAGTACAACTTTTTTCAAAAATCTGCTTGACAAAACGCGCAAAGGCGGCTATAATAGCACACGTTGACCGGCTCAATGCCGCGAAACACAACAGGATATTGGGGATTTGCATAGTGGTAGTGCGGTAGACTCTGACTCTACTTGTGGGAGTTCGATTCTCTCATCCCCAACCAGAAAGCCATCTGATTCGTTCAGATGGCTTTTTTGTTTTATCTCTCGGCGCATTTTTGGGCCGGTGCGACACAAAGCTCTGATTTTTTCTCGCCTGCCGGGGCTATACTGTTTCTTGATGCAACAGGGTATGCAACAGGGCAATACGGAAGATAGGAGCCAGGCAAATGAGCATTTGGGACGCATTCGGCAAAGGACGGTATAAGGGCTTCTCCCGGGAGGCGGGGCAGCTGCTGGATAAGGCGGTGGAGCTGGCCGGAGGACTGGGCTGCAAAAAGGCAGACACCGGCCACCTGCTGTGGGCGATGCTGCAAGCGGACGGCGGCCCGGCGGCCCGCTTTCTGGCCGGGAAGAACATCTCGGAGCTGGAAGTGCGGCGTCAGCTGTCCGCCGGGCGGGATGGTTCGGTCACCAGGCTTGCCCGGGGCGATATGGCGGCGGATCTGCGCCGGGCGATGGACTACGCCATCATCGGGGCGCAGAACGCCCACCTGAGCCGGGCCGAGCCGGAGCATCTGCTCTGCGCCATGCTGGAAGACACCGACTGCGCCGCCGGGGTCATGCTGGCATCCATGGGTGTCCAGCTCACCGAGGCGGTGCGGGAGTGCCGCCAGCTTTCAGGGCAGTTCATCCTGCCGATCCAGCCGCGCTCAGCGTCGTCGCTGCCGCGGGGCAGCCGGGCCAGTGACAAATACTGCCGCGATTTGACCCGCCGGGCGGCGGACGGCGAGCTGGACCCGGTGTTCTGCCGGGAAAAAGAGCTGGACCGGATGGTAGAGATCTTATGCCGCCGCCAGAAGAACAACCCCTGCCTTGTGGGGGAACCGGGCGTGGGCAAGACCGCGCTGGCCGAAGGGCTTGCCCAGCGCATCGCCGACAAGCAGGTACCCCGGATGCTCCAGGGGCGGCGTCTGCTGGCGCTGGACATGGCCAGCCTCGTGGCTGGTACGAAATACCGCGGCGACTTCGAAGAGCGGTTCAAGAACCTGCTGGAAGAATTTACACACAGCGCTATATCGAATAATTTTTGATGATATGCTG
>ERZ831773.2362-NODE-2362-length-15556-cov-2.606800_pt1 | contig 15556 bp, 10 predicted proteins | sample MGYA00519696_ERZ831773 | MGnify/ENA primary metagenome ERZ831773 (study PRJEB31850, sample SAMEA3708720) | human gut metagenome | biome: human gut; feature: human-associated habitat; material: faeces | place: China | collected 2014 ...
GAAATAAGCTGAGAATGCGTGTTTCAATGATAAATCCTGCCATTGACCGCGCGCATTATTTCAGCACAACCGGAACAGGAAAGTGGGAAACAGCATCGGTATTAATACCTGACGCGTCATTCAATAACAATGCTGAGGATATTCAGCTTAAATCAGCAGATAACCTGAAATATGCAATAGCAGATGTAAAGCTTTCAGACTGTCCGTCATATGAAGTAGGCGGATACTATTTGAACGGTATTGTTTCAGGTGTAACTGTTGCAGATGATATGCTTAACACTACAATGGCTTCGTTAAGCACAGCAAATGAAAAAATGAGCGTAGAGGTTGCCGAGGTTGATGGCGAGAAAGCAATTAAGCTAAACTCAACTGATGTTAATAACGGTAATAAACGCGCAGAAATAAGGCTTGTACCGGATTATCGTTTTTTGGGTCAGGCATATGGCAATGCGAAACTTCCAAGTGAAAAGGATTATACCGAGGAAAATGCAGCGCAGGTAAGACCTGTAACAGTTAAGGTTACATACTACGCGAACAACACAAACGGTGCGCTTTATGTAAAGGGTGCAAAGAAAAAGGCAGAAGACGGCAGCATTTATTGGCCTGACAATGACGCTTCGCTCTCACTCATAGGCAGCGGCGAATGGAAAACAGTAAAGATTAATATTGATGATTACTATGTTAAGGGAACTTCAGAATCCACATTCAGCCCTATTCAGTTTATTGCTTCGGCTGTTCCTGAGAATGAGGATATAATTATCGGCAAAATTGAGGTAACTTACCGTGATTACAGCACAAAGTTGGGAGAATATAGCTTTGCTGACCCCGATAATGCAGAAGCGCTTACAATGACGGCTGACGAGGGAATAACAGTTGACGACGGGGCGGCTACTATAACAGGAACCGATAAATCACTTCATTTTGCGGTTGACAAAAATGTTGTATCAGGTCAGAAGGACAGACTTGTTACCATAACATATCATGATGGCGGCATGGCTGATATACCTGTAAGAGTTTCAATGATAAATACCGCTATAGACGGTGCGCACTATTTCTATACAGCCGGAACAAACCGCTGGGAAACAACTACTGTTCTTATTCCGGATGCTCAATTTGGTGGAATGGACAGTGATATAACTATCAGATTGACCAGAAGTGACGGTACTATCAAAATTTCAAAGGTTGAGTTGTTTGACGGCAGCGAACATGAGGACAGAACCGAGGATATGGGCGCGACAGGAGCAACAGGCATTCGTTCGGGCTTGACAGCGTATAACGGTATGTTCAACAGCTCGCTTGCAACGTGGAAAACAAACGATGTAACCTCCTTTGTACCTGAAAAACTTGATGACGGCACATATGGTATCAGAATAAAATCATCACAGGAAAATGAGCGCGCGGAATTTTCTATAGTACCGGATTACCGTTATCTCGGACTTACGCAAAAGAGTGAGTCTGTATCTGATGGTGTAAAAACTCCTATAAAGGTACGAGTAACATATAAAAAGAACGCGGGTACGATGTTTATAAAATGTACCGAGCTTAACGAGGAAGAAAACGGCTTGGTGATGACATCGGAAGACAATCAGCAGAGAATAGTGCTTGGAAGCGGAGATGGCGAATGGATAACTGCTGAAGTGGATTTGGATAATTTCTATATGGTCGGAGGCTCAACGAAGCGCGATTCGTATATACAGTTTGTAACAAACGCTGCAACAGGAGGAACTCTTATCAAATCAATTGAAATTATAAATAAAATAGTAGAATAATGCAGAATAAAACACCACAGAGCTATCTGTTCTGTGGTGTTTTCTATAAAGGGGTAAAAGTATGCAGGTAAATGATTTTAAGGCTATAAAAAATATGTCTTGTTTAGAGAAAAATTTAGCTTATATAAGGTCAGAGTACAAAAAATTCAGAGATATGGAAATGCCTGAACTGACTGAGGAATTATTTAACTATTTTTATGCAACAGGTCAGCGACAGGAATATGAACAAAAGTATTTTGTGCGTCGGGGCGCACTGCTAATGTCGGCTATGATGTGCTTTATTTACGGTGAAGATGAACATTTTGAGACGCTTTTACGAATTATAAATGATATATGCACTGAAAAGACTTGGGCATTTCCGGCACATATGTCAGAGGGGACGTTACATCCCGAACGTGTGATTGACCTGTTCTCTGCGGAAACAGGTCATGCGCTCACGGAGATATGCGAATTTCTCGGCAGTAAATTGCCTGTGGATATTATCGAAAAAATCAGAGTTGAGGTAGAGACACGTATTATAAATCCATTTATAGAAGAAATTTTCCCTTGGGAAACATTTAATCATAATTGGGCTGCGGTTTGCGGCGGAGCTGTCGGAATGACATTTCTTTATGCATTCCCTGAAAAATTTAATCTGGTAGAGAAACGCATTAACGGTGCGCTTAAGTCATACCTTTCGGGCTTTGGAGACGATGGAATTTCTACTGAGGGCTTAGGTTATTGGAATTATGGATTTTGGTATTTTACAGGCTTTGCTGATTTGTATAAGGAACGCTGCGGCGTGGATCTTATGAATAATTCAAAGGTGAAAAATATTGCTATGTGTCAGCAGAATATGTTTTTGACGGACAATAGTGTAATAAGCTACGGAGATTGCGTAAGACACGAACAGTATCATTCCGGACTTGCACATTATCTGAGAAATCGTTATGGCAGCGATATAAGAATTATAAATGACAAAATTTCGTCAGGAGTAGACCATTGCTACAGATTTCTTTCCTGCACGAGAACCTTTATGTGGACTGATAAAAACTTGGCGGGACTCAAAGAAGCCAAACCATCAGAAAGCTATTTTAAGGATGCGGAATGGTATATAAATCGTAAAGCAAAATTCGCATTTACGGCAAAAAGTGGCAGCAACGGCGGAAATCATAATCACAATGATGTCGGCAGTTTTATAATCGCGGGTGAAGAAGGACAGCTTATAGCGGATTTTGGTTCAGGCGAATACACTCACGAGTATTTTAATGAAGGACGGTATGATTACCTTTGTAATTCTTCAAGAGGACATAATGTTCCTATAATAGACGGCAAATATCAATCCGCCGGACAGAGTTTCAAGGGAAAGGTCATATGGAATGGAGCTGGAGTTTTTGAACTGGATATGGCAGAAGCGTATGCTGGTGTCATAAAAAGACTTAAACGAAAATTCAATCTGAATGATAACTATATTGAACTTACCGACGTTTTTGAATTTAATGATGACTCAAAGCATGATATAACAGAGCGCTTTGTTTCGGTAATAAAGCCTAAAATAACAGACGGAAAAGTTACTATAGGCAGTATGGTGATTGAATGTGATGAAACTCCGATACTAGGCAGTGAGCATTTGCAAAATCATGCGGCAGAGGACGATGTGCTCTATTTTGTAGATTACAAATCAAATACAACTTTTAAAATAAAATTTATTATGCAATAAAAAAGCGGATGTTGAAGTGAATTACTCAAAGGAAATACGCATACTGCTTTTATGATATGCGTATCTTTTTTTGTAATTGTTATATATGAAATAATGAATAATATCTGTGCATTTGATATAAAAAACATCAAATGCATGTTGACTTTGATATGATATAATGGTATAATATTAATATAACAAATATAACAAACTCACATAAATGTTTTGAAAATATTCGGAAAGGTGGTATAACAATGAGTAAAAACATACATATAATATCACATTCACACTGGGACAGAGAGTGGTATCTTCCTTTTGAGGAACATAGAATGCGATTGGTTGAGCTTGTTGACAAGTGTATGGAACTGTTTGAAACTGACGGTTCCTTTAAGAGCTTTCATCTGGACGGTCAGACTATAGTGATTGACGATTATCTGGAGATTAAGCCGGAAAACAGAGATAAGTTAATTAAGTATGTCAAAGAGGGCAGATTTATTATAGGTCCCTGGTATGTTCTGCAGGACGAATTTTATACAAGCGGAGAATCCAACGTAAGAAATCTGCTTATAGGTATGAAATCTGCTGAAAAGTACGGCGGTATGTGTAAAATGGGTTATTTCCCTGACGCGTTCGGCAATGCAGGGCAGATGCCGCAGATTTTAAAACAGGCGGGAATGGAGACGGTTACTTTTGGCAGAGGTGTGCGTCCTGTTGGTTTTGATAACGAAGTTCAGGCAAATGGCAGCTATGAATCACCATATTCTGAAATGATATGGCAGTCGCCGGACGGTACGCCTATTCTCGGAATTTTATTTGCTAACTGGTATAATAATGGCAATGAAATCCCGACAGATGTGGAAACTGCAAAGGCATACTGGAATGAGCGCATTAAGAATGCTGCGAGATTTGCCTCAACGGATGAATACCTGATGATGAACGGCTGCGATCATCAGCCGGTTCAAACGGATATAGGTGAAGCTATTGAAACCGCGTCAAAGTTATATCCGGACATAAACTTCATACATTCCAATTTCCCTGATTATATAAAAGCATTAAATGATAATCTTTCTGATGATTTAACGGTAGTAAAAGGCGAGCTTACAAGTCAGGATACCGATGGCTGGACAACGCTTGTTAACTGCGCATCCTCACATGTATATTTAAAGTGCATGAACCGAAAATGCGAATCGGCGCTTGAAAATGAAGCTGAGCCTATATGCGTTATATCGTCTCTTTTTGGACAGAGTTATCCTGCTGACGAGCTTGAATATTCATGGAAAACCCTTATGCAGAATCATCCGCATGATAGTATTTGCTGCTGCAGTGTTGACGAGGTACAGCAAGAAATGGTAACGCGCTTTAATAAGAGCAAGCAAGTGGCTGATTATCTTATAAGTGAAGGAAAGAGCTATATAGCAGATAAAATTGATACTTCTGTGTTTGAAAAATATTGTGAGGCTATACCGTTCTCGGTATTTAATACAACTGGCAGAGAGAGAACGGGCGTTATATCGGTGGATTTGGATATAGTGCGTAAATCAGGTTGGCTTAAAAAATGTGCATATGAAATAGACGAGATTACCGTACCCGAATACAAACTTATTGATGCGGACGGCAGTTCAATTCCGTTCAGACTTGAGGATTTAGGTGTAACATTTGGTTTTGATTTACCTAAGGATAAGTTCAGACAGCCGTATATGGCAAGAACGGTGCGTATAACTTTTGAAGCAGAGAATGTACCCGTAATGGGATATAGAACATATGCGCTTGCAGAGGGCAGTGATATAGATACAAAGGAAACACTTGTCACAGGCGAAAACCGTATGGAAAACAGTGTAATAAGCGTGCAGATAAACGGCAACGGAACTCTCGACATAACCGATAAGATGAGCGGCAGAATATATAGAGGTGTCGGTTATTATGAAGAAACAGGCGACATAGGAAACGAGTATATGTATAAGATGCCTGAAGGAACAGAGCCGATAACAACAAAGGGAGATAATGCTAAAATTGAGCTTGTAGAGAACGAACCGTTCAGAGCTGTTTATAAGATTACAAATACAATAACAGTTCCCGAAGCAGGCGATGAAGCATTTGAGGACGAAAAGCGTCACATGGTATTTTTTAAAGAAAGAAAAGGCGGAAGAAGTAAAAATACTGTCGAGCTTACAATAGAAACTTATGTATCTCTTGATAAGCATGGAAAAGGCGTAAAAATAAAAACAGTGTTTGACAATAGGGCAAAGGATCATAGAGTCAGAATAATGGTGCCGACCGGTATAGACTCCAAGGTACATAGTGCAGATTCTGTATTTGAGCTTGTTACGAGAAATAATTGTCATAATGCTTGCTGGGATAATCCGAGCGCCTGCGAGCATGAACAGGGATTTGTGAGTATAGACGACGGCGAAAGTGGCATAGCTGTTGCTAATATTGGTCTTTATGAGTACGAAATGCTGCCCGACATGAATAATACGCTTGCAATAACACTTCTGAGAGCTACGGGCGAAATGGGTGATTGGGGAGTATTCCCGGCACCTGAGGCACAGTGTATAGGCATAAGCGAGACAGAAATAGAAATTGTGCCGTTCAGCGGAAATATTATAAACAGCAAAGCCTATGAAGAATGTTATCAGTTCCGTGTGGATATGCCTGTTGCAACAACGAGCTTGCATAAAGGCAGTATGCCGGATAAATATTCAATGCTTGACTGGAGTGGAGAAGGTTTGACGCTTACAGGACTAAAAGCAAAACAGGATTCTGATGATATTATTATCAGATGGGTGAATTTGAGTGATAAGCCTACTGTATTGACGATAAAGAAGACAGAAGTAATAAACAACCTATATCAGAGTAATATCATCGAACAGCGTTTTACGGATATTGCCGCAAAAGATAACGAATACTTTAATATCGAGGTAAAACCGTATGAGATTTTGACAGTCGGAGTTGAGAGAAAGGAAGCGTAATAATGTATATAGGAATAGACCTTGGCGGAACAAATATAGCCGCCGGCATTGTAAGAGAAGATGGAAAAATTGTTGTGCAGTCTTCAGTACCGACGCTTTCTCAAAGACCTACAGATGAAATTGTAAAGGATATGGTATTTTTGTCAAAACAGCTTATAAAGGATGCGGAGCTTGAATTGAACGATATTGAGGCTGTCGGAATAGGCTGTCCGGGAACAATTAACTTTGAGACAGGCGAGGTTATTTATTCAAATAACATAAAAATGGAGCATTATATGCTTGCGAAGGAGTTTCAAAAATATCTTAATTTGCCTGTCAAGATTGATAATGATGCAAACTGTGCCGCTATGGGAGAGTATATTGTGAGTGGTAACAATGTTCCTATATTTATGTTTATAACGCTCGGAACAGGTGTTGGCAGCGGACTGATTTTGAATGGGAAGGTGTTTCGCGGTTTTAACGGAGCTGCGAGCGAAGCAGGGCATATTACTCTTGTTTCGGGCGGAGAACCGTGTACTTGTGGAAAACGTGGTTGCTGGGAGACGTATGCTTCGGTAACGGCGCTTATACGTCAGACTAAAGTAGCAATGGAGAAAAATCCCGAAAGCCTTATGCATGAAATCGCCAAGGCAGAAGGCAAAATTTCGGGCAGAACGTCTTTTGATGCGGCAAAGCAGGGTGACAAAGCTGCGCAGGCTGTTGTAAAGCAGTATGCTCAGTATGTTGCGGATGGAATTGTGAGCGTAGAGAATGTATTGCAGCCCGACATTATATCTGTAGGCGGAGGAATAAGCAGGGAGGGCGAGTATCTTTTGCAGCCTGTATGCGAATATGCAGCAGCAAACGGCTTCAATAAATTTATGCCTAAAACAAAAATTGTAACGGCACAATCCTTTAATGACGCGGGAATAATCGGCGCGGCTATGATTGCAAAATAAATATTGGGAAAAGAAGATGCCGATAAAATACTTTCTTTTCTATTCAAATTTAGAAAGGGGACATATCTAATGAAAAAAATAACAAAAGTGATTGCGGCGGCAACAGCGCTCAGTGCAGCGCTTGGAGTATGCGCGTATGCTGCGGAGGATACGATAGAGGATAAGGTTATAGCTGGCTATCAGGCATGGTTTAACACGGAAGGAGACGGTTCACCGAGAAATGAATGGGTACATTGGGGCAGACCGGAGGTTGGACATTTGACCTTTGACGCGTATCCTGATGTAAGAGATTACTCCGTGGAGGACTTGAAAGAAACATATTTTGCAGAACTTGGAAACGGTGAAAAATCAAAGCTGTTTTCTTCGTATCGCGCAGGTGTTATAGATAAGCATTTTGAGATGATGCACGATTACGGCATTGACGGAGTTGCGGTTCAGCGATTTGGTTCGGTTACAATAAACGGTGTTGAGGAAAGATTTAAAAACAGCGTTGATATACTGAAAAACGTAAAGGCATCGGCAGAAAAGCATAACGAGCTTTTCTATGTAATGTATGATATATCGGGTCTTAGCGAGGAAAATCTCGTAGAAGATTTAAAGGCGGATTGGCAGCAGGTGATTCTTAACGACTTGGATATTACCTCCTCGCCGTCATACGCAAAGGATAATGGCAGACCTGTTGTATGTCTGTGGGGTTTGGGAATACGCGAAGGTACTGGAGAACAGTATTCCGAACTGATCGATTGGTTTCACGATAAGGGCTGCTATGTAATAGGCGGTGTTTCAAAGAGCTGGAGAGATCAGATAGCGAAGGACGAAGCTATGGAGAAAGCATTCTGTAAGCTTGATATGCTGTCACCGTGGTCTGTCGGCAGTGCAAAAACAGACAGTGATGTTGACAGTGATGCGAGTATTCTTGCAGCGGATAAGGCATATCTTGACGAAAAGGGTATAGCGTATCAGCCTGTAATGTTTCCCGGATTTTCGTGGTCAAACTGGAAGGATAACGCGGTAAGAAATCAGATACCGAGACGCGCAGGGGATTTCATGTGGCGTCAGGCATATAATATTGCAAAGCAAGATATACACTGCGGATACATTGCGATGTTTGACGAATATGACGAGGGTACTGCAATTTTAAAGCTTGCGGAGGACTCGTCTATGATTCCTAAGGATCAATATTTTATAACAGCAAGCGCAGACGGAAGTTACACTTCATCGGATTTATACATGCGGCTTGCGGGATATATTCCAAAAGTGCTGCGCGGCGAAGAGGAAATTACAGAAGAAATGCCGCTGCTGTTAAGTGAAGGTCCTGTTTATTTCAGAAGCGGTTTTGAGAAATATTTTGATGCGCAGCCTGTAGATGGCAACGGTGAGCTTGTAAAGGATGAACTTACATATAACGGCAGATATGCCTTGAAGCTTAATAGAGTGGGCGGCGGAGGCGAAATGTTGACAAAGCTGTCCGAACTTGATTTCAGCGCGGAAAAGATAAATATAGGAATAAGCGCATATCTGGCAGGCGGCAGCGCGGAATTAAGCGTTGGACTTGAAACAGCTGACGGTGATGTATTATACAGCGACCTGAGTTTCGCGAATGGGAAGTGGACTTATAACACTCTTACAGATATATCTGTGGCAGGAAAGAATATTACAGGACTTATTTTGAAGGCTAAAGGCACAGATGATTACAAGATTTATATAGACGATGTAATCGTAACAGAGGACGCTTCACTTATAAATTCACAGGTAAACGGTTCAAAATACGATTTATACGCAAGAAATCTGTATAATCTCGGACTATTGGATGGCGAAAATGCTGATAAATTTGTAATGAATCTTGAGAACGAGGTTACACGTGAGCAGGCAGTAAAGGCGATAATAGGCGTTTTAGGCGAAAAGGCTGACGATAATGCAGAAAATCCGTTTACTGATTTATCGTCATGGGCTGTTCCGTATGTATCAAAAGCTTATGAAATGGGTATTGCTGTCGGCACAGGTGACAAAACATTTAGCGCAAAAGCGACAATTACAAAACGCGAGGCTACCGCAATTTTACTGCGCGCTTTGGGATATCAGGGTGACGCTTACGCAAACTGCGAAAAAATAGCGGTTGAGTCAGGATTATATAAGGATGAAAGCATGTGTGTAGAGTTAGACAGCCCGATTACATATGATGAGCTTGTATTCCTGTCATACCGAGCTCTTTTCACAAACCCGTATCAGACGAATAATGTATTGCTTGGTTCACTGCTTCAAAAAGGCGTAATTAAAAACGAGCAGTTAAACAAGGAGACTGATGTTCTGGAGGAATATAATATGTCTCTTGAGCCGCCCGCAAGAATAATATTCAACGAGGATTATTTCTATAATCTTATGAACATAACACTTAACACTGACCCGACTAAGGGCGATTCTTATACAAAGTCCGAACTAAAAAAGGAAACGGCATGTGTTTTTATTCCTGAAAATCAATATATGTACTGCCAGATAAGCGACACATATATTGCGCCGGAGGATAACAGGGTTAAAGTAACAATAACCTATCTTGACGAGGGTACAGGTGAATTCGGGATACATTACAATTCTTCAGATGAAGCGTTTGAGGGTAATGCAAGAAATTATAAGAATAGTATGTTTGAACCGAGAACAAACAGCGGAGAATGGAAAACGCAGTCTGTAGTTCTTGAAGACGCTTCGTTTAATAACAAACAAAATAACGGCGCAGATATGAGAGTTTTCGGACCTGACATATATATAAGAGAAATAGCGGTGGAGAAGCTTTAAAAAAGCGAGTTCCAACGAAAATAAGCAGTTATTACAAAATAGATTAAAGAAAAGGCTGGCAATCAAGAATGAATGAAATAAAAAAATGGAGTTTAGAATGCAGGGCAAAAGACGCTGTAGAGGTTTTGAATAAACGCAAATTTGATGCGCATTATGCCGATACAGCCGAAGATGCAAAAAAAATGGTTGAGAAAATGCTTCCGGAAGGTGCTGAAATTGCCGTAGGCGGCAGCGTAACGCTTCAGAAAACAGGAATACTTGATTTAATTAAAAGTCCAAAGTATAAATTTATTGACCGCTTTACGAATAAGTCGTGGGAAGAGGAACTTCATAAATATCGTCTGGGTTTCTTGTCAGATGTGTTTGTGACAGGGTCAAATGCAATAACTATGGATGGGCAGATAGTAAATATAGATTGCACCGGAAACAGGGTAGGATGTATAGGCTTCGGACCCAAAAAAGTAATTGTTGTAGTTGGCGCTAATAAAATTGTTGCAGATGCGGCAGAAGGAATTAAGCGCGCAAAATCAGTTGCTCCAATGAATTCTAAAAGAATACATCATAATAATCCGTGTGATGAAACCTGCCGATGTGAGGATTGTACAGGCGAAATGCGAGTATGTAATGTAATAAGCATTATTGACGGATGTTACAAATTCCCTGGACGTATCAGTGTTGTAGTTGTTGGAGAAGAACTTGGCTTTTGATTATGTAAACGATGAGTATAGAACAATGAGAGGATGAAGTATAAATGATTAAAAATCCTATTCTTCCGGGCTTTAATCCGGATCCGTGTATTTGTCGCAAAGATGACGATTATTATATAGCGGTTTCAAGCTTTGAATGGTTTCCCGGAATACCTGTTTACCATTCAAGGGATATGAAAAATTGGGAACTTTACACTCATGTACTCACTGATGATGAAACTGTTGACTTAAAAAAACTTCCCTCCTCGAAAGGTATATGGGCGCCGTGTTTGACATGGTGCGAAAGCGAGAATCTGTTCTATGTTGTTTACGGTGTAATGAACTCAATGAATGCAGGATATTTTGAGGTTGACAACTATCTTATTACAGCAAGTGATATAAAAGGTCCTTGGAGCGAGCCTGTTTATCTGCATTCGGCAGGATTTGATGCGTCAATCCTGCACGATGATGACGACAGAAAATATATAGTGTCACTTGAGTGGGAAACACGAGAGGGCTACGAAAAGCCGGGTGTGATTTCAATGTCAGAATATAATCCTGTAAAGAAAGAAATTATAGGCTATCCAAAACGTATATGGCGCGGCGGTACTAACAGAGGTTGTATTGAAGCTCCGCATCTGTATAAGAAAAACGGATATTATTATATAATGTGCGCTGAAGGCGGAACAGGTTATAATCATTGTGTCACAATGGGAAGATCGAGGAATATATGGGGACCATACGAAAAAGACCCGAATGGTCCTGTGGTGACTTCAAATCCGGTGGAAACGAACGAACGGAATAACATTGACCATTTAAAGCCTCAATATTTTAATCCTTATACTACGCTTCAAAAGGCGGGACACGGAAGTCTTGTAGATCTTCCAAATGGCGAAAGTTATCTTGTTCATCTGTGCGCAAGACCGTTTGTTCCGGAACTGCGCTGTACTTTAGGACGTGAAACAGCAATTCAAAAAATGAAATGGACTGACGATGGATGGCTCAGAATGACCGATGGAACAAATATTGCAAAGGAATATACGGAGGAAAGCGCATTAGAGGAATATCCGGTGAGTCAAATTCCTGATTTTGATGATTTTGACAGTGATATTCTCGGCAGTTGGTATTACTCGCCGCGTATTATGCCATCGTGCTTTGCAGATATAAACGCAAGAAAGGGTTATGTGCGCCTTAGAGGTCAGGAGTCGAGAACATCATTAAACAAGGTAAGCATACTTGCAAGAAAACTCACAAGCACTTATGCGACTGTAACTACAAAAATGGAATATATTCCAGAAATGCCTCATCAGAGCGCCGGTCTGATATTTTACTATGATAATATGAACTATATCAATCTCCGTAAATATTATAGCGAAACACTTGGACAAAGCGCGCTGTCGATTATACATATTGAAAACGGCGAAAAAGCGGAGATGCTTGATACACGTGTGGCAGTTGAGGATGTCCCTGTATATATGAGAGTAGAAGTACGCGGTCGTAAAATGCAATTTATGTGGAGTCTTGACGGAAAAAAATATATACCAATCGGTCCTGTATTTGATGCTACGAAATTTTCGGATGAATACTGCCGGTATGGTGAGTTTACAGGAACAATGGTGGGTATTACCTGTGCGGATAGAGTCAAACACAAGCATTACGCGGATTTCGATTTTTTTGAATACAAGACGGAATAAATACTATTTTGAATTAAAACGTATTTATAATATTTGTAAAGAGTTTTATTTTAATATATAATAATAGAGAAAATAAAATTAAGGAGAGGCACTAATGATAGTATTTTTTGATTTGGACGGCACACTTATATCTGATGATGGGGCATATATAATCCCGGAAAGCGCTATAAACGCAATTCATAAAGCACAGGCAAACGGACATCTTATGTATGTTGATACTGGTAGGACTATTATGAATATTGAGCAGCGCTTGTTAGGTATAGGTTTTGATGGTTATATATGTGGATGTGGAATGTATATAGAGTGTGGCAAAGAAGTAATATTTCAGCATAAATTACCGCAAAAACTATGTGATAGTGTAGCAGAACTAATATATGAGTGCGATATGACACCAATGTATGAACATTCAAAATCATTTTTTACCGATAAACGCTGCCGCTCATTTGAAGGCTTTATGAAACTTAAAAGACGTTTTGAAAATCAGGGTAAGAACTTGTCACCCGACGTAAGTGATGATAATTTTGCTTTTGATAAGCTGCTTGCGTGGTATGATGAGAAAAGGAACATGAATAGATCGTGTACTCAGGTATCATCATATACATTTATCAGATGCCTATGCCATAGGCGATAGTATGAATGATATTCCTATGCTTGAGGCAGTGCCAAATAGTATTGCAGTGGGTGAAAGTCCAGAGAAACTAAAACAACTATCTTCATTTGTTACCAAGAATTTATTAGATGATGGAATTGAGTATGCATTGAGGTATTTCAATATAATATGATATATAGTTCTTTTCAATAAGAACATAGCATAGAAAACTATTACAGAGGACATCGAAGTAGTTTACAGTTTGCTTTTCGCAAATTGCAAGCGTTGGTAAAATAATAGGAATTAAATAAATAAAAAAATATATAGTTGATCTCAGAATATACGGGTACATGTGAACACCCCATAATAAGAATATCTCTCTCTCTTTTTTTCTTAAATATAACCGTGTATTCTGTGATGAGTGATATATTCAATATAGTAAGAAGTATATTCAATATGCAGACACATAACTAATTTCAATATTTAATATATTGCGGATAAAAAAGATTTTATTATAAGCATATAAAGCGCATTGCGAAATGGCTAAAAACCGTTTTGTAATGTGCCTTGTTTTTTATAACCATTTTTTGGTATATGACAAATTTAAAAATATATTGTATAATGGTTGTGGAGGAAATTATTGATGTTACAAAAAATTAAGGAATTTGAGAGCTACCTTATTTTGGAGGAAAAGTCAAAAGCGACAGTGAAGTACACTCATGATGTAACCGCATTTGTTCAGTGGCTTGACGGACAACAAATCAGCAAAGCGGTTGTTCAAGAATATAAGCAATTGCTGGAGAGTGAATATGTGCCTAAAAGTGTAAATTCAGTATTATCATCGCTAAATTCATTTTTTGGATGGATAAATCATCCGGAATACAGGGTAAAAAGTCTTAAAATTCAGAAAAACACATTTATTGAACCAAACCGTGAGCTTACAAAAGCGGAATATGACATACTTCTTAAAACAGCTTACGAACAGGGGAAAACACGTTTGTATCTTGTAATGCAGACAATTTGTGCTACCGGAATCCGTGTGTCCGAATTGGCATATATAACGGTAGATGCAGTGAAAAACGGTGTTGCAAGCATTAAATGCAAGGGAAAAAATTGTGTTATTTTCATTCCGAGCAAGCTGTGTAAGATGTTACAGCGGTACATTAGGGAAAAGAATATTAAAAATGGAGCTGTGTTTGTTACCAGAAAAGGAAATCCACTTAATCGGAGTAATATCTGGGCAGAGATGAAGCGTCTTTGCATTAAAGCAGGAGTGCTTGCAAGCAAGGTGTTTCCGCATAATCTAAGACACTTGTTTGGTAAAACATATTATGCTGTTTATCAGGATATAGTCCGTCTTTCTGATATTCTTGGACATTCGAGTATAAATACCGCGCGTATTTATACAGCGGAAAGCGGAGAAGTACACCGCAAGAGAATTCAAAATCTCGGTCTTATACGGGACTATTTTCTACACGATACAACATAATAATTGATTATGTTGTGATTATATCATTCGCAAAAGTAATTGTCAATAATTTCCACTACATTTTAGACAAGAATCGTTCGTGAATATAATCTATGAAATGTTGATTTTAGACAGTTTTTTATAATATTTTCAGCCATTTTCATTACAAAATCAATTATTATGTAACAGCCACAAATGTTGTCGCACTAAAATTGCGTTATGTAATGAAAAAAGTGTTTGATTAGCAGTTAAATTTGTTTTCAGATACTCGCAGGTGACATGGCAAAAGCTGTGCCGTCTTATTGTTGTGCTCTCAAATAAATTGTGGAATAACATCCTGTTGATTATATAAATGGTCAGTGGAAGAACGTAAAAAGAAAGTCCTGGAAGATAATGCTGGGACAGGATAAGAGCAAGCGGATACATTCCTATATGAATGAGCCAGACGACAGATACGCCATAATCTATGATTTGCTTCTACCTCTTTGTATAATTTCTTTCATTGAAGTATATAGATTGCGATAAATTATCAATGCCGAAAAACAGAATTTGCAAGCTGTGGGCGATAATCTTGTATAGGGACAATGATACTTCTGTCCAGCCGTAGACCGCGCTATAAAAGGCGTGTATGCAAGCATCGGGGACAGTCCGGGCAGAGCGCCGGGAAGGTGAAATTCCTATGGAGCAGTCTTGCAAGCTGCTATTCGTTTTGCCTATATAGGGGGTGATATATTTTTAGGAGGTGCATATTTTGGATAAAGCTTCGGTTAAAAAAATTCCGATATCAGAAAAGTATTTACTGACAATTAAAGAGGCGTCGGAGTATTTTAATATCGGAGAGAATAAAATGTACAGGATAGTTAATGATTTCTTGGAATCCGATTATAAATTTATTGTTCAAAATGGTAGTAGAACAATGATAAACAGAAAAAAATTTGAATCCTTTTTAGATGAAACGACATCAATTTAGGAAAT
>ERZ831773.2383-NODE-2383-length-15367-cov-18.621931_pt1 | contig 15367 bp, 8 predicted proteins | sample MGYA00519696_ERZ831773 | MGnify/ENA primary metagenome ERZ831773 (study PRJEB31850, sample SAMEA3708720) | human gut metagenome | biome: human gut; feature: human-associated habitat; material: faeces | place: China | collected 2014 ...
AACCGTGCTTTGTGCGGTCTGGTTCATTTTGAACCAGACCACTTTCAGATGCCAAAGTATACTGATTGCCGTGAAACGATTTGATTTGCTTTTCCGCCTCTGCCTGCTTTCCGATCAGAAATTTTTTCTGTTCTGGGGTCAGGTTTCGCCGCCCAAGCTGATTTTTACAGATCCATGCGAGTGCTTCATAGCGGCAGGAAAATTCTTTTTCGATGACTTCAAATGGAATGAACGGATATTTCCGAAGGACTTGATAGCGCGTGTGTCCGTCAACAATGTAGCCGTTCCACGTGATGATCGGATTCAGCACACGTTCTTCTTTGAGGATGTTCATTTCCAGTTGGTGGGTTTCCTCAAACGACGGAGGGTTGATTTTATTCTGGAACTCCGGGTCAATTTTAAGTTGGCTCAGTTTTGTCATAGGCAAATCATCCTTTCTGAAATGAAATAGAATATCATTATTCTTACGCCGTTCTCTCTGCATGGATTTCCTGCCCCCTTCCGGCGGCGTTTTCCGGCTCTCCCTTGCGGGGTTTTCGCCGGGTATCCCATGCAGACGGTCATTCGGTTTTCAAGGTTCAATTGGTGTCTTGCTGGTAGATTATCACACTTTCAAAAGAATTTTTAGGACCTGACAGGTCCGGTTTTGCGTGGATTTTATCCTGAATTCTCTTGAAGATCGGACATCGTGCCCGGTGCGTAAGATAAGTATACCGTATCCTTTTGCTGCTGAACAGGAAGTATTCGTTCCGGTTTTGAGGTCTTTTTTCGGCTTTTATGGACAAAAACCGGAAGCTTTAGTTCCGGCTAACCACTGGATCGCTTTTATCATAGCAGAAATCTCGTTGAATTTTCAGGAGGTCGCACCTCCGCTTTTGCATACAACTTGCTTTAGCTGCGTACATTCCGTTTTGCACAAAAACAACCGTCCGCTTCAGGTTGAACCTGAAAACGGACGGTCTGGCTTGCAAAATAATTTTCAAAATTGGAGGGCAGGTTGAGAGGCTTCATAGTACCCGCAAGCAGTGCAGACGTATATACATCTGCTTATTTTGCGTTGCAAAATACTTGTTGGGAACACCCAAACCCGTGAACTGCATCCTGTGGATGCAGGCTGAAGTGCCGAAAAACTGTCAAAACAGACAAATTTCAACCGAACGATTTGGATAGAATGCGGCTGTTTGGAATTTCTATTTCATTGTTGGACTATTAGTGGTAATATTAGTCTATTATAATTGGGTTCGATAAAGTGTATGAGGAGAACTATTATGGCATCACTAACACATGTATGTGTGTGGTCTTCTAAGGGCTGGACTCATATCACACCTGAAGAAGTCGCCCGTAGCCATCCGGGAGGATCGGTATCTGCACGCAGTGGCCTTTTTATGTGTGAATTGTGCGGACAATATGTACGATTTGTTGATGGTGATATCCAGACACCGCATTTTCGTCATAGTGCATATGAAGAAAGCAAAAATTGTCCGGAGCGTACATTTGGTCCGGGAGGAAACTATACCTATGTGGCTGGTGAACATGAACTTCCCATCCGAATTGTCAATATTACAAGCACGGGCTTTTCATTTGAGTTGGGATTGGTTGCGGTTCCAAGAGAACTTTTGAAAAAGCAGATGCGCAAGGAGCTTACAATTGTTCCATCTAACAAATCGATGACTCCATTTGTATATTCGTATGAACGCTTAAATAAGGACGTTCTTACATATGTTCCAATTGGAGATTGTCCCAGTGAAAAGTACACTGTCATATCATCTGATGAAATTGAAAGAACATATTGGCCACGCATCACAAATGGTGTACGAGAGAGTGGTGCGATTTTTGATGCGGAAAGTGGAAAGCTGCTTCTTGATGACGCTGATGTTATAGTAGGAAAAGAGTATTATTTGCTTTCAAGAGTCCGACCGTACAATATTTATAACGGTGTTTCGATTAGACAACTTTTGAAAAGAAATATCTCTTGGTCAACATGGTACTTATCGCAAGTTACTGCAACGGACCTTACGGAATCTGCAGCTAAATTCTTTTTGAACTATCATTGCCGCCTTACAAGTCAGCCGATTTCGATTCAACCAATTTGGCCAGTATATGTGCAATCACCGTATGTCATTCAAAACTCTGGGGAAACGACATGGTTTCTCGTTCAGGGACAAGGTGAAACGACGACAAAGACTTATCCGGCAGCAACAATGCTATACTATCCGTCTGACGGAGGTAAAGTTTGCTCGATTGAAGTTAATGAGCGACAGCAGCTGATTTCTACGGGTAGAGCGAAGGTACTGGAGTACACATATCTTTGGAAGAAACCACTGAATGAACGGGCAGAACAACCGAAGGTGACAATTTCTGATATCAATGGAAATCCTGTACCAAGTGGATTGCAAAATATTATTCCGCAAAATCATACTATACGAGTGACTGCTCCGTTTGATGGAACGATTCGACTTGAAAAGAATGGATTTGTAATTGAACAAATTTCATTGAAAGCAGTAATTTCAATCGAACTTGATGCAATTCAATATGGCATGAGTGTTCTGATTTTACAGGGATTGGACATTGTTTGGAGTGCAGAGTATAAGAAAGAAAACTCCGAAGTCCTGAGTTCGGACGATACAGTGAATTTTCAGAATCTGGTTCGTGCGCAGGGGAGAAAGATACCGGTTTCGCATACGTTAGGGGCAACGGTCGAGTTACTAAAGAAGTATCCTAAAACTCGAAAATGGATTTCTGAAAAAATACGAAGCGGCTATATTGAAGAAGATGCCCTCGCATATTATAAAAATTTTATTGTGATGTTAAAGAGCCAGCGGTGAGGAAAATAATATGAACTATCTTGAAAAACTATTGCCGGATGATGTGGAATTGATTTGTAAGCTAATTGGTTCCAAAAAATTGAAACAAAACTTTCAGGCGAACTCAAATGGGTTTAGCACAATAAAACCGGGTTTTCGTCCAAACACAGTTTCGGATGAAGCAGCAATTAGCCTAACAGCTCAAAATTCCTCAATGAGATTTATCTCAAAGTTTTTGAATGAAAAAATCCAGTCCATGATGGATAAAATCGTTGGAGAACAGACAAATTTAATAGCAAAAGGCGTATTGGCTGATGATGCATGGGTTATTGCGCTTGCAAACAGTCCTTTTTGTGATTGTTTGGATTTGTATTTTCGATTGGAACGTCCTGTTTGGTCTTCGGAAAAGATTGACGCATTGAAAATTGCGGTGCGCATTGCGAAAGGTACATATGAGATTGCTCCCATAGAAAAAATTCCTGACAATTCGGAAAAAGAAAAATGGAAACAGCAGCTAGAATCACAAAAGGAGCGGTCGCAAAAAGAAATTCAAACGTTGCAGGAACTGTTGAAAGAGACTCAGAGAGATTTACAAAAGGAAAAAGATGTCACGGCTCAATTAAGAAATGAAAAGGATGAATTGGAAAGCAAACTAAATTTAGAACAGAGTGAACTGACAAAATACCGTAAGCTGGAAAAATACTCAATTGGTAACAGAATAGATACAACGGATGCAAAGTATCCTTTTAAGTCACTTTGTAAGGTTTTCTGGGCAGATGGGTATGTGCGCCTAAAGAGGCTGTCGGATATTCAGCATGATGAGATCACGGGAGATTATCTGGAAGAATTTCCGACACAAAGAGACTTGTTCAGCGATCAGAAATCAGGAACTTTTCAGGAAGGATATGTTGGTGTTTGGGATTGGCATGTGATTCCAAATAAAAAAGATCCGAGTAGGGATTTTATTGAAACTAGCTATAGTTCGTCTCAGCCAACGCAAATTATAATTTTTAAGGAATGCGATTCCGCTGAGAAAATTATAAAAAAGTTGACTGCGGGAGTGTCTGAAAAAATTTACTGCGAGGGTGTTCTCTTTGCTTATTGGAATGGTAAAAAGTACGAAGGCATCTATTGCCATCCCAAAGATCTTGATGTTAAAATGGATCGCATTTCATTAAAGCAGGATGTTTTCAGACTTCCTGTTTTTGAGGTGTTTGCTTCATTGCTGTATCAGGCAGGAGATTGCCAAGTTTGCACGGCTTTGAATTTTGGAATGCCGACGAAAGTAATAAATGTCAAGGATTCTATGGATGTTTTGAAGACATTGCTGCGCAAACGGCTGACATGGGCGACATCCAAACAGCGGGGGATTACAAATGCAGCGCATCAGCAAATCACAGCGTATTTGCAAGAGTTGCCGAACAAAGATTTCGTGCAAGAACTTGCGATGCAGTGTAATTGTACAGAGGATGAAGCGAATGAGCTGATTCGAAAGTTTGTACAGAATGCGGACTCTTATCTTTCTGCTACGGATATTGAAGATGAAATGCTGAGCCGCATTATTCAGCAAAATTCCGAATTGGAGAAACGTTGTAAAGAACTATTGACAACCGAATGGGAAAAAGAAAATTCTGAAAAAATTCAAAAAGTAGAAAATGAATTGATGCAACGGAAAAATGCGGCAGAGGACGAAAGAATACGGGTGGAACAACTGACAGAAAAATATGAAGCAGTTGAGCAAAAACTGAAAGAATCAAATGAACAGATGGAAGAACGTGAGCAGCTGGCTGCCGAAGTAGAACAAAAAGTAGCAGAAAAAATTGCAAAAGCACAAAAAGATGCGGCTGATTTTATTGCGGCACAAGCATTTCTGCCGCAGATCAATCGCGTAGGTGAAAAACAGACGGTTTCAGTGACAGTATTTTCATCGTTTACTTCTGGTAAATCAATGGACGATAGAGTTGCTGTCCTAAAAAATTCAGACGATGTCATAGAGTATCTGGCAGATAATTTGAAGGAAGCAGGTGTTCAGGAAAGCTATACCAGAGGACTAGCAGCTTATCTCTATTCGGCATACAGATATCGAACGCCGGTGTTGCTTGCAGGTCCGAATGGTTTGGCGATTGCACAAGCTTTCTCGACGACGCTGTTTAGTAGAACCGTTGCAATATTATCGTGTGTGGGAGATTATACGGAAAAGGTTTGTAAGGAATGCAAGGAATCTGAGGATAATGTGGTTGCAATTATGAATCCATTCTGTGCTGGGTGGACACAACAACTTCCGACGGCCGTTTTTGATTATGGTAAATTCTTCTTTTTGCTGTCACCGTATGCAGAAGATTTGCAGGTGGAGCCGATGGGAATATCGAATTATGTGTTGCCGCTGACGACGGAGTTCTTGGTAGATAAAAAACCATCGTCGGTATTTGTTGGTAGCGAGCTCAGTCCGGATTTTGATAGACTTCCTATGCCGAAAGTACGGCCAATTCACAAGAATTTCTTAACAAGTCTCGGATATAGTACTTTGGCAAAGAAAAATCTTTGGAGCGTTTTTGCAAATATGGAATCCATGTTGAAAGGTGAAACATCTGACACGGTTGGATACAGATATTTGTTTGGACTTTTACCTTTTGCAATTATTGCGGGAAAAGCAAACCTTTTGATGGAACAGCTTGAGAAAGATGAAAGTAAGCCTTCAAAGAATATTTGTACGATGATGCATGAATATCTCGGTGGTGAAGAATGACACTGCAAAACAATTTGATTCCGATTATTGCAAAAGCATATAGGATTGAACGTGGAACATCAGAACCTGTTGAGCAATGGCGAATGCGTGTGACTTATAGTATGCTTGGGCAGATGGCATACGCATCTCTGTGGGATGTAGAAGAAAATGAACAACCTGTTTCAGTTGTCCATTTTAAATCCCGAATGAAAAAACTCATTGAAAGCTATTGTGACATATTCAATGATCTCCACAAATCTTTTGGCTATAATTACGAAAATCTGCTGGAGGAAATTTATACGATTCAGCTCAATGGTGGGACGCTCTATCATACGTCATACCGACTGGCTCCGACCCAATATTCTTGTGCGACTGCAGAGCAAATTTTGTTTACAAGAGGAATGGCTCCCGGAGAAAAACGATTTGTTAGTGGGCAGGGAACATATCTGCTTTCACAGGAAAAGCAATCCATGAACTCTCCGCAAAGAATGTTTCAACTTCCAGAAAAAACATTGATTGAAACATGGGAACACTTGATGAGAACTGCAAAGTGGAGCTTATTTCATCAAAATGAATCTGTCGAATTTTTGCGGTTGGAACCGCCATTCAAATATGGATACTGGCAACGACAAAAGGAAGAAAGTCACGAAGTGTCTCTCATCCGTATGGGCATAAATGAAAATCGATTTTACTATCTTTATAAAGAAAAAGAGGGGAAATCTTTTGTTAGCCAACTCCCGACGTGGATGACGGATGGACATCGCTACCGTAGGGTGTCGAATGCTCTTTTGGCGGCAAAAGATTCCTTGCCGGTAGCAGTTTATCATGAAGATGGTCCTATTGTTACACTTGCACTTCGATATCTGATGCCCGCAGAAGAATTGGATTTTATAAAGTTATACAGTTGGCCGACCTCCTGCATTGAATTGCCGCACGATTTCAATCGGATTTTTGCGAAAGATGTGTTCTACGCAGTAAAGAAAGCGTTAGAACCGATTGGATACCAATTTGTAAAGGAATGATAAAATGTCAAACGGAGCAAATTCGATTCATCAGAAGCTTCGCCATGATCTCGAAGACTATATCAAGGCACAGTATTTTGGAAAGTCACCACTTCTGCTATCAGCTGTGGAACAGCATTTGGATGACGAGGGACTTCTGTATCAAAAACCTTTTATTGAGTCATCACCGGCTTATAAAAGTGTAAAAAATGGTATTGCAAATGCACAAATCCCGGATTGGATGAAATCTTACTTTTCAAAACTCTCAGATGCGGGAATTGGTGTATATCCGAATCCATTCGTTCATCAAATTCAAGCACTTGAAGGAGCTGTGCAAGGGCGGGATTTGTTCGTTTCCACGGGTACTGGCTCTGGTAAGACAGAATGTTTTATGTGGCCACTGATGGCAAAACTGGCGGCAGAAGCAAAAAATAGCCCGGATACATGGTCAATGCGAGGAGTTCGTGCGATTATCATGTATCCCATGAATGCGCTCGTTTCAGATCAGGTAAGTAGACTGCGGCGGCTGATTGGCGATCCGGACAGAAAATTTGTAAATATTTTCCGTTCTGTTTGCGGGGAAAGTATGCGCCGCCCTCAATTTGGAATGTATACGGGACGCACTCCTTATCCGGGCAATGATCCAGTGACCAGTGAAGACAGAAAGCTTGAAAAGACATTGGCTCGAATGTCGTTCCCTCAAAAAGAATCGGAAAAAGTCTTCTTTGAAGCATTACAGCATGAAGGAAAAATTCCGGCAAAAGCAAATATGCGCACTTTTTTGGAGGGATTACATAATGGACGACATATCCCAGATCCAGAAGATGCAGAGTTGATCACTCGATTTGAAATGCAGCAATGTTGCCCGGATATTCTCATTACAAACTATTCCATGCTGGAGTATATGCTTCTTCGTCCAAGAGAGGCTGGAATTTGGCAGAAAACAAAAGAATGGCTTGACGCAGATAAAAATAACAAATTACTCTTCGTGATTGATGAAGCTCATATGTACCGTGGCTCGTCAGGTGGAGAAGTTGCGCTTTTGATTCGGCGGTTGTTCCACAAACTTGGAATCACGAGAGAGCGAGTTCAATTCATCTTAACGACTGCCAGTATGCCAGATCGAGATCAAACAGATAAGGACTCTGTATATGAGTTTGCACATGAATTGACGGCAGCAGATGGTTCGATTCCGTTTTGCTATCTGACTGGCGAAAGAGAGCAGATCGATACAACAATCGCCAGAATGATTCCACTGGATAAATTTCAGTGTGCAAATACGTCTGCATTTGAAGGAAATGAGGAAGCCTGTCTTCAGGAATTGAACCGTTTTTGGAATGGAGTTGAGGGGACGAGTGCGCCATTTCAAAATCTGGCGGTAGCATGCCAGTGGATGTACGATAATTTGATTTTTTATAAGCCATTTCATGTGCTTATCTCAAAGTGCCGAGGAAATGCTGTATCGCTTGCGGAACTTGCTGAGGAAGCATTTCCAGACATTGAAGACGAACAAGCTCTAAATTATGTCAGTGTTCTTCTGGCAATTGCTCCGCTTGCGAAAAATCAGAAAGGTGCAATTTTGTTCCCGGCACGGATGCACATGCTGTTTAAGGGAATGAAAGGCGTTTACGCTTGTGCAAATGAAGGCTGCCCGCATTCCCATACGGATGGAACACTTACGTTGGGAGAGATATTTTGGGCAGATGGACATTTAACGTGCCCACATTGCCACAGTGTTGTATATGAACTATATAATGACCGGCGTTGCGGAGCATTGTTCTATAAAGGCTATGTTCTGGATGATGCAATCGGAACACACCAGAGAACATATTTGTGGCATTATCCCGGTCAGGTGTTGGATTCGCAGATGAAGGAAGTTCATCTTTATTTGCCGCCTGAGGATTATGAACTTCCTGAAAAGCAGGGAAAGAACGCGATCCGGCCCTGTTATCTGGATATCAAGAATGGATTTATCAATTTCCGTGACGATTCAGATGCAGGAAGAACAGGATTTCGGAAACTGTATTACTGCAACTTTGAACAGAAAAATCGCCCGCGAATCTTGACATTTCCAACATGTCCGCATTGCAGACACTTGCTGTCGTCTTCGCAGCTTACGTCTTTTAGTACACGTGGCAATCAGTCTTTTTACAACTTGATAAAAACACAATTTGAGCAGCAACCTGCCGTAAGTGGAAAAGATAATGATCCGGAACATCTGCCAAATGAAGGACGAAAGGTTCTCTTGTTCTCGGATAGTCGGCAGCGTGCAGCAAAGCTAGCGCGTGATATGTCGGATTCCTCGGACATCATGGCGGCACGACAGCTTTTTGCATTGGCAATTTACAATATGGAACAATCCATAACAGAGCGTTCCATGAACGATCTTTATGATTATTTTTGCCTTGCAGCAGGACAACATCATGTACAGATTTTTCATGAACCGGAACGTGAAAAATTTGGCGCAGACTGCAACATTGCATTGAGCAATTATGAGCGCAGCACTCGCCGAAATCGTGAGTATACACCGCGGTTTTCTATTGCAAATGCGCCGACACAGATGCAAAAAGATTTGCTTCGGTTGTTTTCTGGCGGTTATAATACGCTCTACGATTCTGCCACGAGCTGGATTGATCCAACAGAGCAGGCACTATTTGATAGCATTGATGAACTTGAAGAAAACGGTGTCTCCGTAGAAGATGAGGAGTTTCTTGAACTCTTTAATGCGTGGATGATTTCAGTGTGTGACGATGCGACTGCATTGGGACATACGATTCCAGATGAGGTGCGTTTGGAAGTACGTCGCAGTTATGATTTCTACGGATTGGCAAAGGAGTGGAATTTTACAAAGACCGTTCAGGAAATCATGGGGTGGACGGATGATTCCAATGACCTGAATGTCTGGCGGAGAGTTTTGAAGAATAACTTCCTGGATTCGGCACAACCGGATAATGGAAGGCTGTATGTTGATCTTCAACGGGTGAAGCCCCGATTTGATGCAAAACATAAATGGTATCGGTGTGAACAATGCTCTGAAATCACACCGTATCTCCTGCGAGGAAAGTGTCCGAGTTGTGGTTTTACAGGAACTCATGTATTGAACGAGAAAGAATATCATTCACTGGATTTTTGGAGAAAACCTGTTGTAGATGCGTTGAGAGGCAATAAAATCCATGTGATCGATACGGAAGAGCATACTGCGCAACTTTCCCATAAGGATCAAAGGATGGATTTGTGGAGCCAAACAGAACACTATGAATTGAGATTTCAGGATTTGATTCAGGAAGGGGAAACGCCGATTGACATTCTTAGCAGTACAACTACGATGGAGGTCGGTATTGATATCGGCTCTCTGGTAGCAGTTGGGCTGAGAAATGTTCCGCCTATGCGAGAAAATTATCAGCAGCGCGCAGGCCGTGCAGGTCGGCGAGGCGCAAGCCTTTCTACTATTGTAACCTTCTGTGAGGATGGACCGCACGATACGCTATATTTCAATAATCCGGTTCCGATGTTTCGTGGCGATCCAAGACGACCATGGATTGACATTCGGAGCGAAAAGTTATTGCAACGGCATTTGAATATGATTGCATTACAGGAGTTCCTTGCCGCAAAGCACTCAAGCTTGGACGAACTGTCTGCGGTGCTGTTTCTGGATGAAGTGCTGGATGAGTTTATGGATTATTTACAGGACTTTAAGATACCACGAAAATCGGCACTCGTGCCAGCAAACGCTGTACTGGATATGGATGCTTTCAGAAATGAATTTGCTGAAAGCCTAAAGAACCTGAAAGAAAAGCGAAACGCGCATCCGGAGCAGTTTGAAGCAATATCGAACGCTTCGGCGAACAAACAGAAAACATTACTGGATGCACTTTATGAAGAAGGAATCATACCAACCTACTCTTTCCCCAAAAATGTGGTCAGTACCTATATTTCCGATATGAATGGAATCCTTCGCTATGAGGTGGATCGTGGATTGGATATTGCAATCAGTGAATATGCGCCGGGACGCTCAATTGTTGTGGATAAACAAACCTATCAGATAGGAGGAATGTATAGTCCTGGAAGTGATCGGGTATACGGTCAAGCAGCGACACCTGCAAGGGCTTATATGGATGATGCGAATTATCTGAAGAATATTCTGACTTGCCCGGATTGCGGCTGGTTTGGTCTTGCAGATGAGAGACCGGATGCCTGTCCGTTCTGCGGAAATCGTGCATTGGAGGAAGGAAGACAAATGCTCCGACCGTGGGGATTTGCACCTAAAAATGCAGAAGCAGTACCAGATGCACAACTGGAAGAGGAATATTCATCGGTTCAACCGCCGCTATATTCGACACTTCCGGATGCAGAGGATATCCAACCGATTTCCGGCTGCAAGAATATCCGGATGGCTTCTCGCACAAACCAGCGAATTATTATGGTGAATCAGGGACTTGGAAACAAGGGATTTATGGTATGCCCGGATTGCGGTGCAGCAATGCCGGGTGACAATGAAAAGACATTGGATGGAGTTTTGCGACCCTACAAATCGAAATATGCCCGGAAACCGTGCAACCATAGAAATGCAAGAAACATCAATATTGGATATGATTTTATTACGGATATGTTGGTATTGGAAATCAAACTGGATGAACAGAAGATGGACATTCATCGGACGGATAATCCTTGGCTGACGAGGGCGGCTCAATCGCTGGCAGAAGCATTTCGTTTGGCGGCGAGCAAAGAATTGGATGTTGAGTTTACAGAGCTTGTTACAGGGTATCGAATCCGAACCAATAATGCCGGGGCGTTTGTGGATGTTTATCTATACGACAGTTTATCCAGCGGTGCAGGATATGCAGTCAGCGTAGCGGACAATATTGAAACGTTATTGAATCGAATCCGTGAGCTTTTGGCTTCTTGCGACTGCGGTAACGCTTGTCACAAGTGCTTAAAGCATTATCGAAATCAGTATGTACATGGTCTGCTTGATCGTTTTGCTGCATTAGAACTCCTCGATTGGGGAGTAAATGGAGAGTTGGCTGATTCATTAACAGTAGAGGGACAGAAAGCACTGCTGCTCCCGCTGGAATCGATTTTGCGAGTATCAGGATGCACGCTCCTTGTTACGAATAATGAAATTGTAGCGAAGCACCGAGGACGAGAAGTAAAACTTGTTGTATATCCGGCTATGTGGAAAGAACCACGTGAAGATGGAACAATTTATGTGAGTGACGCTTACATAAAGTATGCAAAGCCGTATGCAGTTCAGAAGATTTTGAATGTCTGATAAGATAATAGAACCCTATATTATGTAAAGTGTGCAGGAGAGTGTGCTCGATGACTGAACAGGAAAAACTCCAACGCGCAAAAGACTGTATTGACAGCCTTGCCAATGGGTTGAATCCACTGGATGGAACACCGGTTCCAGAACAGGACATCGTGAATAACGTAAAGATTTCTCGATGCCTGTTTTTTGTATCCAATGTCCTGAGAAAACAGCTTGATGGTCATGAACCTAAAAAGGTGTCCGAGAGGGATAAGAAACCGTTTTACATTACGGAAGAAGAAAAGCTACAATATGTACCGTCAAAAACACCGATACCTGCCAGTGGAATCAGCTATAAAGTAAATGAGATTTTGGGCGAAAAGAAAATGCGGAAGGTATCTTATCGAACCATCACCACGTGGCTGGTAAAAGTTGGACTTATGGAGGAGAAAGAAATTTCAGATGGGAAATGTCGCAAGGTTCCAACTGCCAGTGGCATTGCGATGGGAATCACTACTGAAATCCGTACAGGAGTACGTGGAGAATATCCGTGCGTTGTCTACGATGAAAATGCACAGGAATTCGTGATAGACAATCTGAATGCAATCATGAATCCAACGGATGATTGAAAAATCCCCAGTCTGCACCGATTCTGGTCGGTGCAGACTGGGGATTGCTTGTTAGATCATCTTAAAATGCTTCAACGCTTCCACAATCGCATCCTCTTTTTCCTTCGGACACTTGGGCTGCTTGGCGTTTTCGCTTTTGGCCTTGTGGCAATTCTCCCGCTCGATGATACCGCACTTCTGTTTTACCTGTGCGATATAGAGATTGGAAACCCTCAACTGATGATGTTCCCATACATGCTCCCGAATCTCATTGTAAGTTGCCTTGCTTTCCGCAGCAGTCACATCCAGTTCATCCATGCTCACTTCCACCTCGATGTGCCGGTCGACATGGAGTTTGGTCAAAAGGAGAACCGCTTCGACGGTATTCCCTTTATCCCACAAGAGTTCCGAAACTTCCTTACCATCTTTAAACACGGGGAAGTTTAATCCAATCCGTTTTAGCGGACACTCGGACTCGTCGTTTCGATAAAGCTCTATTTCCTTAATCAGAGCTGTAACGACCGCTCTCTTTTCTTCATCGCTTATTATATTATAAACGCAGTCAAAATTCACCATGATTTTGTAAATACCTTCAAGGGTAATGGCCTGTTGGGCGATAGCGTCCCGCCTCATCATCGCATCCTCAATTTTTTCTTCCAATTCTACAATGATGTCATAAAGGGAATCTAACCGCAGGGTCATGTCATGGAGCTTTCTTTCTCGATACTTGGTGTCAATAGGAAGATTATCGATTTCTCGTTCCAGCCTTGATTTATTTAGATCTACCTCCTTCAGCTTTGCACGATAACCCTCAAGTTCTTTGTCTACTGCCTTCGTGTCAATCTGAACACCTATACGCTTTTTGATTGCTTGAGCATACTCTTTATTTCTTACAATCTCTCTAATCGCTTCGATAACCATCGGTTCTATATCGGTTTTTTTCAGCATGGCCTTATATTCACAGTGTTTACCTCTGACCATACGATTTCGGCTACATACATAATAGTATACTTCTTTGTATGTTCCGTCTTTATTGGTCCACGCGTGTTTATTGGTGTACATTGGGCTTCCGCAAACCGGGCATTTCAGCAAGCCGGACAATAAATGAACGCGATCCCGTCCAATTTTGGATGGCTGCTTCACACCTGTCCGAAGTCTTTTAGCATGAGCTTTCTCCCAGACTTCTTCACTGACAATCCCCTCGTGCTGTCCATCTGTCAGAATATAGTCATCATTTCTTTTCATCTGATAATCATTTTTTGTGCCTTTAACTTTCTCTTTGGTCCTTCTTCCATATGCTATTTTCCCGTAATAAACAGGGTTATCCAAAATCAATTTGATAAAATGGCCTGTCCAATCTTCTAGTGTACCATTTTGGCGGGGAATTTTTCTAATGCCTTCCAGATTCAACTGATTTGCCACGCCGCCCAAACCGATTTCCGAGGATGTATACAACTCAAAGATCCTTCGGATCGCCACAGCCTCTGCTTCCGCGATCACCAGCTTATTATCAACAAGAGCATATCCATAAGGTGCAAATCCGCCGTTCCAGCCACCTTGCCGTGCTTTTTCTCGGCGTCCATTCATGGTCTGCTCTATGATATTCTCACGCTCAATCTCTGCCACAGCCGACAGAACGGAAATCAGGAGTTTTCCGCTTGTCTGGGAAGAATCAATTCCTTCCTCGATACAAATCAAATTCACTCCATACGATTGAATCAGTTCCAGTGAATTTAGTATATCCGCTGCATTACGCCCAAACCGGGAGAGCTTATAGACTAAGACGTAATCAATGTCCAAACCTTCTTCAATGTCTCTAAGCATTTTCTGAAAGGCAGGACGTCCTTCAATGGACTTTCCAGACTTACCGGCATCTTCGTAAGTATCGACAATAACCATTTCCTCACGGTCAGCAAAACGAGTTAACATCGTTTTTTGACCTTCCAGACTATATCCGTCTACCTGCATTTCTGTGCTGACACGCGGATATAGAACACATCTCTTTCCATATCGGTTCATTTCTATACCTCCAAAATTATTTTGGGGAAATATCCATTATGTAAAGCTGCGATTTTCACGCAGCTCCATCACCCTCATTAAGCACTTTCATGCCGTACTTTTCGACTATATGCGCCAACGAAGTGATAAACGCTTCAAACTTCTGGTTCGCCGAAATATTTTCTATCCGAACCTGGTCTGAAGTTGCCAACGCATCTGCGTTATGGATATTTTCCACGTAGAATCACCTCCGCAATTCCTAAGAATATTATATGGCATCTTGGTTACTCTGGAAATGATATGGCGATTGGCATTAGCTGCCCCGCGAAATTCCAAGACTTTGCAAAAGCGTCTCGTCTATGTTGTTCATATCTACAGCATTCAAATGGCCGATGTACTTTTTGAGTCTTTTCTTATCTATAGTTCTAATCTGTTCCAGCATAACAACAGAGGGCCGTGTCAATCCACATTCATTTTTCAAATGATAATGGGTAGGAAACTTTTGGCTTTTCTTATTTACACCGGTAATCGCTGCTATAATAATCGTGGGACTAAAACAATTTCCAATATTGTTTTGTAAGACAAGCACAGGGCGAAAACCACTTTGTTCGGAACCCACAGATGGGCTTAAATCCGCCGAGTATATATCACCTCGTCGTAATTTATCAAACATAATGACCTCTTCCTTCATAAATGCAAACAAGAACATGAGCTACTTGCGAAAACAGTTTGTTTCAATCCATATAAAATGGAAGCAGCCGCACCGACAAATTTGAGGATACGTGCGAATCAGTTTATCGGTACGGCTGCTGTATTGTAGTTTATCTTATGCTCGTCATATTTGCCACGCACCCCTGACGCTGGGGACAGAACAGGTCTCCGCTGGCGCGGCTGTCATAACTCCGCAGCGTCGTTCATAGCGTGCGCCGCAGGGTTCCCCCCAAGTCTTTGGCGGGCCGTGAGGAAGTATCTTTAAGCCC
>ERZ831773.2386-NODE-2386-length-15348-cov-31.444321_pt1 | contig 15348 bp, 14 predicted proteins | sample MGYA00519696_ERZ831773 | MGnify/ENA primary metagenome ERZ831773 (study PRJEB31850, sample SAMEA3708720) | human gut metagenome | biome: human gut; feature: human-associated habitat; material: faeces | place: China | collected 2014 ...
CCAACGGATAAAGCACCAGCACCGCCAGCAGAAATTTTGGAGTGCTGGCGCACCATTTCAATGCTATAGGATTGTTGAGAATAGAGCTTAGTACAACGGTGATTTCTGCCAGCCCCTGCGCCTGTTCAGTTCCGTTGCCAGAATAATGTCCTCACGGACGCTGTACTCGTAGGCGTGGTGTAGAATTTCTTCTGGCGGCTGAGCGGTCAGCCATAGGCAATAGGCGCTCTGTTCCACCCGCATTTTTTCGCAGAGCTGCTCCTGCGGGGTCATTCTTTTACCTCGCACACCAAAGAATTGGTTTCCAGCACATGACGCCAAAAATCGACCTGCCTGTCATAAGACATATTTTCATAGCAGACATCAATCAGCGTTGCATACAGCTTTTCCTCATCTTCAGGGGAAATGGCAAGAGAAATATTGTTTTGCGAACAATAGCACAGGTAATCAACAAGGTCGCCCATAGTATCTGCACCGCTGTTCTCCAACAATTCTTCCCACTCGTGCGGAAAATCGAGATCTTCCAGCACAATATCCACCGTGTCGTCACACATAGGAATGCTTACGGTTACTTCCTCTCCCGGATGCGGGCTGAAACAGTCCAAAATAGGTAAACAGCCAGCGTGTCCGGCTGCATCTGCCAATGTGTTGGCTAACAGACTCATCATTTCATCGTGCGTCATAAAATCCTCCGAAGCAGATAAGATTCCACAAAAATTACGACTGCATACTGAATAAATCACTTCGTGTATGCAAATCATTCAACATCTCTCCATTCCAAGGAGTTGTTTTCAAGCATATTTTCCCAAAATACCATCTTGCCGTCCATGTCCATATTTTCATAGCAGATTTTGAGCAATGCAGTAGAAAGAACATCATCGGCACTTGAATTTTCGGATTCGTTTTTGTTCAGATAATCGGCAACGTCTCCGATCGTTTCAGCACCGATTTTTTTCAGCAATGGTTCGCACTCTTCCGGCCAGATTTCGCTGCCCACCGGCATGATGCGCATAACAGCGTCAACAGGATACTCTATGCGAGTTTTATCTTCCTCGCACTGTGAGAAACCGTCTATAACGCTAATACAGCCCTCATACCTTGCCTTTGTAAGCAGGGTCAACGCTAATTCTTCAATAAGTTCGTCATAAATCATGTTTTCCTCCAATAGAAAAAGCGCCCACAAAAGTGAGCGCCCAGATAAAATATTCGGTTATGAGAACATCGGCAAACTGCCGTTTGCTGCATCTGTTTTCAGAATGGTGATCCAGTTGCTTTTGCCGTAGAGAAACCGCACGATATGCACGGTTTGCGTGGCATCGTCCACCGTGTAAAACGCAAGGTAGTTCATAACGATGGTGAAGCGGATTCCCCATAGGGAAAGCAGTTTGTCGGAAACGACTTCAAATTTGTGCGGGAATTCTGCCAGTGCTCCGATTTTTTCGTCGGCCACATCCAACAGCTTGTCGGCGGCAGTTGGATTTTTCAGTACAAGGTCGATATAGTCGTAGGCGTTCGCCATATCGCGCTCGGCGGCTTGGGTTACATGAATGTTGTATTTCATCTGCGCTCCCTGCGGTGGCGCAAATCAGCCATAACATCGGCAAAGGGGCGCGTGTTCCCGGCTTCCACATCGGCAAGGCCCTCTTGCAGCTTGCTGTACAGTTCAATGCGGCCCGCCATTTCCTCGTAGGTTTCCATGCTCATAACGGCAAGGTCGCCCTTACCGTTTTTGGTAATAAAGACCGGCTCGTTGTAGGCATGGCAGTAAGAGGAAATGTCATTGTAGTTGTTTCTCAAATCTGCGCTGGAACGAATGTTCGGCATAGATAGCACCTCTCTTTCATACAGAAATTATATCATAATTTGTGTATGAAAACAAGTAGGAGTTTTAGTTGAATGTGACAGTCCAGTAGGTATACTGCCCCTCGGCGGTGGAGCAAAACCAACAGGCCACGCCCATGCTCGTAAAGCTGGCGTTGGTGATGTTGGCATAGTGGGCAGGACTGTTCTGCCAATAGCTGCATACGCTGCTGGCCGAGCCGATAGGACCGGCTGCGCAGATTTCGCTGCGGGTGGTCATGCCGCTGTGGTCGAACGCACCGCCCGCGACAAAGCTCTCGCAGCGGGCATCTGCCGCCGCGCTCAGCCCGCCGTCCATTGCCAGCGGGGAAAGTCCCGCCGCCGCACGGATGGCGTTGATGTTCTCCTGCACGGCCCAGTATGCGCTGTCGCTGCTGTCGATGCTCCACCATTGCTCCGTACCGGCTGCAAGGTCGAACGGCACCGCACCATAACTCATACTAACCTGTGCGGGAGTGGCGGCTACGGTTTCCTCCACCGGGGCTTGCGTGGGTTCTGCGGTGGGGACTGCCGTAGGCTCTGCTGTCGGCGCGGGCGTGGGGGCCTGTGTCGGTTCTGGTGTCGGCTCAGGGGTTGCTGTCTGCGCAGGTTCGGCAGTTGCAGCAGCTTCCACCGGCTGCGCAGTTTCTTCGGTGGCCGGTGAGATTTCCACCAGTGCAGCCGGTTCAGCCGCAAGAGTTTCATCCGCTGCCGCTGCACACCCGGACAGCGCCAATACTATGCCCAATGCAACAATAGATTTTTTCATAAAACTACTCCTTTCATCCTTGGGGTGGTCGCGTATACGATTGGTCCTTCTGCCTTTAATCATAAAATTTATCGTTCCTCCTGTCCACGCTGTCGATTGTCGGTCTGACACTGTTGTTCCGGCTCGGTGTCGGTCACAATGTCTTTGTCGTTCATGTTCAGCAGTCCCTCCAGCACCGCAAGGCGCTTACTCTTTTCAGTCAGTTCCGTTGCCTGTGGAAATGGCCGCTTGACTTCTTCCTCGGCGCTGGCAAGCTGCTGTTCCAACTGGATTTGCATATTGCGGGTCTTTTCAATGCTCGGTTCAATACCATTTGCCAAATTGGAAAGGCGTGTCAGATTGCCTAGCACATCAGCTCCCAGCTGAGTGCTATATGTACCAGAGCCAGCCAATCTTGCATGGTACTCGTTGCCAAAAGGCAGATGTTGGATTTGCAGTTCCATACCCTTGAAATACCCGATAGGTACGGGCTTTTCGCTATTCAGTGCCAAGCCCAGCAGACCTAACAGGGCTTTCCCCGCAGGTTCTTTTTCGTAGTAAACTTTCTTTTCCAACTGGATACAGAAAACATCTTTGCCGTCCGCATCCACTACGGAGTGTTCCTTTACGGTGGCGGCGTCTACCGTGGCATTTTCAATCTGTTCTTTGCATTTTCGGATTTCAGCCGGGAAGCCGATGGCAATTTTATTTTCCAGTTCATAACGCTGGCTGTCATGGGCAGCTTTCAGTGTTTTAAGACGGGTCAACTGCACGTCCAAGTCCATCTTTTCCTTGATAAGCGGATTGCCTGCCGCCAATGCCTTGACCTCGGCATAGGACAGTGCGGCCTCGTCCATATCATCGCAGCTGCGAGCCGGAGATTTTGAGGTCATGATCTGCCCGATGAATTTCTGCTTATTCTCGATAAGCTGCCACGAGTAGGCATCAAATGTACCTTCGGTGACATAACGGAAAACATAGACCTCCTTATTTTCATTGCCCTGTCGTAATATTCTGCCCTCACGCTGCTCAATATCAGATGGCCGCCACGGTACATCCAGATGGTGCAACGCAATCAGCCGCTTTTGGACATTGGTTCCGGCTCCCATTTTGGCGGTGCTGCCCATCAGAACGCGAACTGCGCCGCTGCGAACTTTTCCGAAAAGTTCCGTCTTGCGGGCATCGGTGTTCGCTTCATGGATGAAGGCAATTTCTGTTTCGGGGATTCCGCGTTCGATCAGCTTTGCCTTCATGTCATCGTAGACATTGAAAACGCCCGCCTTGGGCGTAGACAGATCGCAGAAAACAAGCTGCGCACTGCGTTGAGGCATGGTCTGCTCCCATATCTCAAAAATTTTGCCCACACAGATATTGACCTTGCTGTCAGGATCATCGGGCAAGTCGGGGTCGATCAAGCGCTGATCCAGCGCCAATTTGCGTCCGTCGTTGGTGATTTTCAGCATATTGTCCTCATAGGGCTTTACCATTTTATTGCGGATTTTGTCGGCCCGTTCGCCCAATTCTGTCACCATCTGCTTTTGTATTTCGGAGGGCTTTAGCTGGATGTTGGTTGGCTTGCCGCCCACAAGAGCAGGGACAGGCAGTTTCAGCATATCTGCTGTTTGAATGTCAGCGCATTCTTTGAACATTGCCATAAGTTCTGGCAGATTGAAAAAACGAGCAAAGCGTGTTTTTGTGCGGTAGCCGGTTCCCTCCGGCGCAAGTTCGATGGCTGTGACGGTTTCGCCAAAGGTGGCCGCCCAACTGTCAAAGTTTGCAAGGCCGTTGCGTTCCAAGGTGTACTGCTGCAAATAGCGCTGCATGGTATACAGCTCGGTCATACTGTTGGAAATGGGGGTGCCTGTGGCAAACGTTACGCCGCGTGCCCCGGTGATTTCATCAAGGTACTGGCACTTCATAAACAGGTCACTGGCCTTTTGGCTCTCGGTGGTGCTGATACCCGCGATGTTGTGCATCTTTGTAACGGTCATGAGGTTCTTGAAATTGTGTGCTTCATCGACCATGAGGGAGTCTGCACCCAGTTCCTCAAAAGTCACCACATCATCCCGTTTCGGGGCGTCCAGCAAATTTGACAGCTTGGTTTTCAACTGCTTTTTCTTACTTTCCAACTGCTTGACGGTCAGACGGCTTTCGCTGTTGTCCATGCTCTCCAACTGCATCTCCAGTTCGTCAATTTGCTTACGGATAAACTCGGCTTTTCTGGCATCGGAAAGTGGAATCTTTTCAAACTGGCTGTGACCGATTACCACAATGTCATAGTTGCCGGTGGCGATTTTGGCACAAAACCGCTTGCGGTTCGTTTTTTCAAAATCACGCTGCGTTGTGACTAAAATGTTTGCGTTGGGATACAGTTTCAGTGCTTCACTGGCAAACTGGCCTGTCAGATGGTTTGGCACGGCAACAAGCGTTTTACTGCACAGGCCCAGCCGCTTTTTTTCCATTGCGGCGGCAACCATTTCGTAAGTTTTACCCGCGCCAACCACATGGGCCAGCAAGGTGTTGTGGCCGTACAGGATGTGGGCAATGGCATTGCGCTGGTGGGGCCGCAGTGCGATTTCCGGGTTCATACCGAAAAACTGGATGTGGCTGCCATCGTACTCACGGGGGCGGATGCAGTTGAACTTTTCATTGTACAGCGCCACCAAGCTTTCCCGGCGTTCACGGTCCTTGAAAATCCAGTCTTTAAAAGCATCTTCTATCATCCGCTGCTTGGCCTGTGCTTCTTCGGTGGCAGGACCATTGAGCTTATGCTGCTCCTTACCGTTTTCGTCATAGATTGTATCGTAAATTTTGGTGGCCCGCAGATTGAGTGCATTCTCCAACAAATGATAGCCGTTGATACGTTTTGTGCCGTAGGTGTTCGTGACGCGGATATTATCGTTGCCCTGGCTCTTGTTGGAAATATACCAGTTATTCAGGTATTCATTGTAACGGACAGCTATTTTCTGTTCGCGGTAGGTTGACTGAAAAAGTTCATCGGCAAACCGCTTGATGATTTCCGGCCCGATCCATGTGACACCCAACCGGACCGTTATCTCGCCCGCCGTCAAGTCCTTGGGCTGCACCTGTTCCAACGCTTCTACATTGATGCGGAATGCCGGGTCTTGGTCGGCTGCAACATGAGCAATACGCAGCTTTTCGCGTACATTGCCGGATAAATACTCATCCGCCATAAGGTAAACAGGGCTGCCGTCCTCCTGTTTGCGGAAAGGCTCTACAAAAATAACGCCCGCCAGTTCCTTAGCAAGCGTCGCTTCATCTTTCCCGGTAAGGTGCATCATGTAAGGCATATCGACCTTGGCACGTTCCCCGATGCTCAGTGCCAGAGCGTCCGATGCCGTGTCGGCGTGGTCTGGTATCTGTGCAGAGCGGATAGTCCTTTTGGTGAACATATCCGACTTGCTGATAAAGTTTCCTTTTTCATCGACATTTTCCAGTGAACACAGCAAATAGTAGCTGCTGTCATCCCGGAAAGACAACTCCGCGCTGCGGCTGTTGATTAGGCCGTGCTTGGCGCGGAAGGCATCATACTGGCGGTTAAGCTGGGCTTGCAGACGGTGGATTTCCTCGTCCGACAAGTCCTGCAACTGCGCATCGATCAGAGCGCGGGTAGTATCGCGCAGTTCCACCAGTTTGCGGATACGCTCGGCAGAGGCTGCGTTGGGATTACACTCCCGCATGACTGCGCCTTCGCGGTAATAGATTTTATCGTCCTTTACCGTGTAGCTGAAATTACGCACAAAGGGATCGGCATCAATGTACTTGGTGTCCTCGCCGCTTTCCTCCTGTATGGGAATTTCGGCTTTTGTCAGCGTGGCGGTCAAGTGCTGCATGGCAGTGTCGATTTGCGTTTCCAGCAACGGCTTTCCGAAACGATCCACCGCATCGGGATCTATCGGCTGACAGGTGGAAGTCGGGCCATACGGACCGGAGACTATCTCCATTCTGCCGCAAATCATTTCGGGGTGCTCCACAAAGTAGCGGTTCATGGTAATGCCGTTGGCATCTTCTGCAAGGTGCAGCCAAGGCTCGTCCTGCTGGTGCAGCGTATCGCGCTTTTGCAGAAAAATTACATCCGTCATAATTTTAGTGCCGCTGCCCTTGAACGCATTGTTGGGCAATCGCACCGCGCCGATAAGGTCGCAACGCTCGGCAATGTACTTGCGGGCGCGGTCATCCTTTTTGTCCAATGTGCCGCTGGAGGTGATGAACGCCATGATGCCGCCGGTGCGCAGCTTGTCGATGCTCTTGGCAAAGAAATAGTCGTGAATGGGAAAATGCAGCCGGTTATACTGAGGGTCATTGACTTGGAAATTGCCGAAAGGGACATTGCCAATAACACAGTCAAAATAGTTGTCGGGGAGAAGCGCATTTTCATAGCCGGTCACTTGGATATTGGCCTTTTGATACAACTGCTTGGAGATGCGGCCTGTGATGCTGTCCAATTCTACGCCGTAGAATTTGGCATCACTGCTGCCAAAATGTCCGTGTGCGAGAAATGCGCCTGTGCCCATGCTGGGTTCTAGGATTTTTCCGCCCTTTACGCCGAAGCGTTCCAGTGCGCGGTAGATGGGGTGGATAACGGTGGCAGGGGTATAAAACGCCGTTAGGGTGCTGCTGCGGGCAGCTTCGTATTCGAATTCAGACAATGCTGCTTTCAGCTGGCTGTACTCGTTCGACCATGCACTTTTGTTCGGGTCGAACGCATCCGAAAGCCCGCCCCAGCCCGTGTACTGCGCTAAAATTTTCTGCTCATCCTCAAAAGCAGGGCTGCCGCCGTTCGCTACGCGCTGCTCAATTTCTTTCAGCTTTTGGATAGCGGCAATGTTGGCTGCAAACTTTTCGCGCGGTGCTGTCGGCAGGTTGTCCAGATAAGGGGCTTCATAGGTAATGGGTTCGCGGTGGTAAGGTTCATCTTCTGCCGAAAGCCGTTCTGCGTCCGCCATAACCTGTGCCACAAAGGGGCTGGGTTCTTCGATGACTTCGCCCACGATGGGTTCGGCAGTTTCTTCCGGCTGCTCTTGGCGGCTTGGAACTTCCGGGGCGGATAGTGCTGCATTTTTGGGGTTGGCCGCAAGCAGCCGCGCAAACTCCTCGTGGCTGACGGCACGGCCTACCAGCGGGAAACTTTCATCCCGCAGATGAATGTTTTCTCTGCCGATTTCCTCCACGGTAAAGGGTCTGTCATCTTCCAGATAAACCGTGCTGCCGATAGTTACAGGTGATTTTTCGACTTTTCTTGTAGTCGGATGATGCTTTTCAAACTCTGCTTCGGCGGTATTGATAAAATCCGAGAAGGCGCTGTTTTCAATGCCCTGCGCAGCAAGCTCGTGGTTATCTTGGAAGTAGTCGATATGGACAATGTTACCGTCAACCTCATAGCGGATTTCGTTCCGCAGAAGATTGGCATACACTTGGATCTCGTGCTCATCGTCCTCGGTGGTAGAGTAAGCAAACTCCACGCGGGTCAAGTCGGAGAAATTCGGCTCGTTTAGCCCCTCATTCTCGCAGAAATCCGCGATAGCGTGTTTTGCATGGGCGAGTGCGGCATCGTTCGCTGCGCGGGCGGCTTGCTGTTCTGCTGCCCATGCCTGATAGGGGGCTTTTTCGGCATCGGTCAGATACTGGTCGTTGTAAACCAAAAGCCGCAGGCGTTGGGCAACCTCTTTCCACTTCAAAACGCGGCGATACTCGCCGTCCTCTGTACGTCGGGTGATCTCAAGATTTTTGCCCATGTGGTTAAGAAAGCCGCGCCCACCATCACGGAAGAACCATGTGCCGCCGCCGATGCCGTATTTCTTTTTCAGCCAGCGGGCTTGATCTTCCTCGATAGGAAGTACCTGTGCAGAAAGATATTGCTGAATACGGAATTTGCCATCTTCAAACCCGCCGCCTTTGCACAGTGCATCGGTAATGTCCTGCTCCGTAATATACTTGCCGGATGCGTCAATGATGGGCTTGTTCCACTTTTTGACTTCCGCCGCAAGGTCGATATTTTTTGCTTGCTGCTCATGGCTCGGCAGTCCTGCCTTTTCAGAATCTTCGGGAGTAAGAGTAAGCTGCTCCATCTGCTGCTGCACGGGTGTAGCCTTGATGGGAACCATCAGACGTCCTTGCTCAATGAGGTCAGCAATCTTTGCGGCAACAGCATCCCATGTCAGATTGACCTGCGCTGTTTTGGTAAGATAGTTGCCCTCCCAAAGTTCAAGGTACATATCATGCCGGATAAAACCCACGGTATTGTCATCCACGAACAAATATGTATAAATTTGCTTGTAACAGTGCTTGCAAAAGGCGCTGCGCTCGGCAAGGTCGGGATGCTCATTGAAATATTCCAGAATAGCCGCATTGTCGGCACGGCTGGAGGATTCTTTCGCCAGTAAGCCTAGAATCAGTTCATCGCTCAGCGGCGGCAAATCAGAAATGGGTACAGAAAAAGCGGAGGGCGTGGTATCGCTCTCCGCTTGGGGTTCTTGTATTACGGGCTGTAAATCTGCTGCATCGCCAGTTCCTCGGCTTGGCTCTGCAAGGCGTTCATCCACTGCGTCCAGCCCATCGGGTCTGTCTGCCGGTTCGGGGCGGTGCTCTGCTGCATCAGCGTCTGCATCGTCTGCTCGATTTGCCGGTGTACTGCGTTGTCCATCTCCGCCAGATGCGGGTACAGCGTTCCCTCCAACAGCATCTCGTCGAACACCACCGGCGCGTTCTCCAGCAGGAATTTCCGCCGCAGGCTGCCGTACTTCCCGATTTCCGGCATCGGCGGCTCGTTCAACGTCAGCGCCGGGATTTGGTAGCCGTTCACCATCATGTACTCCATTGTTGACCTCCTTGGTGTTATTGGTTTCTTCCTGTTTGTCACCATAATAGCGGACTTTTTCGGCGCGTGCAACACTGTCGATTTCTCTCGTGATGCTGCCGATCTGCTGCATGAGAGGCCGTGCCGCCTGTTGGCAAGCGCTGCCCAAACACAGAGCAATGCGGTTTGTATCAAACTGGTTCACGGACTCAAGGGCAGACAGGTCCAGCCGCGCAGTATCCACGCCGCACCGCAGCGCGGCCATATACAGACAGCTTTGGGTGATAAGCTGTATAAATAGCTGCCGCTGTTCGTCCGGCTTGGCCCACTGTAAGTTGCTGCCGTCTATGGCTTTTTCCAGCGCGGTTGTGAACATGGCGCTGCGCTGGGCAACGCAGGATGTGGAGAGCATGAGTAGGGCGCTCTGGATGCTGTCGGCGTGATTATCCGCTACGATTTTATCCCAAACAGGCCGCCAGTTCTGGTCTGTAATGACCCACGGCAGCGCTTCGGGAATCTCTGCGCGGGGGATGGTATCGGAAATGTCAAACAGATACCGCAGCCGGGAAGAATTTGCCCGCGTGTCAAATACCGCGATACCGTGTGCGCCGCGCTTGACCCAGCGACCCGCATTATTATTCCAGTAAGCTATGTCGGCCACGGCTGTGGCGGTGGGGCTTTGCTCGTGAATCAAAAGCTGGTTTGGGAAACTATAATTATAAGCAATGGCCGCTGTCCGCAAAAATGCTTTCCAGCGGTCACTGCTCTCCGTGACGGCCTGCAGTTTCTTTTTGGCAAGCGCACGGATATTTTCGTATTTTGCCATAGGCTGCTCCTTATCGCTCGTGCTGTTCTGCTTTTGAAAGTGTGGCATTTTCAAGTTCCGGCAACAAGTTATCTACCTGCTTATACCCAATCGGCTGAACATAAAAAGCGTGTGTCTCGTTATCTTTGTGTGTCACAATAATATCGCTGACAGAGACGGAACGCATAGTTTTGGCGTTTGGACGGTCATCCCGATTATGCCGTGAATAAATGCTGTCCAGCGTTTCCCAACGCTCCATCTGCCCCTTGTACACGAGTTCGTAGTCCTTTGCTCCGGCAGCGAGCCTCGCAGGAGAATACTCCATAAAAACAAGGTCTCGCCTGTTAGTTTGATAGATTTCATAAGGGATTTGCACTCGCTTTTCGCTGCGAAATCCCCACGGAAAATAGGTGTCTGAATCAAATTGGAGTGGCTCATCCAGTTCATCTGAGAATACAACCGGTGTCACTGGCCGCCCACAATCCAAGGAATCCAGAATTTCATCCTTGAATTTTTCCACGCTTGTGTAAGGAACGATTTCACCGATCATCCCGCCTGCACCGAGATATTCGATGTAGCCGACTACTTTATCTGTCTTTTCTTCCATTATCTTTCCAACCTTTCCCAAAAAGATAGTTTGTTCCCGTAGCGTTCATCCTGCGGGCGTACCTTTGCGGCGGGCAGTTCACCGCTTGCCATATCTTCGACTTGCGGTAGAAAAAGTAGACGGCTGTATCGGTCTGCCTGGTCTTTGGATAGGCCCACGACTTTATCACCATTTAGCCCGCAGATGAGAAATCGCCCGCGCACGGTAATTCCCTCGTCATTGACCTGCCTGTTATATTTCAGCCGGCTTTGGGCTTTGCTGCATATCAGCCCGATGCGAGGTGTGCCAAACGGTTTTAGAATTTGGCTTTCACCCTCGATTACCTCGGAAACCGCAGTCGCCGCACTGGAAAAACCCGCTTGATAAGGGCAGTAGCTGGGTTCAACAACTAATAATCTTGTCATCGGTGTCCCCCCCTCATCTGCTGCCGTGCTGGTGGGCACGGGCGTAGTTTTGCAGCAGTTTTACGATAACCTGCTGCATCTGGTCGCTTGTAAAGCCTTTCGGAAAGTATCGTTCAACTTTTGCAACGGGAATCATAAGCTGCGGGTCACGCGGCTTTACACTTGGCGGTTTGGCGGCCATAATATGCTGGATTTTTTCTGGTGTCAGTACGCTTTCCTTGCTGGCCTCCTTGAGTTTTTGTGCTTGTGACAGTGAGGGAGTACAGCCCTCGGATTCCATATAGGACAGGAAGTCCTCTTGTTCTTCTGGAGTAAGGTAGCTAAGTTCTACGGCGGGTGTCGTTTTCAGACGGCCCGCATCTACCATCTGCATTAAAGCTGGCGTGAGGTTGTTCAATGCAATAAATCTTTTTACCTGTGACCTACTTTCTCCTGCATCAGCTGCAACTTTTTCAGAAGCCCATAAATTCGGCCCAACTTGGGCCGAATTGTTTTTTGACGGTCTACCGGCCTTTCTCTTTACAGCTTCCAGCTTCATCTGATACGCTTTCGCCTTTTCACTCGGTAGAATATGCTCCCGCTGACAGTTGGAATCTACCATCAGAATAATAGCAGTATCATCGTCCATATCCCGCACAATGCAGGGCATAGTCTCCACGCCCGCCCGCTGGCTGGCATGACAGCGGCGGTGGCCCGCCACGATTTCATACCCACCATCTTGCCGGGGTCGGACAATGGCAGGGGTCATGACACCGTATTCCTTGACACTGTCCACCATTTTGTTCATTTCGTCATCGTCACGAACTTGAAAAGGGTGATTCCGAAAGGGATGCAGTTCCGTCAGCGGCAAAATTTGGATTTTCTCTAATTTTGCGTCCTGCCGCTCCTGCTCACTCGAAAAGAGATTATCGAGTGAGGGGAGTATGATGTTGCTGCCGTACTCTCTCATTCTCCGTCACCTCCTTGGCAAGCGCTTCCCATGTCAGCCCGGCTAACTCACCGCGCCGCATTCCGGTATTCAGCAGCCCCATAACGATGACTTGCTCCAGTGTGGAACAGCGCGGCAGCACCCTAAAAAGAGCCTCTACTTCTTCCGGGTGCAGGCAGTCTACCGGGCGGCTGCGCGTACCTTTAACCGCGAGTGTTTGGGTATCGTTGTCTATGCCGTACTCGCGTTCGGCATATTGCATTACGAGCCGCAGAAAGATGGCATACTCCTTGATGGTTTTTCGTGCAATAGGGCGGTGATCCAGTTCAATATGAAACAGCTTTTCGGGCTTACATTTGAGAGCTGCTGCAATTTCCTGTGCTGTTTTTAGTGTGGTACGCTCTCCGCGGAACACTCGCTCTACAGATTTTGTCTGTATGGAACATTGTGCTGCAATTTGGGGACAGGACAGTTTCTTATATTGCTTTGCGTTGGGTTTCAGCACTGCATACCCTTTCACGCTGCGCACATCGGCCTCACCCAGCAGATCCAGAAACTTCTCGCATTCGCGCTTATTTACTTTTGAAATCGGCATTTCTGCAAATGCCGGGCTGATTTCACAGATTCGCCGCAGCATGGTTTCCTTACCCGCTGTGGTGTTGGCTTTATTCTTGTGCTGCTCGTAGTCGCCCTCCAGACGAACGGAGGGATCGAGCATCGATTTTTTGGAATCAATGTATGCTCTTGCTGCATCTCGAAAGGGCGTGTTTTTGCCATCTTTTTCATCGTCGGCTTTCTGTTGCTCTGCGCGTTCAAAAACGAGTGCGGCTTCAATGGCAGCGTTTTCACGCTGGCGGTGGGTTTTCAATACAGTGGGGTCAAAGTCAAAGCGCCCATATCGCCGCACCCTTTTTCCATGTACGGTCACATTAGCGGTCAGTACATAATAGGGGGCGCTGCGTTTGGGAATCATAAGTTTTGCCGATGCCATTATTCCGATTGCTCCGTTTTATTGTTGTAGTAGGCCGCCAGCTTGCCAAGGTTAATGTACCACTTAACACCGGACTGAAATGCCAAATCCGGGTTTTCGCGGCAGACACGCCGAAGATAATACGGCGGCAGGTTCATGATCTCGCTGGCCTGCTTGATGCTGACAATCTGCGGCAGGGTGATTTTTTCAATTTCGCAGGCGGATGCCTGCAGCGGCATTTGTACAGGTTCTTTCATCGTTCTTCACACTCCACAAAGTAAATTGGTTTTCGGTTGTGGCGGCGCAGCAAGCGTGCGTCCAGCCCCGCCAGATAGAGTTCATATCGTAGATTGGTTTCGGTCGTAATCAGTGCTGCGCCGTAATTTTGCAGAAATCGCAGGATGCGGTATAAGGTTGTAATGTCGTGACTCAAACGGTCAAGGCTCTGCACCATGACGGCATTGACACGTCCCTGTTGCACAGCGGTGAGCATGGCAAACAGGGCAGGACGCCAGAATTCGGTGCCGTACTTCTGCTCCATGCAGGAGTTGACGATGATGTAGCCGCGCCTGTCGGCTTCGCGCATGACATCGGCAAGCTGTTCTTCCAATGCGGGCAGGTTCGGTGCGGCGCTGCGGGCGAACGCCCAAACTTTGTATTCTTTCATGGGCGCACCTCAGAATTGATCCATCAGCGGGAGGCGGACATCAAATCGCGGCTTTCCAAAGGATGCCCGCGTGAAGCGGTCACCGACAAAGCGTTCCAGCCCGCTGTTGATGAGTTCGGCGTTCAGGTCACATTCGGTGGTAATAAGGTAGACATCATTCTGACGCAGAATTTCAATAACTCCTACCAGTATGTAGCTGTTGCGGCTGATTTGCTCCAAATCGCGCACCATCACGGCTTCAATCCGACCGTTCTCTACTGCGTCCAGCATGGTGCGCAGACCGATGCGGTCTTTCAAGGTGTTTCCGCTGCAATGGTCAAAAGATGTGCCGCGTACAAGGAATCCATGCCCTGCTGCTTCATCGATAAGGTCATACAGCCGGTCAAAGGCAATGCGCGGATCGCTGTTGGCGCAGCGCACATAAATCCAGACATCGTGGTTTCGCATAAGGTACATCTCAGATCCCTCTTTCACAAAAAGTAATCCGGGCGCTTTTGCTCCCGGATAAACTGTTGTACATCTTCGATTTTCTCGGTGGTCGGACAGGTCGGCAGCGCTGCCAGCGCGGCATCATGATACCTGCTGCCAATGCCCGCACGTTCGTCCAGAATGGCTACCACACAGGAATCCTGTTCCGTGCGAATGGCACGACCAAAACCCTGCCGCAGCTTCTTCTGCATTTCAGGGATGACCTCGGCGTTTATGTAGTCGCGCAGGTTCGGGTACTGCCGGCGCTCATAGTCGCTGACCGGGTCGGGAATCGGGAACGGCAGCTTTGCGATAATCAGCAGTGACACCATGTCGCCGGGAAAGTCAATGCCCTCCCAGCAGGAGCCAGCCGCAAACAGTACGCCGTTGCCGGATTGCTTGAACTTTTGGATGATTTTGCCGCCGTTGCGCCACGCCTGATAGGTCGGGTATTGCCATTGACCGTCTGTTAGCGCGCGGACTTCTGCCATCTGGCGGTAGGACGTAAACAGCACCAGCGCGTGACCGTGACAGGCACCAACCAGCCGAACGATTTCTTCTGCCATTTTGCGGTTGTCCATTCGTGTTTTTACGCGCGGCGGAAAGTATAACAGACATTTTTTCTTGTAGTTAAACGGAGAATCCGCTCGGAAATAACGCAAGGGTCGATAAACCGCCAGCCCCAAAAGCTGTTCCGTGTGGCTGAAATCTCCGGCTGCAGCCAATGTGCCGGAGGTCAGAATCGCGGGTTCGCGTGTATTCCACAGCGCACTGCGGAGCAGCTGCGGTACGCGGCTGCTGGCTGCGCAGAATGTAGGCTGACCGTCGGCATCGTAGTCGATGTAGAGGATGCGCGTTGGTACTTCCAAGAGAAAAAGGCGCAGGAGGCTTTCTGCTTCTCCCAGCCTGTTCAGTAGGTATCGCGGCACATCCGGCAATCCGCCAGCATTTTGCAACAGTGCTATACAGTCAATGAGAGCAGCGCGGCGGAACGGCGTAAGCACGAACGGTTCGCTCGCTTTTCCTCGCAGCTTGGAAAGCCCCTGCGTGCAGGAGAACGACAGCGTAAGGAACGCCGTCCGCAGCTGTCTGGCA
>ERZ831773.2401-NODE-2401-length-15278-cov-5.314393_pt1 | contig 15278 bp, 15 predicted proteins | sample MGYA00519696_ERZ831773 | MGnify/ENA primary metagenome ERZ831773 (study PRJEB31850, sample SAMEA3708720) | human gut metagenome | biome: human gut; feature: human-associated habitat; material: faeces | place: China | collected 2014 ...
CTATATTTCAATAATTTCAAAGAACTATTTATCCACTTTTACGGGACAGTAATGTATTGGAATCAGAAATTACAGAAGCTCGCAACTTGATAAAAAATGCAGCAATCGAGAAACAGATTATATTAGATAAGTATTTGTAGTTATGGAAGCGATAGGTGATATACAAGAAACATATAATATATGGAGTTGGTTGTTGCCACTTATTAGTGGTGCCATAGGTGCTTTAATTGGTACTTATGGGGGGTCTTATTTCTTGCATTGGAAGCAAGAGAAGAAAATTAAGAATGTGCGAGCAATGGCCGTGAAAGCTCTCAATGTGTTTAGAGCATACGCAAAGAAAAGTTATATAGATACAGCCAATGAATTTAATAATAAGTTAAATATATCTGAGAAAAGGGCTGTTGTTGTTGCATTACATAAAATTGGAGTCCCTTTTGAAATATCTACTAAAGATGATTTCGATATTAAAAATCTCCGACTTAAAGATATTATAATTGATAGAGATGAAATTGACGCTATGATTCAGCAAATAGAAAAAGGGAATTGTGATAATTTGTTCTTTATTGATATTGAATCATATTTTACCTCTAATTTAAGGCTCAATGCAGTGCGTAATGTTGGCAAAAAATATGTAGAAGAAGTACAATCTAAAAGTCGAGTAGAGAAAGATGCCCCAAATACAATTGTAAGTCAGCCAGATTGGCATAAGGTATTTTCTCCTGGTGAATTGCAAATTATTTTTGTATTGAGAATTCAATTAGCAAATACAGCTTATTTTCTGCCTGATGGAAATGCAGATCCAGTTAAAATGAAAACTCTTATTAGAGAAATTGAAATTGGATTATGGGATAATTATTTGTTTTGGGAATATGAGTCTTATCAAAATATTCGAGCTCAACACAATTTGGCTAATATTATCCAGAATGCTGTGGGACAACAGATGATGAATACGACGATAAAGGTGAACGATGAAAAAGACAACGGCAATTCTTCAATAAAATAATTAAATGTAAGGTTTTGAAATTCAGAGATATTATAGTGTTTTTATTTCGAAAGAGTTATTTGACAGCATAGCAACGTAAAACATTGAAATGGGCACGGTTACTAAATTGTTACCTCTACTTCTCAAATAATTCACTAAAAGTTTATTCTTCACTCGGTTAAGTCAAACCAATGAAAATCTAAAATAAGTTATTTTTTATATCCTTCGAAAGCAGGACGGCTCATCCAAACATCGTATTTCTTTTTCTTTGTAAATTTACGATTGGAAAATAAATTCGCAATTAATCGCAGATGAAGTCGGCATCGGGATATATTAGCGAAATACTATCCCCGATTTTTCCCGGAAAAACGTACTCTTTTAATGCAATTTTTCCCAAACTCCATCTATTCGGTTTTCCCTAATAACGTTTCCGCCAATTTTTCATCCTTCTCTATCCTCTTCATTTCAGTTTCGATGATGTCGAGCGCATCCTGCTTGATGCGGCGGTAATTCTCCTTGATCTTTTCCTGCATGATGTCTCGCCCGCTGGCGTCGAGGAACGACGATATTTCGGGTATGGGCTTGTACTCCGCCATTTCTTTTTTCACGGCCTCGTTGTCCACGACGATCCGGGCATGGAAAATCTTTTGCTCGATCTCCTCTCCGAAGTTGTCGCTCACAGCCCCGACGAACACGCCTTGCGAGAGCGTCGAGATTTTCGACGCAGGAATAAGACTGTCGAGCTGGGTGTTTATCGACGTCGAGGTATCGCTGCGGTTGATGCCCACGGACAGTCGTTTCTGCACGATCTTTCCGAATCGTTCGGAGAGTGTCCGGGCCGTTTCTCCTACGACTTGTCCGCTGAAGATATTGCCTACGGTATTCTGAATCACGGCGGCTTCCTTGTCTCCGTAGTCGCGCTTTAGCTGGCTGAAATCCTGAAAACCCAGACACACGGCGACCTTGTTGGAACGCGCCGTTGCGATCAGGTTGTCCAGCCCCCGGAAATAGATCGTCGGCAGCTCGTCGATCACCACGCAGCTTTTGAGCTGCTTCTTGCGGTTTATCAGCTTGACGATGCGCGAATTATACAATCCGAGCGCCGCGCCGTATATGTTCTGCCTGTCGGGATTGTTTCCCACGCAAAGAATCTTCGGTTCCTTGGGGTTGTTGATGTCGAGTGTAAAGTCGTCTCCCGACATGACCCAGTAGAGCTGCGGGGAGATCATGCGCGAGAGGGGAATCTTCGCCGAGGCGATCTGCCCCATCAGCTGCTCTGCGGCTCCACCTTTCCATGCATCCACGAAGGGCGAAAGATAGTTCTCCAACTCCTCGTGAGCCATCAATACGGTGAACAACTCCTCGTAGGGCTTGTTCAGCAGCTCGATGGCATGGGGAAAGGTGCAGTATTTTCCGCCGTCGTAAATCTTCAGGAACCAGATGATCGCCGCGAGCAGCACGATCGGCGATTCGACGAAGAAATCTCCCTGCTTCTGTATCCACGAACGGTTGAGATTGAGCATGATGACATAGCTGGCCTCGTATGCGTCGGTGATGTCGGACATGAGATTCGGCGCGAGCGGATTGCATCGGTGAGAACGGCGCGGGTCGTCGAAATTTATGACATAGAATTTCGGCGGCGTCGCTCCGTAAGCCCCGAGGTTCTTGCGCAAATGGTTATAGGCGATAACCGACAGGTCGTCGAACTTGAAGTCGTAGACGTAGAGCGCATATCCCTTTTCGATGGCCTGCTTGATGTAATTGTTGATGAGGGCATAGGATTTTCCCGAGCCGGGCGTTCCTAAAACGATACTCGCCCGGAAGGGATTCACGACGTTGATCCATCCGCTGTGCCTGCGTCTCCGGAAGACGAACTCGGTCGGGAAGTTGAACGAATCGTCGTTTTTCAGCAGGCGTGTCTCCTGCATGAAACTCTCGTTTTCGGCATTGAACGGATCATCCGTCATACGGTTTTTCAGCAGACGGCTGCTCCATAGCCCGGCCGCCAGCATGCCGAGGAATCCCACCAGCAGCGTCGCCGTATAAAGCGCCGCCCGCAGGGTCGTCACGACATTCATCCCGAGCAGCCAGCCGTTGCCATAGAATAGCAGTATGCCGATGCCGCCTGCCGCGGCGATATGCTTCCTCGATATTTTCTCGTCCTTCACGCCACGGTTTCCCATGCACGACAATGCGAGAAATACCGTGCAGAAAAGCTTGGTGCAGAGCGGCGATGAGAACAAGGCAGCCGTCCGCTGGAAATTTTGCAGGATGCGATCTACGACAGGGAGCGTTCATCCCGCCTGCGTAAACCACTCGTAACAGAACCAGTAGATGTGAATGGCGAGAAACAGAAAACTGATCGCCCGCATGAAATCCGCGACTTTGGCCAAGCCGCGCAGATCGTCTTCTTCTTGCATGATCGTAACGTATTGAGATTGTTAAATTCTTTTCCGGATTTTCCGCCGCCGCTTCTTCCTGCGGGGGAAGAGCCGGTATTCGGGAGCTGTTTCCCACTCCTTTTCGGGCGTATATTCCATGAGTTCGCCTATTACGTCGGGTATCGAAACGTAATGGGTCTCAATGTACTCCTCGAACTCTTCGACCGAAGATAGTCCCGGCAGGGGCGGTTCGAGGGGCGGCAACGGCCGTAACTCTTCCTGTATGGGTGTGGACGACTCTTGCTCCCGACCGTTGAACCACGCCTCGAAAGCGTTGGCCGCATACTCCTTTCCGAGCCGAGAGCCGTTGAACACCTGATGTGTCGTGCGGTCGATGAAGGTGACGCCGTAAATCCGCCCGGCGTCGTTCTCCCGGAAAACAGCGTCGATACCGTTCTCCCGAAGTTCGGCCGTGAACGCTTCGCGGTCACGGCCTCCGCTCCGGGCACGGTCGATCTCGCGGCGTGTGCGGTCGAGCGTTTCGGGATGTTGCCGAAGCCGTTGTTTCGAGGCGTCGAATTTTTCTTCCAGCGCCTTCCATCCGAAAAAATCGCCCAGCCGGGACGCTTTGACCGCCGCTCCCGTGCGCTGCCCGTCGTCATCGAGCACGTGGTAAACGAGCCCCCGATACGGTCTGCCTTGCACGTCGCCTCGGATCTCTTCGGCTGCGACGCCATAGCGTTCGAGCAGCGTGTTGAACTCCGCGAGGGACTGGAATCCGTACTGCTGCTTGAGCGTCATCACGACGTTACGCAGCTGATGCTTCAAATCGCTCCGACGGTAATCGACCCGGCGCAATTCTTCCGGTTCTGTTTGCACGCCGCCGTCTTCGGGCACATGCAGACCGTACTCGTATTCCAACTCTCTGCAAACCGCCATGGCGCGCCGCAGTTCGTTGTTGTGGTCGATCTTCTGGCCCTGCTCGTCCACCCTCACCGAGACGATGTGCATGTGTCGCCGTGCGATGTCTTCGTGCAGAAAGACGACATAGGGCTGGCGACCGTATCCCATGCGTTCCATGAACTCGGCGGCAAGTCGCGTGAGCTGCGCTTCCGAAAGCCGGTCTTCGGGCGAGGGGTTGAGCGAGAAATGCACGACCGGTTTTCGGACACGGGGATTGAGCGCCGTGTAGTACCCGAAAGCTTCCGCACACTCCTCGATACTGAACCTGCCGTCGCTGCGTTCGGGTATTCCCTGCATGTATAATATCCGGCCTTCGCCGGCTTCGACCTTAATGCGGTTATACTGGAGTACGCCGTAGACGTTGGCCCCGGAGGTTACTTTCGGCACCATTGCAGCAACTCCTTCGTAAGTTCGACGACCGCCTTCACGAGTTGTTCCAACCGCTGCGTTTCGAGCGTCAGACGGTAGAGATAGGCCAACGCTTTCTTATCGCCGAAGGTCGTGTGTATGGCTTTGACGCACTGGTTGTAGTTCACCCCGATAGCCCGGAACTGGGCGTAAAATCCCGTCAGCCGGACATAGAAATCGTAGGTGTTCTTGTCTCGGACAACGACCGTAAAAGGTCATCCGAAGATGCGGTGGCAGATGAAATCGGCTTTATTCTTCATCCCGGACTGTTCGTACATGTGCAGGAAACGCTCGTTCTGCTCGCTGGTCAGGCGAACGTAATAGCGGTGTATGCGCGGGTCGTCGAGGGCTTTGCGGCCCGCGGCGGAGGTCGGTTTATCGGCAGCATCCATAGGGCATCCGTGTTTTGAGGTTACGACTCGGGAGTAACCGTCCGCCGCGCCGCAGGTTGCGGCAGCACTTTCGGCGGCTCGGAATATTCCGAGCGGCTGAAAGTACCCCTTGCTATATGCAGGCGCATATAGAAATCCGGCCAAGGGCCGGATGAAGGTGCGCGCCTTCGGCGTCGCGGCGGGATTACTCTTTTCGGAGGCAAAGGTAGAGCATTTTATCTTATGTTGTATCAGACATATACCTGCCAACGGACGCCGATACGCGTCTTTGGGCGCCACCCGTTTTCGGAGCCGCCGAACGGGGGCGTTTTCTCATTTTCTTTGTGCGCGGATCAGTACTTACGAATCTACCTGCCCGCGTAATCTCTTACTCCCGTACATCCGTCATTGCGCGGCTATGCGGATACGGATATAGATGTCTGCATAGATGCCGAAGTTTGTATGTGACAGCTTATATCCGTATCTGCCGACAAAAGTATGTGAATCCGCAAAGGCGTATGAATCGCCGAAGATACGTAAATACGCAAGTACGTATCCGCGTATCGGAACAAGTTAAATATTAATCGCTTAATTATTTTTGTATGGAACAGAATCCGTTGTGCATCGCTTTCGCCTCCCAGAAAGGGGGCGTCGGCAAATCGACCCTCACGGTGCTGGCAGCCTCGTGGCTGCACTACCTGCACGGCATCCGCGTCGCGGTGGTGGACTGCGACTACCCGCAGCACTCCATCCTCAAACTCTCGAACCGCGACAAGGCCGTCGTGCAGTCTTCGGCGATCTACGGCAGACTCCTCGTTTCACTCGCCGAGAACAAAGGGGTGAAACCTTATCGTATTCTCTGCTGCAAACCTTCCGAGGCGATGTCGGAATGGCGGAAATGGGCCGCCGTCGCTGAAGAACGATACGATGTCGTGCTGTTCGACCTCCCGGGAACGGTGGGCAATGAAGGCGTGCTCTCCACGATCGTCGAGTTGGACTACCTTTTCATCCCGATGAAAGCCGACCGGATCGTGCTGGAAAGCACGCTCAATTTCGCCTCTGTTCTCAACGACCGCCTGATCAAGACGGGACGGGCGCATCTTCGGGAGCTGTTCCTGTTCTGGAACTTGGTGGATCGCCGCGAGCGGACGCCGCTCTATGAGCAGTACGAGAAAGTCCTCGATCAGTTGGGGCTGCGGCATCTGCGCACGCATATTCCCGTGCGGAGCAACTTCAACAAGGATATTCAGGAAACGGGCGGCCCGGTGTACCGGTGTACGCTGCTGCCACCAGACCGGGCTTTCGTCGCCGAGTGCGGTTTCGACCGCCTGATGATGGAGATCTGCGCCGTACTGAAACTTCCGTCCCATGAGTAGGAAAGTACCTGTCCGGCAGGAGCTCGACGAAGAATACCTGCGCAGCCTGATGGCCGGCCCCGAACCGGCTGCCTCGGCGTCAGATGCCATAGCCCCGGAGCCGGCGGAAGCGTCTGCTTCGGAGCCGCGCGTCAGGCGTTCGGATGCGGAAGACTATGCGTCGCGGTTTCTGAAGAATACTCCTTCCGAAGCCCGGCAATGCGTCTATATCGACCGGCGGCTGCACCGCAAGATCACGACCCTCGTGGGCGTTGCGGGCAACCGGCGTTTTACGGTCGGGAACTTCATCGACAACGTATTGGAACAGCACTTCGAGCGGCACCGGACGGAAATACGGTCGCTCTGCTCCAAAGGACTCAATAAAATTCTATAAGGATGACACCCGTTATGAAAATCACGGAAGCCCTCGTCGTGCTGTTCCTCGTGCTGTTCTGCTACCTGTTTCTGGATAAGTTCCTCTTCCGGGGCGAGTTGGGCGAGATTTGCTTCGGGGCGATGCGCCGGGCGCTGGCGCGTTGGCATCGGCGGCAAGCCGACCGTCTCGACCCGCCGCGCCGCCGCAGGCATCGGACGGCAGCCGTTACCCCTAAAGACGATGCGCTGGTCGTCACCCGGGACTACGGCGCCGGTCAGCGGACGCCAGCACGCGCCGCGTCACGCCACTCCCGGCGCAAAGGGAACAATTCAGACACAAGCGACCATACATTTGTACCGGCAAACGATGGCGATAAGGAACATCGCGCGGTGCAAGCGGCCGTTCAGGGGTGGATACATAAGGAACCTACGGCGCTCACCGCGGAGGAAGAGAACACCCTGATGCGCGAAGCTGCGACCGAAGAGGTGATGGACATAGGATGCGAAACGACGGCCCCGCCTGCCGGGACGCAGAGTTTCTCTCCGCAGCAGTTGGATTGCATCCTCGCCTTGTGCAAGGGGCAGGCCGTGCCTGAAGAGCAGCGGCAAACCCTGGCCGGAGTGCTGCGTGACATCCGCCATACGGAAGTGCAGCGTACACTCATGGACGCCATCTCCGGCGCCAGCCCGATCATCGCCCGTTATCTGGACGATGCCGAGAAGGAAGCGGCGCAGCGTATGGCTGCCGCTCCGAAATAGATTGTTCAACTTAAAAAATGCGAAGCTATGAAAGCTCCCGGATACTACGATTCAGGCTGACGGCAGGATGAGCAGCACGCATGAATCACGGGCCCAGCGCCCGGAGAGAAAATCTGAAGTCGAATTAAAAAACACAATCATCCATGAAAAGAAAACTCATTTTCAGTTCGGCATGAATCGCCGTATGACTGCTCGCCACGGTGCAGCACGCCGCAGCGCAGCAAGGCAACGGCATGGCCGGCATTCAGGAGGCTACGCAGATGGTCACGTCGTATTTCGACCCGGCGACCAAGCTGATCTACGCCATCGGCGCCGTCATCGGCCTGATCGGCGGAGTGCAGGTCTATCAGAAGTTCAGTTCGGGCGATCCGGATACGTCTAAAACCGCTGCGAGCTGGTTCGGAGCCTGTATCTTCCTGATCGTCGCCGCCACGATTCTGCGTTCGTTTTTCCTTTAGACGATGGCCGAATATCCGATCAATAAAGGCGTGGGCCGCCAGGTGGAGTTCAAGGGGCTGCGGGCGCAGTACCTCTTCCTCTTCGCCGGCGGCCTGCTCGCCGTTTTTATTCTCGTAATCGTACTTTATATGGGCGGTGTCGATCAGGTGGCATGCCTTGTCTCGGGCGTGGGGCTGGGCGGTGCGCTTGTGGCGCTGACATTCCGTCTGAACCGCAAGTACGGGGCTTACGGACTGATGAAGCTCCTCGCCGCACGGCGGCATCCGCGACGTATCGTCTCCCGAAAAAGTGTGGCAAGAATTCTAAACCGACATTAAGACCATGAATAACACCCTGAAAACCGAAACCCTCGAACGGAAATTTCCGATCTGAAAGGTCGAACACGATTGTATCCTCTCCAAAGACGCCAACATCACGGTGGCGTTCGAGGTTACGCTTCCGGAGTTGTTTACCGTCTCTTCGCAGGAATATGAAGCGCTGCACGGCGTATGGCTCAAAGCGGTGAAGGTGCTTCCGGACTATACCGTGGTGCACAAGCAGGATATTTTTGTTCAGGAGCAATATCGTTCCGACATCGGGAAAGATGATTTGAGTTTCTTGAGCCGGTCGTTCGAGCGGCATTTCAACGAACGACCTTTTCTGCATCATACCTGCTACCTGTTCATTACGAAGACAACCCGTGCGCAAAGCCGTCGTCAGAGCGATTGCAGTGTGCTGTGCCGGGGTACGCTCGTCCCGAAGGAGTTGCAGGACAAAGATGCGACGACGCGCTTTCTGGAAGCTGTGGAGCAGTTCTCCAGCATCGTCCGCGAGAGCGGCCATATCCGGCTGCGGCGTCTCGGAGCGGACGAGATTGCCGGGACTCCCGAATCTTCGGGAATCCTCGAACGTTATCTCACGCTGTCACCGTCCGGGAAGACTCCGTTACAGGACATGCGTCTCGATCCCGACCGGATGTGGATCGGCGACAAGGCGTTGTGCCTGCATACGCTTTCCGATCTGGACGACCTCCCCGGCAGCGTTCGTACGGATGACCGCTACGAACGCCTCTCGACGGAGCGTTCCGATTGTCGGCTTTCATTCGCCGCTCCCGTAGGATTGCTGCTCTCATGCAATCACATCTACAATCAATATGTGCGACAAGAGGTCGTGTAAGTAATTGTTTAACAATCAAATGAAGTAACAAATATCATTCAGATCAGATTAAACCTATTGTTCCGTCAATAGTAGCCTACGGTCACGTGCGTCGCTCAAAAGGCGGGGTGCGAAGCTGGCCGGACAAAGTAGCCCTTCCGCAAGGAGAAGCCCGAACCGCGAGGGAACGGCAACTGCTCTTAGCACAAAAGAGTCGGGGAGCGAGGCTGGGCGGTATGGTTAGCACAAGCGAACTGTTATAAGCGTCGTAATGTACGAACAAGCCAAAGTTGCTGAGAGGCTTGAACCAAAAGGTAACGCAGTCGGATAACCCTTTGTATTGTGGGGTTACACGGACAAAGCACTGCCGGCGCAACGGACAGAACCTAACCCGCTCATTTGTTACTTACGCGAAACTTGGTAAACCCGTATCTCTCCTGCCTTCGGGCAGGTAAGCCGACCGCAAGGAAAGCCGAATGAGGTGCGGGTATGGGAACGCAGAAAAAGCGAATGCCGTCCTGTAACGGGGCGGATAGGAGTTTCAACGTCACTCCGCCGCGAAAGCGGGCAGACTTCTGCGAGGTGACTCTTTACAAGAAACTATGTAGAACTTTCTAAAAGAAGGAATGCAAATGAACGAGATTAATTTATCGTGTGCGCCTGCTGACCGTAGGCAGTGGAACAACTGGACCGACATTGATTGGGTCAGATGCGAAGCTGCGGTTCAGAAGCTGCAAGGACGTATTGTAAAGGCTCAGAAAGAGGGTCGTCCGGGCAAGGTAAAAGCCCTGCAATGGACATTGACCCACTCGTTTTACGCCAAAGCGTTGGCGGTCAAACGAGTTACCTCTAACAAAGGTAAGAACACGGTGGGAGTGGATAAAATTCTCTGGACTACTCCCAACGCAAAAATGGGTGCTGTCGCCGATCTGAAAAGACGTGGCTACAACCCGCAACCGTTACGAAGGGTACATATCAAGAAGAGTAACGGCAAACTCCGTCCGTTAGGAATACCCACAATGAAAGACAGGGCCATGCAGGCATTATACCTCATGGCTCTGAACCCGGTAGCAGAAACTACCGCCGACAGACACTCTTACGGCTTCCGTAGGGAAAGGTGTACGGTCGATGCGATAGTACAATGCCATACGATACTTTCAAAAGAGGTATCTCCGCAATGGATACTCGAGGGAGACATCAAAGGTTGTTTCGACCACATCAGCCACCAGTGGCTACTCGACAATATCCCTACGGATAAGGTCATGCTCTGTAAATGGCTGGAAAGTGGATTCGTATTCAACCGGCAACTGTTTCCCACCGAGGAAGGTGCGCCGCAGGGCGGTATCATATCGCCGACACTCGCGAATATGGCACTCGACGGCCTGCAAATGCTTGCAGAAAATTTCAAACTGAGACGTACCAAAATGGGATATTTCAATCCTATGGTGAATCTGGTACGATATGCAGACGATTTTATAATTACCTGTTCCGACAGGGAAACACTGGAAACACTTGTCAGACCTGCAGTCAGTGAGTTTCTTCAAGCACGGGGGCTTACCCTATCAGAAGAAAAGACGAAGATTACTCATATCGACGAAGGATTTGATTTTCTGGGTTTCAATGTTAGGAAATATAAAGGTACGCTGCTTATCAAGCCGTCAAAGAAGAATGTTAAGGAATTCCTCGCCAAGATTAAAGCCATTATTCGTAAGAATCAGGCCATCAGGCAGGATAAACTTATCGGACTTCTGAACCCCGTCATAACCGGTTGGGGCAACTATTACAAGGGTTGCGTAGCCGCCAAAACCTTCAAGAACGCAGACGCACAGATCTTCTACAAACTGTGGGCGTGGGCATTACGCCGCCACCGCCACAAGGGTAAGAAGTGGGTTTACAACAGGTATTTTCTGTCGAAGAAAGGCCGGGCGTGGACATTCGGTACGATGCTGAAGAACAACGGGAAACCATTTCCGTACACACTGAAGTATCTATCCGATATTGATACGAAGACCAAGCCTATCAAAATCCGCAGCAAAGCCAACCCATTCGACCCGGAATGGCGACCATACTTTGAGATGCGTAACAGGATGAAAATGTTAAGCTCTCTCAAAGGCAAACAGGGCTTTCTCAGAATGTGGGAGAAACAAAATCAGCGTTGTCCGTTGTGCGGCGAGATAATCGACGCGGATAAAATCTGGACTATTGCGGAGTTATCCGACAAGTCCGGCAAATCCAAAATCATCGCCCATGACAGATGCAGTCGTACACTTACCCGTAAAATTAGAGCTTATGAGCCGGTTTCATAATAGAAACTTTGAGTTGCTTGAGCCGTATGATGCGAAAGTATCACGTACGGTTCTTAGAGGGGAAGGGAGCAGTAATGCTCCCGACCTACTCGACCTGTTTTTGGATAACAGCGACGAAAACCTCAGGCAGTTCGAACGTACAGCCCGTAACATGCAGTCGCTCGCGCAGTACAGCCGTTCGAACCAAATCAACAAGGAATGGGTGCGATACGTCGCTGTGTAAGTAATTGTTAAACTTAGATTTAACCCGTTGTTTCGTCAACGGTAGCCTATGGACAGATGCACCAATAGTAATATACTGTATCAAAGCTGTCCAGACAAGGTAGCCCTTCCGAAAGGAGCAGTCAGAACCGTGAGGGAAAGACAATGGCTGTTAGTATCATACAGTCAGGGAGCTTGGCTTGGGTGGTATGGTTAGCGTAAGCGAACTGTCGTCTAAACGTCGTAAGGTTGAAGAAGCCAAAGATACTGATAGGCTTCAGCCCAAAAGGGAAGCAGTCGGTTATTCCTCTCCATTCTGGGAATACACGAACAGAGTACTGCCGGTGTAATAGACAGAACCTAACCCACTTATAAGTTACTTGCACGGAACGTAGTAAGCCCGTATTTCTCCTGCCAATGACAGGTAAGCAGACCGTAAGGAATGCCGAATGGAGTGCGGGTATAGGATTGCAGAAAAAGCGAATGCCACCCTGTAATGGGGTGAATAGGGATTGAAACATCATCCCGCTGCGAAAGCAGGCTGACTTCTGCGGTAGGTGATTCTTTACAAGAAACTTTTAGAACTTTTAAAAGGAGAAAAGCAAATGAACGAAATTAAAAAATCGTGTGCATCGACTGACCAAACGCAGAGCAAATGGGACAGTATAAATTGGCTCAAATGCGAAGCTGCGGTTCAAAAGCTACAAGCGCGTATTGTAAAGGCTCAAAAAGAGGGTCGCCACAACAAGGTCAAAGCCTTGCAGTGGACACTGACCCACTCGTTTTACGCTAAAGCATTAGCGGTAAGACGTGTAACTTCCAATAATGGGAGTAAAACGGCTGGCGTCGATATGGTAACATGGAAAACGCCAGATGCTAAAGTGTGTGCAATAACCGAACTGAAAAGGAGAGGTTATACACCCCAACCTCTGAGACGAGTACATATCAGAAAGAGTAACGGGAAATTAAGACCATTGGGTATACCAACTATGAAAGACCGGGCTATGCAGGCATTGTATCTGATGGCACTGGCTCCCGTAGCTGAAACAACGGCTGATGCCAATTCTTATGGTTTCAGAAAAGAAAGGAGCACGGCAGATGCCGTTCAACAATGCTTCAATGACCTGGCAAGGACGACATCCCCACAATGGATCTTAGAAGGTGATATCAAAGGTTGTTTCGACCATATCAGTCATGAATGGTTGCTTGACAATATCCCTATGGATAAAGTTTTGCTCCGTAAATGGTTGAAAAGTGGATTTATTTTCAACAAGCAACTTTTTCCGACAGAGGAGGGAACTCCTCAAGGCGGCATCATCTCCCCAACTCTTGCAAATATGACTTTGGACGGACTGGAAAAACTGCTTGCCGATAGCTTTCCGATAAACCGCTCGAAGAAAAATTACTATACTCCTATGATAAATCTTGTTCGCTACGCGGATGATTTTATTATCACAGGAGAGAGTAAGGAGTTGTTGGAGAACCATGTTAAACCATTAGTCATTGAGTTTCTTCAAGCAAGAGGGCTTACCTTATCAGAAGAAAAGACTAAGATAACTCATATAGAAGAAGGGTTTGATTTTCTTGGGTTCAATATCAGAAAATATAAAGGCAAGTTTATCACAAAACCATCCAAGAAGAGTCGAAAGAGATTTTTAGATAAGGTTCGTGAAATAGTGGACAAGAACAAGTCTTCTAAGCAACAATCTTTGATACGATTGCTAAACCCAGTCATTAGAGGATGGGCGAACTACTACAAGGGGTGTTCTGCATCGGAAACTTTCCGTAAAACAGATGCACAAATTTTCAACAAACTATGGCGATGGTCTCGCAGAAGACATCCCAAAAAAGGTAAACGATGGATTGCCAACAAGTATTATCACACTGTAAGAGGTAGAAGCTGGACTTTTGCCGTACCGCTTGAAAACAGGAAAGTGGATAAATACCACACTCTTGTGAGATTGTCGGATACGAAAATAAAGCGACATATCAAAATCCGCAGTGAGGCCAACCCATATGATGCCGATTGGAAAGATTTCTTCGATCAATACAAGACCCGAAGAATGCTTGCACACTTAGACGGCAAGCAATATATCTATCGCCTGTGGAATCAGCAAATGCAATGTTGCCCTGTGTGTGGCAAGCACATCACACGGGAAACTCCCTGGAAAATTACTGAAATGACAGGGAGCAGTAGAAAGGCGAAAGTCCTAATACATGATCATTGCAGCCGAATTACTAACAGAAATAAATGGAAGTTACTATGAGCCGGCTTTTAGTTACAAATAAAAGTTTTGAATTGCTTGAGCCGTATGAGGGGAAACTCTCACGTACGGTTCTTAGAGGGGAAAGCTCCCGTAAGGGGGCTGACCTACTCGACATCGACGATTACCTCAATGAGGCGCACTCCTTCTCTCTGACCTCGATACGCGCCCATTTCAATGTCATGGCATGGGGCGAAGGGAGCGAGGAGCTGAAGCAGATCCGTAACGATGTAGGGGCGCAGCTGGCGCTTATGGGGTGCACGCCGCGTCATAATACTGTGGATGTTCCGACGCTTTTCTGGGCGGCGATCCCCGGCAACGAAGGGGATTTTCCCGCCGAAGAAAGTTTCTATACGTTTCTCGAACAGGGCTTGTGTCTGTTTAACGAAGAGACGAACTATCGCTCATCTTTGTCGCCTTTCGGCATTAAGATGGCGGATCGGGTGAGCGGTATCCCCATTCACCTCGACATCTCCGACTACCCGATGAAAAAAGGATGGATAAGCAACCGGAACCGTGTGGTCATCGGGCCTTCAGGGGGAGGCAAAAGTTTTATCCTCAATCATATATGCAGGCAATATTATGAACAGGGCGCACATATCGTGATTGTCGATACGGGAAACTCCTATCAAGGATTGTGCTCGCTTATCCGGCAGAAAACCAAAGGTCGGGATGGAATATATTTCACCTATCAGGAGGATGCCCCCGTTGCCTTCAACCCCTTCTTTGTCGAAGACGGAGTGTACGACGTCGAGAAGCGCGAATCGCTCAAGGCGCTGTTGCTGACTTTGTGGAAGCGCGAATCCGAGGAACCGACACGTGCGGAAGAGGTGGCCTTGTCGAATGCCGTGAACCTATACCTCTCGCAACTCAAGACCGGCACTGCGGTCACACCTTCGTTCAACACCTTCTACGAGTTCGTCGCAACGGATTACCGCCGTCTGTTGGAAAAAAAGCGCGTCCGGGAAAAGGATTTCGATATTGAAAATTTTCTGAACGTTCTCGAACCTTACTATCGTGGCGGGGAGTACGACTACCTCTTGAACTCTGACAAGCAGTTGGACTTGTTGGATAAGCGATTCATCGTCTTCGAACTGGATAATATCAGCGAAAACAAAGTCCTTTATCCTGTCATTACACTGATTATCATGGAGACCTTCCTTACAAAGATGCGGCGGCTGAAGGGTATTCGCAAAGTTTTACTGCTCGAAGAAGCATGGAAAGCTATCGCCAAGGCGGGCATGGCGGGATTTATCAAGTATTTGTGTGCGCCCGTACAAGCTGCTTAGTAAATATCCCACTGGCAAGGGATTAGGTAAG
>ERZ831773.2411-NODE-2411-length-15251-cov-61.932022_pt1 | contig 15251 bp, 14 predicted proteins | sample MGYA00519696_ERZ831773 | MGnify/ENA primary metagenome ERZ831773 (study PRJEB31850, sample SAMEA3708720) | human gut metagenome | biome: human gut; feature: human-associated habitat; material: faeces | place: China | collected 2014 ...
CTGACCGCCTTCCTGAAAGCCTATGCCAGCGGTATGATCTCCCTGCCGGAAGGTATGCTGCAGGAGGGCAACACCGAGAATGAGGAAACGGAGGGATACGAGGATGAAGCATAACTTTATGACAAAAATGGTATCGGCTCTTTTGGCGGTGGTGCTCAGCACTGCCGCTTTTTCTGTCACCGCCTTTGCCAGCGGCGGCGAGGAAAGCACGGAGTCCGTGCCTGAACAGGAAACGGCTGGGGATGTCTCTGATCTGCTTTCCGCTCTGGCAGGCAGCCAGGTCACGGTATCCGTCACCGAGGATGGTATCCAGTTCAGTTCCGGCAAAAATGACTCTGAGCAGACCGGCACCGTCACCACGGGCGGCGGCAATCTGAATGTCCGCACGGGTGCTGGAATGGACTATACCGCCTTCGCTCAGCTTCCCAACGGAACGACCGTGAAGGTGATCGGCACGGACGGCGACTGGCTGAAGGTCATCCTGCCGGAAAAGGTCGGCTATGTCTATTCCGGCTACATGACGGTAAGTGACGGCGAGGCTGGCTCCGGGGAAGATTCTTTCTCTCTGGACGCGGAAACGCTGGAAAATCTGCTGGGGATGCTGGGCGGCGGCTTGAATGGCGGTGCTGCCCTGACGCCGGACGGAAACCTTTCGCTGATCGACGATATCGGCAGCCCTACCACCAGTGGCAAACAGTTTATCACAGTGGAAACGAAGAACGGCAATGTGTTCTATCTCATTATCGACCGTGACGACGAGGGCGAGGAAACCGTGCATTTTCTGAACCAAGTGGATGAAGCCGATCTCATGGCACTCACGGAGGATGGAGAAAAGGCGGAAACACCTATCGTCTGCACCTGTACGGAGAAGTGCCAGGCCGGAGCGGTCAATACCGCTTGCCCGGTCTGCGTAAAAAACCTCAGTGAATGTGTTGGCACGGAACAGAAAGCTGCGGAGCCCACCGAGCCGGAGAATCCGAAGCCTGAAAAGAAAAGCAATACCGGGGCGATCCTGGCGGTGCTGCTGATCCTTGCAGCCGGAGGTGGTACGGCGGTCTATTTCCTGGTGCTGAAACCGAAGCAGGGAAAGAAAGTTCCCGCTGATCTGGATGATTTCGACCTGGAGGATGAAGAAGAATATCTGACCGAGGACGAGGAAACGGAGGAAAAGAATGAGTAAACTGATTATCGCAGAAAAACCGAGTGTGGCAAAATCTATCGCATCGGCCCTGGGTGCTTCATCCAGGGCCGATGGCTTTTATGAGGGCAGCGGCCTTCTCGTATCCTGGTGCGTAGGGCACCTGGTATCCCCGATGGATGCGGGCGGCTATGACGAGAATTTCAAGAAATGGCGCTATGACGATCTTCCCATTCTGCCGGAGCCGTTCCGCTATGTGCTGGCACCGGGCAAGGAGGACGCATTTGAAAATCTACGCGCCCTGATGGACCGACCCGACGTGGATACCATTGTCAATGCCTGTGACGCCGGGCGTGAAGGGGAGCTGATCTTCCGTCTGGTGTATGAAATGGCCGGATGCAGCAAGCCGGTGGAACGCCTTTGGATTTCCTCGATGGAGGACAGTGCAATCCGGGAGGGCTTTTCCGAGCTGCGCCCCGGTGCCGATTATGAGAGCCTATATCAATCTGCCCTCTGCCGTCAGAAAGCGGATTGGCTGGTGGGGATCAACGCCACGCGCCTTTTCTCCGTCCTCTATCACCGTACCCTGAATGTGGGCCGTGTTCAGACGCCCACACTGGCAATGCTGGCGGAGCGTGACGCGAAGATCACGCTGTTCCACAAAGAAAAATATCATCTGCTGCGCCTGACGTTGGATGGAGCCGAAGCGGTGTCGGAGAAATTCACCGATCTGGCAGAGGCGGAACAGGCAGCGGCCATGTGCAAGGGTGCGGCCGTCACCTGTACCTCTGTCACGAAGGAACAGAAGAAAGAACAGCCGCCGAAGCTCTATGATCTCACTACCTTGCAGAGGGAGGCAAACCGCCTGTTCGGATACACGGCAAAGCAGACCTTAGACTACGCACAGAGCCTCTACGAAAAGAAGCTGCTGACCTATCCCCGCACGGACAGCCGGTATCTGACCTCCGACATGGCGGAAACAGCCTCCTGCGTCATCCATCTGGCGGCGAAGGTGCCGCCCTTTGACGGGATCAGCAACTTCTTCCCGCTGGTGGAGGCCATGATCTTCGGCAAGGATGTATCTGACCACCATGCTATCATCCCGACTATGGAGATTGAAAAAGCGGATTTGAAATTGCTCCCCGTTGGTGAACGAAACCTTCTGCTGTTGGTCTGCTGCAAGCTGCTGTGTGCGTCGGCGGAGCCGTATGTGTATGAGGCGGTCACGGCTGCCTTTGACTGCGGCGGCCAGTCCTTCACCGCAAAGGGCAAGCGCATCCTCTCCGAAGGCTGGCGGGAGATCGACCGCATTTTCCGTACCTTCCTGAAAGAAAAGCCTGAGGATGGGGACGGCGGCACGCTCCCGGACTTCACCGAAGGGCAGACCTTTGACGGCGCGGAGGTTTCCGTCACCGAGCATTTCACCCAGCCGCCGAAGCCCTATACCGAAGATACCCTCCTGTCCGCTATGGAGAACGCAGGAAAGGATGATATCCCCGACGAGGCGGAGCGAAAAGGTCTTGGCACGCCTGCGACCAGGGCGGCAATCATCGAAAAGCTGGTGGCAGCCGGATTTGTGGAGCGCAAGGGCAAGAGCCTGATCCCCACAAAAGCCGGTATCAACCTTGTCACGGTCCTGCCGGAGCCGCTGACCTCTCCCATGCTGACAGCGGAATGGGAACAGAAATTAACGAAGATCGCAAGGGGCGGCGCTGACCCGGATACCTTCATGGACGGTATCCGCACGATGGTTCAAGAGATCGTGTCCACCTATTCCTGTATTTCCGAGGACGGCAAAAAGCTGTTTGCCCCGGAGAAGGAAGTGATCGGCACCTGCCCCCGCTGCGGTCAGCCGGTCTATGAGGGCAAGAATAACTTTGCGTGTTCAGATCGGTCCTGCGGTTTTGTCCTCTGGAAAAATGACCGCTTCTGGACGAGCCGCAAGAAGGAACTGACAAAGAAGATGGCAGCGGACCTCCTGAAAAAGGGTCGTACCAATGTCAAGGGAATGTGGTCTGAAAAGAAACAGGCCACTTATGACGCTGCGGTGATCCTGGACGACACGGGCGGCAAGTACATCAATTTTAAGCTGGAATTTCCGAAAAGAAAGGAATGTGTCAATGGCAGAAAATAAGACTTTGGAACATTTACCCGAAGTGAGGGCGGCGGTGGCTGCCCTCTCCCCGGAGGATCGGGAGGTGCTGGCGGCGGTGCAGGCCTCGCCCTTCAAGCTGACAGCGCCGGAGCAGTTCAAGGAGTTTGCGGCCAACATCGACTATTTCGTATTTGAGCCCAATATCCACGATCTGAATGATCTGGGGTGGCGGTATCTGGCACAGCACATGGATACATCGTTACCCACGGAACTTCTGAAAGCGATTGACCCTGTTCCTTTTGGCAAATACGCCATGCAGGAGGAACAGGGCCATTTTACGGAACACGGATATATTTCTCTCTCCGGCGACGAGTGGAACCATGAACGCCCTGCGGAGCCGGAGAAAAAGCCCTCCATCCGGGAACGGCTGGAACAGGGCAAAAAGGAATGTGCGGAGAAAAGCAAGGCGCAGCCCCATAAGGAAAAATCTGCGCCGGAACTGTAAGGAGGTGCTGATATGCCATATTACGATCACGACAAGGATTATCCCTTTGCCGCCTTTATCACCAATCTTGGGAAGTACAACGAGGGCGAGCTTGTGGGCGAGTGGGTGAAGTTTCCCACCACCGCCGAGGAATTGAAAGAAGTGTTTAAGCGGATCGGGATCGGCCAGAAGGATGACTTCGGCCAGCCCTATGAGGAATGGTTCATCACGGACTATGACTGCTATGTGGACGGTCTTTACAGTAAGCTGGGTGAATATGAAAATCTGGACGAGCTGAATTATCTGGCATCGAAGCTGGATGAAATGAGCGAAAGCGAATACGCACAGTTTCAGGCCGGTATGGAAATGGGCGACCATTGCGGCAGCCTGCAGGAGATCATCAACCTCACCGAGAATCTGGATTGCTATGAGGTTTACCCCGATATCCATGACTATGACGATCTGGGCCGCTATTACATCGAAGAACTGGACGTTATGCAGGTGCCAGAGCATTTGCAGAATTACATCGACTATGAGGCCTACGGCCGGGACGTTGCGTTGGAGGAAAACGGCACCTTCACGGATCAGGGCTATGTGCGTGATACGGGTGACAGTTTCCATGAGTATTACGACGGTGAGCGCGGCAGTATCCCCGACGAGTACCGGGTGATGACCTTTCAGGACGATCTTCCCGAAGAAGAAAAATCCGAGTGGGCTATGGATATCGCCTTTGACATGGACGAGTTTTTCCGTCAGAACGATCCGCAGTATGCGGCGGAGCACCCGGAGGCGCACGCCGCAAAGGAAGAACTTTACGAAAAGCTGATGGCAGGACGCATTTCCGCTCTGGATGAAAAGCTGGCGGCGCTGGGGCAGACGCAGGAGGACTATCTTCCCTCGGAGATCGAAAAATTCAAGGACGCCACGGGCTATGAGGAATTTCTTGATTTTGACCCGGCGGAGGTCAAGGCCGCTTTGGATGACCCGGACAAGTCCCATGCGGATGAAATGTTGGCCGCTGCGGAGAAGGTTGCCTCGGAAAAGATGACTGTGCTTGTAGTGGAGCCTATGAAGGAACCCTATGTGAAGGAGATCGACCCCGATCTTCATTCCCTGCAGGCGGAGGTCGGCGGAGACATTGGCGCAACTTATCCCTATTCTGACCCGGTGGCGCTGGTCTGCAATGATGAAGGAAAGCTCATCGGGCTTGATCTGAACCGTGGGCTGCGGGATGAAAATGGAGAAATTTATGATATCGTAGCAGGGACTTTCCTGGTGGTTGGACTTGGTGAGGAAGATTTTGCATCCCTGTCCCCGGAACTGATCCAGAAATACACGGAACAGTTCAAAACGCCGGAACGATTTATGCAGATCAATGGCAATATCGTTGTTCTCCCTGTCCCGGCAGAGAAGCAAGACCTCGCTTATCTGCCAGACCGTTTTGAAACCGGTGAACGTGTGCAGACACCCAGGGGCAGCTTTCAGGTGACGGCTATGAGCCGGGAGCAGATGGAGGCAGCCGGGTATGGCGTCCACCATATTTCCGATGATGGAAAGTATCTTATCATGGGAAACGGCACACGGGCCTTTGCCGTGGCAACGGAGCAGCCGGAAAAGGACAATCCTCTCCGCACCGCTGAAATGACGCTGGAGGATGACTACGGCATGATCGACGGCGTTATCAACAACGGCAGACGCGGCGAGGAACTGGAGAAGGCGCAGGAACACGCGGAGCAGACGAAGCCGGAGAAGCCTTCCATCCGTGAGCGGTTAGAGGACGCCAAACGGGAGTGTGCCGAGCATAAGCCACCGGAGGGCAAGAAGCCCGGCCGTGATGTGCCGGAGCATGACTGCCTATGAGCCGAAGCAAGAAATGGCGGCTGGAATGGGCGTTCTTCCTGGGTGACAACGGCAGGCGGCAGTATAACCATATCTGTAAAAAATGTGTTCACGGCTGCAAGCAGAGTTTCCGGGCGTGTCTGATCGCTTGTCCGCATTACAGTTCCAAACGCTCTAAAATTTGTGAGGATAAGGGGGCGAAAAACGCAGAATAATTCCCTGTATCCGTATTTTCAAAGGGAGCCTTTATGATTTTTCATGTGTCGGTCTGCTTGCTGGCACATGAAGAAAAAGGCTTGATTTCAGACACTTTCTGTCACGCAAAACGGGAGTACAGCTTTTCGGTTCATCCGATTGGCTGTACTCCCGCTTTTTCTTTTTGCTATCATCAAATTACTTTAACACGGTTCTGTTGTTTGAACAGGGGTACAAATTGTACCTCCGTTGAAAAGGAATTTCCATAGTATTTTCTCATTAGGATTGGATAGGAAAGGATGGATAGCCGCCGCAGTAGGCGTTGTGGGAATGTGTGTAAACTGCCAGAATTGTGAGGCTGTGGGAAAGCTGTTTGCAGACCTGTGGGAAAAGGCTTGTCTTTTTCCATCAGGTTGTGAATGGTTTTTCCATCAGCACGAGCGGCAGTTTTCCATATTTCCATGACGCAAGAAAATCATCCAACGATCAGCCGGTACACCGTCAGCGGCACATACCACACCGCCACAATAAGCCGCCAGGCCAGAACGAAACCGCCGATTACACCGCCGATAATAAAGTTCAATGCAAACAAGGCGATCCCTCCACCCAGGGAGCCGCCGCCCGGCACGATCCAGAGGCACATCCGATGGAGGCCAAACGGCAGCCCGCAGAGTATCCAGAGCCATACATAGTCAAGCTCTCCGTTCTTCATGCAGGCGGATTTGAAGATACAATACAGAATCAGTGCCACGGTCACGGGCAGTACACTTTTGAAGAATAATGCTTTGATTGCTTCGCTTCTTGTCATCGGTAAAACCTCCTTCCGCAGTTCCATTATACAGGATGCCGGGAGCTGCGCCCAGCGTCTTTCAGAGAAAATTATTCAAGTTCATGTCGCCGCTGTTGTTCCTGTTCCTTTGGAACGGTCAGTAGTGCATCTACATTCTGTTTAACAGTATCGTATTCCTGGGCTTCGGTTCTTGCAGCTTTGTACTCCGCAAGGAGCCGTTCCTTTTCTGCGTTGAGATTAGCAAGCTCCGTTTTCATGCTTTCCGTTGTCGGCAGCGGCACAGTCCCCAGCCGTTTTAATTCTCTGGCGGCCGCTTCAAAAAGGATGATCTCGCTCTCATGCCCCCGCAGGAGCTTTTCTTTATCATTCGATTTACGGTATCGGTCATAAAGCGGCTTTAGCTGACGGTAAGTTTCAGCGTGCTTCATCACAAGGGCAAGTTCGGCACTTCTGCTTTCTATCCGCTTGATCTCTGCATGAGCGGTATCCCTGCGTGCGGATATTGCGGTCAATTTGCTTTCCAGTTCTCCATAACTGCTTATCCCGTGTTCCGTCAGGAAATTCATGGTCTTGGCGGCCTGTTTCAGATTGTTCAGCTTCGCCCAATGGGTGAAGCCTGCGCTCTGCTGTGCCTTGATGTTATTCTGGATATCAATGAGCAGGCTGATCTTTCCGTTCTGCTGTTTCGGCTGGCGGGAAGGTCTGGAACGTCCGGCAATCCGGGCGGCAAGGGCTTCTTCGGTGTAGTCCACACCCAGGGTTTTCAGACGGGTGAAAGCTCTTTGGTAAATGCCTTGATATCTGCGGTGTCCGTATAGATGATATATCCGTCAATCGCCATCTTTCGGAGGTAGGCACCATATCTGCGTGTGGGGAGCTGGCTCATTTTCTCGTCTATGAGCCGTTTTTCATCCTCCGTAACATAGAATTTCATTTGGATATTCCGTTTTCGATTTGCCATGCGCCGCCTCCGTTCTTTATAAGGGTTTGGGACTATCCCAACAAGCAATTTTGAATTTTCGGGCAAGGGACCTAAAAATCTCAAAATCCGCAAGCGGGTACTCGCTTGCTGTGCTTGCTACCGTATCTTATCCCTACTTATAAAGCGTTTCGGAAACCTCAAAATGCCCGCAAAATAAGAAAAACAGAGGATGTTCAGACACCCTCCGTTTCTTCATTCGGCTTTTCAATTTTTAAGGCCCCGTCAATGGCACCCTCCACGATAGGCAAATACTGTTCCGGGCAGAGCTTTAACTTCTGTCCGACCCGCTGGCGCAGCTCGCTTTCCTCTCGCATGACCTCTGGATTGAAATATCTCTCCATCGGCAGGCCGCAGATTTTTACAAGCTGTATGATGACCGGCAGGCTGGGGATCGTGCCCTCGTTTTCAATGTTGGCAAGATACCTGGTATCAATGTTCACCTTTTCGGCTAAATCTTTTCGTGCAAGGTTCTTCGCCTTCCGTGCTTCTTTTACATCTGCACCGAAGGTTTCAAAGCCAGGGCAATCTTCGATTTTTGCCATATTGCATCACCCACATACATTCTATATTTCATAGTTTGCGCGTGGAATGATGTGATATCCATTCTGACTACATTTTATAATTCATATCTTTAACCTTGTATTCTTCGAGCAGACGAAATATAATATTTTAGGAGGTGCAAAATGGACTATATAACATTAAAAGAGGCAAGCCAAAAATGGAATGTTACGCCGCGCCAGATAAATTATTTGTGTACATCTGGGCGCATCCCCGGTGCTGTAAAAATGGCGACGATTTGGCTTATTCCTAAAAATGCAGAGAAGCCAGTAGACAGGCGGAGAAAAGAAAATAAATCTCAGTGAGGTTTCTGTGACATTTGGGTGCTACACTAAAAATGAAGGAGTGTGATACCATGCGAATTTTAGTAGTCGAGGATGATCGACTTTTGAATAATGCTTTATGCTATAACTTGAATACTGCGGGCTATGCGGTTGATTCTGCACTGACAAAATCAGCGGCCGGTAGTTTCTTGACGAAGCAGGACTATGACCTGATTGTGCTGGATGTAAATTTGCCGGACGGGAACGGTTTTGACTTCTGCCGGGAAATAAAAGAGCGTCGCCCTGATACCGTTATTATTTTTCTGACCGCAAATGATATGGAAAGCGATATGCTCAAAGGGTATGAACTGGGCGCAGAGGATTATGTGACAAAACCTTTCCCTATGAGCGTCTTTCAAAAGAAATTAGCGGTAGTGCTGGGTAGGCTGACAAAACAATATGGTGGTGATACTTATGAGGATGGCACACTGACCATCAATTTTTCAGAAATGAGTGCTACTCTATCAGGAAAGCCACTTACATTCACCCCACTGGAATATCGACTTTTGAAAATCCTGATGAAAAATCCGCAGATTGTTTTGACCCGGCAAGTCTTGTTGGAAAAGCTGTGGGACGCAGACGGAAATTTTGTGGATGAACACGCTCTGACTGCGGCGATCAGCCGGGTACGAAACAAAATCGAAACACCTGACCGTCAGTATATCAAAACGGTATATGGTATGGGCTATATGTGGATCGGAGGAGTGCTGAAATGAATGTGCGAAAACTTTCCGTCAACAAAGCCTGTATCTTTTTTGCTGTTCTCCTGCTGGTGGCAATGGGGACGGTTTCAGCAGCTTTGTATGGGCTGACCCAAAATATAACCGCTGTCTGGTATGTATTATTGTTCGGCATTTTTGTGCTGGTTTGCGCTGTTTGTTTTATGGTGCTGGTTCGCCGCAAACTGGCAATGTTCTCCGATGCTTTTTGCAGTTTAATGGATGATATGTTATCCGGGAATATGCAGCCGAAACAGACTGTGGAAGAAGAAAGTCTTTTCTATAAAATTGAATATCGGCTGAACCGTTTATATGAAGTCATGCAGGAAAACAAGAACGGCATTGCACAAGAACGGGCTGACCTGCAAGAACTGATTTCCGACATCTCCCATCAGGTCAAGACCCCGATTGCGAACTTGAAAATGATTAACAGCACTCTGCTTGAAAATGAAGTCCCTGTGCAAAAACAAAAAGAGTTTCTAACGGCACAGGCCAGCCAGCTTGATAAACTGGATTTTCTCATGCAGGCTATGATTAAAACCTCTCGTTTGGAAACAGGTGTTATTTCTCTGGAAAAGAAAAGCCAGCCGCTTTATGACACGCTTGCCGCCGCATTGGGAGGTATTCTTCTGAACGCCGAGAAAAAACAGATCAATGTTCAAGTGGACTGCCCGGAGAACTTGGTCGTTTCCCATGACAGAAAATGGACAAGCGAAGCACTGTTCAATATTTTGGACAATGCAGTGAAATATACGCCGGAGGGCGGTCAAATCCGTGTTTCGGTTGAAAGTTGGGAAATGTATGTGAAAATCGACATTGCAGATACAGGCATTGGCATTTCAGAACAGCATCAGGGAGCAATTTTCAAGCGTTTCTATCGAGAGGACATCGTACATGATGTAGATGGAATTGGTATTGGTCTATATCTGGCTCGTGAGATCGTAACCTTGCAAGGCGGTTATATCCGGGTAACATCCGAGGTTGGGAGGGGTTCAACTTTTTCCGTCTTTCTGCCTCGACAATAAAATAAGTACGCTAAAAAAACAAAATGTCACAGGCCTATGACATTTGAGATTTAATTAAACAGAGGTATTTTGTTTCCCGTGACATTTCTGTGAGGTTTACCTTTTATGATAGAGCCATCAAAAAGAAAGGGTGGTGTTCTATATGAACATATTACAAACGACAGATTTGAAGAAATATTACGGCACCGAACCGAACATTACAAAAGCATTGGATGGCGTGACCCTATCCATTGAGGAAGGTGAATTTGTTGCCATTGTTGGTACTTCCGGCAGCGGTAAGTCTACTTTGCTGAACATGATGGGCGGGTTAGATACGCCAACTTCCGGCAGTATTAAAGTAAAAGGGAAAGAATTATCGAAACTCAAGGATGAACAGCTTACCATCTTCCGCAGACGTAACATCGGGTTTATCTTTCAGAATTACAATCTTGTTCCTGTGCTGAATGTCTATGAAAATATTGTCCTGCCGGTGGAGCTGGATGGTGATACCGTGGACAAGCGGTTTATGGATGAAGTCGTGAAAATGTTGGCTCTCGATGGGAAGCTGAACAGTATGCCTAACAATCTGTCCGGCGGCCAGCAGCAGCGTGTAGCGATTGCCCGCGCCCTTGTTTCCAAACCAGCTATTATACTTGCAGATGAACCGACAGGCAATTTGGATAGCCGGACAAGTAGTGATGTTCTTGGTTTGCTGAAAGTTACAAGTCAGAAGTTCCATCAAACGCTTGTAATGATTACCCATAACAATGAAATTGCCCAGCTTGCCGACCGAATTATCCGTATTGAGGACGGAAAAATCGCACAGTGACAGGGGGTGACATTGATGGATGATATTTTATTTGGGAACAATAATCAGGCAACAATCAATCGTCTTGCCAAAAGAAGCTACCGCGCTAATAAGCAGAGAAATGTTTTCGTTACCATCGCATTATTCTTGACCGCCTTTATGATTACATCTGTATTTAGTTTGGGGTGCAGTTATTTTGAAACCTATCAAATGCAGCAAATTCGTGCGATGGGCACGACTGCGGATGTGGCAATTACAAGCCTCTCAGAAGAACAATATGAAGAATTGAGCCGATCCAGCTTGGTATCCGTAGTTGGTGTCAGTCAGAGATTGGGCAGCATTGATACATCTGGAATGGACGATGCCCTGCTGAGTATTACTTGGATAGACGAAACAGAATGGCAAGAACACCGTGTACCAACAATTTCGGATATACACGGAGATTATCCGCAAGCAAAAAATGAAATTATGCTCCCTACATGGGCTTTGCGTGCAATGGGGATTGATGATCCACAGATAGGGATGAATATTTCCCTTTCCTATCAACTCGGAACAGATTATCAATATATCTCCGATGAATTTGTTTTGTCGGGCTATTACACAGATTATTCGGCTTCACGTGCAGGCAACCGTGGTGCCGCTTATGTTTCGGAGCTTTTTGCAACACAAACAGGGCTTCCCTTTGATAGTGTGTCTACCGCAATGATTTCTTTTTCTGATGACAGTAATGCCCTGCGATCCTGTGAAAAACTAAAACGGAAGATTTCGTTTACAGAAAGTCAGTCCTTTGAAATTGTACCTATTGCTCAGAGCAATTCCACCACCATTGTTCTTCCACTGGCTGCTATTATCGTCTTTATCATTATCAGCGGCTATTTGCTGATTTATAACATTCTGTATATCTCAATTTCAAGAGATACACAATTCTATGGACAGCTTAAAACGATAGGCACGACAAAAAGACAAATCAAGCGGATCGTGCGTTCTCAAATATTCAGAACGGCGGTGATCGGTATTCCCAGCGGCCTGATTGTCGGTGGTATTGTTTCGCTTGGACTTGTTCCGTTTGCCATGAATATGATGTACTCAAGCGATACAGACCTTGGGGAGATAGTGTCCTTTTCCCCCATTATTTTTGCGGGTGCCGCAATCTTCACATTTTTTACTGCAATCATCGGCAGCATGAAACCAGCGAAAATAGCTGCAAGTATTTCTCCTGTTGCGGCTTCACGCTATACGGAGGCAAATACAAGGAGTTACCGAGATCATAAGAGCCATAGAACAAAATTATCTCGGATGGCACGAGATAATATTTTTAGAAACCCTAAAAGCGCTTTCCTTACTTTTGCGTCCTTATTTTTAGGCTTAATATTGTTTTTGGTTTCTGCTGGTCTACTATCAAGCCTAAGTCCCGACAATTTTGTAAATCAATGGGGAGAAAGTGATTTCGCATTGACTTACAGCATTTCCGAAGAAGGAAACCTGCTCTCTGATGAAATGTTGCAGCAAATTGAAACAATGCAGGGAATTGAAAATCTGCGCGTCACTTATTCTGCTTCACCGTGGCCCACTATGGATGTCATTTACGACGAAAATGTATTCGGGAAATATATTGATTCCTTGGATGGCGTATCAGGTCTTGATTTTTCAAATGCGGAAACACGAAAAAACTATACAGATAATTTTTGGAGCGGCGTTTACGGAATAGATTCCAGATATATCGAAGAACTTAATAAAACGCTTGATAAGCCTATTGACTTAACCGCCTTTGAAAAGGGAGAGTTGGTGGTTTTGTCCGCTATGACGGATGATGAGGGAAACCTATTGATTCAGCCAGGGCAAGCAATCACCGTTGTCGGTGAGTCCGGGGAACAGGTCTTTACAGTGGCAACTGGCTTTCTGGACGCTGATTTTCAGAGTGGTCGAGGAAATGAGAGAGGTACTGCCCCTGATTTGTATATCAGTGAGCAGGCAATAGAGAAGTTGTCTGGAGAAACCAAAATCTTTCGGATTGCTTTTGATACGATTGATAGCAGTTATGACAAAGGGATTATGGAGCAGCTTCAATCCATTACTGCTTCGTCACCGGGCATTACGATTCTGTCACGATATGAAAAGCAGCAAGAAATGGCCGGATATTTGCTGACCTCAAGGATTATAGCCGCAGGGTTGTCCGCTGTATTTTTGCTGATAGGAATTATGAATTTCATTAACACAATGGTTGTTAGTGTAAATACTCGGAAACATGAATTTGCAACACTTGAAAGTATAGGAATGACGAAAAAGCAAATTAGAAATGTATTGCTTTGGGAAGGCGGGTATTATTGGAGTATTTCTTTCCTACTGCTTGCCACACTGGGAACAGCGATATATATTCCAATATACTCAGCCTTTAGAAGAATGGTTCCTTATGCAGCTTTTCACTATCCTGTAATTTCTCTGTTGGTTGTCGCAGCTATTGTTTTGCTGGTCTGCTTGGCAACCCCCGTCATAACTTTCATGCAAAATGTTAAGCAAAGCGTTGTAGAGAGACTGCGGCAGAATTAAATATTTGCGATGAAAACCGGGAGATTATTCTCCCGGTTTTTCAAATCTCACAGGTTCGTGAGATTTCAGCCCATTATTCTGTCGAAACAGCGTGTGTCAGTGACATTTCTGTGAGGATTGCTTGTTAAGATAAGCGCAAAAGGAACAAGCTGCCGCACGACGGCAAAAGAAAAAAAGCCGTCGTACAGCAGCCTATCAACACGCCCATTTGAAACGGCGGCTTTGATTTTCAGAGCCGCCGTTTCTTTGCGTCTACACAAACCAATGACGACTTGTAGGGACACGGTAGCCGATGGGAGGTTATTTTGCCGTGTTCATTTTATTATTTCATTGTTCGCGTGATCTGCACCAGCTAAAAAAAGCGTAGCCCCTCCGTCGGAGCAGTCCGGTTTTGAACATGAAATTAAACAGTACATAACCGATAATACTTTTTCGTGCGCTTGTGCGGCCTTGTGTCGCACAGGCGCATTTTGCTTTCCAGACTTCGAGACAAAGTGTCCCGAGGTGCGGTGCCGTTCTCCGCCGTTACTCCATTTCGTTTCCGACCAACCCCGAACAAACTGAAATGGAGGATTTTACGATGACTACTATCAATTTGAAAGATTTTTATTATTGGTACACGCAGGATCAGCTTATCGAAGTTTCTGACGAGGTGGCCGAGGTATTCAAGGCCGATGCCCGCTATGAAATGGCCTACCAGCGGCGGCTCTCCCGGCACAAGGCGCAGTATTCTCTGGACTGCGATGACGGGATTGAATATTCCGCTTGCCTGCATGAGCCGACCCCGCAGGAGCTCCTTGAACGGATGGAAACCTTTCTTCGTCTGTGGAACGCTCTCAATTCTCTGCCGGAGATCCAGGGCCGCAGAATTGACGCACATATCATTCTTGGCAAGTCGATTAAGGAAATTGCCGAGGCCGAGGGCGTACATGAGGAGTCTATTCGCCAGTCGATCAAGCGTGGCCTTGAACGCATGAAAAAAACTTTTTGATTTTTTCTTCTTAACCCACTTGGAATTGATGAAAAAATGTCTCGGTTTATGAGAGGAGGTTTTCTTCCTAACGCGAGGGAATAACGGCAACCCTGAGTAAGTACGTGGAGCCAGACGGTGGGTGCGCGGTGACATTTCCCAAAAGAGATTGAGCGAACAACACCAACACTGTAAATGGGCCCGGCCATCCCAAGGCCATGATCCGGCGCTGAACAGGTTGGCTGCCTGTTCCTCCGGGCTTGTCGCTTTACTTGCGTTGAGAGCGCCGCACAGAAAATAACGATTGTCTTTGGACAGGCCAAGTAAATATGTGCGGCGCTCTCTAATATTCAAAAACTATAATAAACCTCGAGACAAAGTGTCCCAAGGTGGAGTAAGGCAACAGGCCAGCATCCCGGTGGTGCTGGCCTGTTGCGTTTCCCCACCAAACAGCGGGAGGCGTTCTATCAATCTGCGAAGGAGGTTTACCGTGAAATTAACTACACAGGAACTTGAACAAATGAGAAGCGTTGACATTGGCGCGGTGGCTGCCGAGTCCCTGCCTGATGTGAGCGGTATGACCTTTGACAATGCGCTTTCCCGAAAGGAGCGCATCTCTCGATTTTTGCAGACTGTCAAAAATCCATACTGCTTTTGCATCGGTGGTGTTGGCGTGAAAATTGAATTTGCTGAAAGCGGGCCATCTCTCCAAGATAAGCTGACGGATTTCCTGCTGCGGCAAAGAAGCGGGCTGTAACTTCGGTTACAGCTCGTTTTGCTTCTTCGAGACAAAGTGTCC
>ERZ831773.2418-NODE-2418-length-15212-cov-2.949660_pt1 | contig 15212 bp, 14 predicted proteins | sample MGYA00519696_ERZ831773 | MGnify/ENA primary metagenome ERZ831773 (study PRJEB31850, sample SAMEA3708720) | human gut metagenome | biome: human gut; feature: human-associated habitat; material: faeces | place: China | collected 2014 ...
AATATAAAACCAAAGGACATGATTATAAAAAAGTAGGAGATATTGACTTCTTTTATTATGATGAAAGATTACATATTGTTTATGAAGATGAAGAATATGTTACTTCTTATATGATTTTAGGAATATTTTTATTTTTATTTGGATTAAGAATAATTTTTTTGTACATATAAAAGAGGATATGATATTTTAAATTTAATGCAAAAAAAAGATTGTAGGACAGTATCTACAATCTTGTTTTATTATTAGAACAAAGCTCCTAATATTTGTATTTGTGTTCTGGTATCAGAACACAAGATGCTATTTGATGTTTTTTGTTCTATAATGAGAACATGAAATAATATGATATTTATCAATTGTATTTATATACAAAGATGATAAAATGAAGTCACAAGGGGGATTTGTATGGAAAAAGAATTGAACTGGGCAGTCATAGGAACAGGTGTGATTGCTAATGAAATGGCACAAGCTTTACTAAAGATGGATAAAAAACTTTATGGAGTTGCTAATAGAACACAGGCAAAAGCTATTAATTTTGCAAAGAAGTATGGTGTTAAAAAAGTCTATGATGAAATTGATGAAGTGTTTGATGATGAAAATGTTGATATTATTTATTTGGCAACATCACATAATACGCATTATCAATTTATGAAAAAGGCGTTAGAACATGGAAAGCATTTATTTGTAGAAAAATCAATTACGTTAAATAGTCGTGAATTAGATGAAATGATAGCACTTGCTAAAGAAAAAAAATTAATTCTTGCAGAAGCCATGACCATTTGGCATATGCCGATCTATAAAGAATTATGGGAAATCGTGCAAAGTGGTGAACTTGGTAAAATGCAAATCATGACAGTAAACTTTGGAAGTTTTAAAGAATATAACATGGAAAACCGTTTCTTTAACCGGAACCTGGCTGGGGGTGCCATGCTGGATATCGGCGTGTATGCTCTTTCTTTTATCCGGTGGTTTATGGACTCCAAGCCGGATCAGTTATTGTCCCAGATGAAGGCGGCGCCTACAGGGGTAGATGAGCAGGCGGGGCTGCTTCTTACCAATAAGGAAGGACAGATGGCTACCGTGATGCTGTCCCTGCACTCCAAGCAGCCAAAGAGAGGCATGGTATCCTGCGAAAAGGGCTATATTGAGATCATGGAGTATCCAAGGGCCTGGGAGGCGAAGATCGTGGACGCAGAAAGCGGAGAAACCCAGGTGATAAAGGCCGGAGTTCATGAGGATGCACTGGCTTATGAGCTTTCTGATATGGAAAAGGCGATTGCCGGGGATGTTTCCTGTATGCATCTGGACTATACAAAGGATGTAATGGATCTGATGACGGAGTTTAGAAAGTCCTGGCATTTTACGTATCCTGAGGAGGAATAACAGATAAATTGTTTACAGGAGGTTGCATGGATGAATTTTTTAGATCTTTTAAAGCATAGACGGAGTATCAGACAATATAAAGAGGAAGCAGTTTCTAAGGAGGCATTGGAGGCCATCGTTGAGGCAGGTCTGCTTTCTCCATCCGGACGAAATATCCGTCCATGGGAACTGATCGTAGTACAGAAGAAAGAAACACTTGAAAAAATGTCTGAGTGCCGCGTGGGTTCTGCGAAAATGCTGGCAGGCGCCTCAGCTGCGATCGTTGTGATCGCAGATCCGGAAAAGACAGACGTATGGACAGAGGACTGTTCCATTGTTATGTCCAACATGCACAACATGGCCCACGACTTGGGGCTTGGAAGCTGCTGGATCCAGGGACGTTTAAGACAGGCACCTGATGGAAGAACAACGGAAGAATATCTAAGAGATATTTTAGGTTATCCAAAGGAATATTGTCTGGAGGCGGTCTTATCGATCGGTGTACCGGCAGTGCATCCGGAAGGCCGTAAGTTATCTGAAGTTCCAGAACATAAGGTACATTTTGAAATGTATGGTAAATATGAAAATATATGAAGTAAAAGAGCGCACAGAATTGTTGATGGAACAGCTTTTAAAGGTGTGGGAAGAGTCGGTGAGGGCAACTCATCAATTTCTTTCTGAAAAAGAAATTGAGAAGATAAAAGAGTATGTCCCACAGGCATTAGCCGGTGTACAGAGCCTGGTTATTGCGGTCAATGGTTCAGGTGAGCCAGCTGCATTTATGGGGATAGAAGACCACCGCCTGGAAATGTTGTTCCTTTCCCAAAAAGAAAGAGGAAAAGGCCTTGGAAAACAATTGCTTTTATACGGGATCCAGAATTACGGGATAGAGGAACTGACTGTAAATGAGCAAAATCCTCAGGCAGTTGGCTTTTATGAGCATATGGGCTTTGAAACATACAAAAGGACAGATATGGATGAGGAAGGAAATCCCTATCCCCTTTTGTATATGAAGAGAAATGATGAAAGGGTATAGGAGACAGAGCAATGACTGAGTGGGAAAAGGCGCAAAATGGCTATCTGTATGATGCAAATTACGATAAGGAGATCATAGAAGCAAGAACACGCTGTGCGGATCTGTGCTATGAGTTTAATAACTGCAGGCCATCAGATACTGAAAAACAGCAGAAATTACTGGGACAGATCCTTGGAAGAATGGGAGCAGATCCGGTGATCACAGCTCCCTTTTACTGTGATTACGGTTTTAATGTTTCTATAGGAAAAAATTTTTATACGAACCATAATGTTACCATACTTGACTGTGCAAAAGTTACTTTTGGGGATAATGTATTTATTGCGCCCAACTGCGTATTTTCTACAGCCGGACATGCTATTGACAGTGAACAGAGAAGTAGGGGACTGGAAATTGCCCTGCCAATTACAGTAGGAGATAATGTCTGGATCGGAACCAATGTATCGGTGCTGCTGGGAGTAACCATTGGAAGTAATACGATCATTGGCGCAGGAAGCGTTGTGAATAAGGACATTCCGGATGGTGTGATCGCAGCAGGCAACCCCTGTAAGGTGATCCGCAAAATAACAGATGCTGATAAGAAAAAATATCCTGTGTTTGAGGGATAGATGAGTTTGTTTCAGGATAATGCTTTTTAAGCATAAAAAACCATGTAATATAAGTATTAGACATAATAGAAAAAAGAGTTATATAATAAATGTGCAGGATGAAAGTAAAAGGTCCTGCACATTTTATTATTTTTCATTGTTAAGCAACAGTAGGAGGTTTTAGCCATGAAAAAAACATTAGCAGCATATTTCAGTGCAAGCGGAACAACCAGAAAAGTAGCAGAGATGATCGCAGAAGCAGGAGATTGTGCTCTGTATGAGATCACACCAAAGGAATTATATACAAATGACGATTTAAACTGGATGAATAAGAAATCCAGAAGCAGCATGGAGATGAGCGATAAGAAGATCCGTCCACAGATCACAGATACAGATGCTCATATTGAAGAATATGATACCATTATCCTGGGATTTCCGATCTGGTGGTATGTGGCACCTACCATTGTAAATACATTCCTGGAGAAATATGATTTTTCCGGTAAGAAGATCGTGCTCTTTGCAACATCCGGAGGAAGCGGTTTTGGCAATACAGTAAAGGAATTAAAGCCATCTGCACCGGGAGCTGAGATCGTAGAAGGAAAGCTTTTAAACAGAGCCAACAAGCAGGAAATTGAAAAGTGGGTAAAGTCCTTATAATTAAAAGTTTATCATACAGATAAGGAGAGACAGAAAGATGAAAAAAGTAGTTCAGACAGCAGGAAGAAATGCATTAGGAACTTTTGCTCCTGATTTTGCACATTATAATGATGATGTCCTTTTCGGAGAAAACTGGAATAATCAGGACATTGATCTGAAAACAAGAAGTATCATAACCGTAGTAGCTTTAATGGCATCCGGTATCACAGACTCTTCTTTAAAATTCCATTTACAGAATGCAAAGGCTCATGGCGTAACCCAGAAAGAGATCGCAGCCGTTATCACCCATGTTGCTTTTTATGCAGGCTGGCCAAAGGGCTGGGCTGTATTTAATCTGGCAAAGGAAGTATGGGCAGATGATGAAGGCGACCTTCCATACGAAGATGAGGCAATGAGAGCCCACGCAAAAGAAATGGTATTCCCCATCGGTGCGCCAAATGACGGTTTTGCCCAGTATTTCTCCGGAAAGAGTTTCCTGGAACCTGTATCTACCAGCCAGGTTGGTATTTTTAATGTAACTTTTGAGCCAGGCTGCCGCAACAACTGGCATATCCACCACGCAAAGAGCGGCGGCGGACAGATCCTTGTATGCGTGGCCGGACGCGGCTACTATCAGGAGAAAGGCAAAGAAGCCATCGAAGTTCCAGGCGAGGAGAACTCCAACGAATGGTGTGAGGCTGTTTCTGATGAGGAATACGGGAAACTGAAATAGGATAATCCCGCACTTTGCCGCATACAAGTGCTCACACTGCAAAGCGCCTGTTTGACAATCCGCTCTTTTTTCTCTATGATTTACACGCAGACAATGTCTCCTGTTTTTGGAAACTCTGCAAAAAACTGACAGAAAAAGGACGTACAGTATGTTCGAAAAACTAAAATATTTCTCCACGATCTTCTTCGGTACTTTCATCATCGCCGTGGGAGTCTATTTTTTCATGAATCCGAACCACATTATCAGCGGGAGCATCACCGGACTCGCAGTAGTCCTCGTAAATTTCATTCCGCTGTCGCTCTCCGTCATGACGCTGATCTTAAACATCATCTGCATCATCCTGGCGTTTCTCTTTATCGATAAGACTTTCGGGACAAAGATCATCTTTATCTCCATCCTGCTCCCGGTACTTCTCTTCGTATTTGAAACCGCCTTCCCGGATCCGGGATCTCCGACGGGGAACATCGCCCTGGATGTAGTTGGTATGATCGTTGTGATCTGTTTCGGACAGGCGATCCTCTTCAACGCCAACGCGGCATCCGGCGGTCTCGATATTATCGCGAAGATCATGAACAAATATCTCCATCTGGATCTCGGCCAGTCGATCATCATCGCCGGTATGGTGACGGTCGCGAGCTCCTATTTCGCCTACGATCTTCAGACCGTGATCATCGGTGCTCTGGCGACCTACTTCAGCGGTCTCGTGCTGGACTACTTTATCGATGAGTTCACCGGAAAGATCCGGGTGTGCGTGATCTCCGAACACAACGATGAATTCCGCCGCTATGTGATCGAGAATCTCCAGCGCGGCATCACTGTCTACACGGCCACCGGCGGCTACAGCGATGCCCAGAAGAGCGAGATCCTGGCGATCCTCACAAAGAAGGAATATGGTCAGTTTATGGACTATGTCCAGTCGAAAGATCCAAACGCGTTTGTCACGATCTCCAACGTAAAGCGCGTTGTCGGAAGCTGGAATACGCCGAAGAGACGGACGTACTTCTAAAAAAACAATATTTCCCTTATTATCGCGACAGTCGCCAAGTTCTCGCGCAAGCGCAGACTTTGGCTCGTTGTTCGCGTAAATCAAACAGGTCCGCACCGGTGATCTTCACCTGCGGACCTGTTTTTATCAATCTGGATTTGTACGAAATCTTTCTATATAAAATTCCCGTCTTCAGCTTCCCGTTTAATTCAGGAAATTCTCGATGATCACGTTCTCCGCTTCTTCCTCGGTAAGTCCCAGAGTCCGGAGCTTTAATAACTGCTCATCGTTGATCCTTCCGATCGCCGCCTCATGGATGATTGCCGCGTTGAGATCACGCGCGCGGATCTCCGGGATCGAGCCGATTTCCGCATGGTCCATGATGATCGAGTCACACTGGATATGCGCCTGGCACTTGTTGTTGCCGACCGCCTTCGGGTGGAACGTCTGGACGGAATTTCCCTTTCCGACGGATCTGGAGATGATCTGTGCGGAGCTCTCCTCCCCGTTTAAGCGGACCTCGATGTTGGACTCCGCCGTCTGCTCTCCCTCGGTCATCAGGCGTTCAGTCACATACAGTCTGGAGTTTTTCTCCATCTCGACAAGCGTCTCGCGGACCGTAGAGTCAACGCCCTTGATCTGCGCCGTATCCAGCGTAAATACGGAGTTTTCTCCCACATAGATATTCGTCACCGGATTCAGCACACGACCGCCGGTCCCGTTTCCCTCTCCGTAATGCTTTTCCTGATAACAGACATTCGCGTTCTTTCCGACATGGAAGGTGTGGATCCCGTCATGACGGCTCTCATTGCAGCCGCTGTTGTGGATCCCGCATCCCGCAACGATCGTCACGTCCGCGCCATCTGCGATGTAAAAATCATTGTATACAAGATCCGTCATACCGGAAACGCTGACAACGACCGGAATATAGACCTTCTCACCCTTTGTCTCGCCGTCGATATAGATATCGATCCCCGGCTTGTCCGTCTTCTTTTTGATCTTGATGTGCTCACTGTCCCCGTGGCAGATGGAAGTTCCGTTCTGACGCAGGTTGAAAGCGCCTTTCTGAGAAAATCCATTGTCATTGATGACTTTCAATACTTCTTCTACTACATGATCCAGCTCTACCATTACGCTCTCACCCCCGCTTTTCCTGCACATGTATGACATTTATCGAGACCGTTCAGGCACGGAAGGACATCTTCTCTGAGACCTTCCGCCTTGATCTTTCCATCATCGATCACCATGATCCGGTCCGCCATGCTGATGATCTTCTCCTGGTGGGAGATCACGATCAGACTCTGTTTTTTCTCTTTGTGGATCTCCTCGAATTTATGGATCAGCATGGAAAAGCTCCAGAGGTCGATCCCGGCTTCCGGCTCATCGAAAATACATAAGGTATGTTCCTTCGCAAGAACTGTCGCGATCTCGATCCGTTTCATCTCGCCGCCGGAGAGCGTTCCGTCGATCTGGCGGTTTAAATATTCCTCCGCGCAGAGTCCGACATCCGATAATAACTTACAGCACTCGACGTCTGACATTTCTCTTCCTGCTGCCAGTGCGAGAAGTCTCTGCACCGTCATCCCTTTAAATCTCGGCGGCTGCTGGAACGCGTAGCCGATCCCGGCATTCGCACGGTGGTTGATATCGTAATCCGTGATATCCTCCCCGTTTAAAAAGATCTTTCCGCTCTCCGCCTTCTCGATCCCGATCAGGACTTTCGCCAGCGTAGACTTACCGCCGCCGTTCGGTCCCGTGATCACCAGCATTTCTCCATCGTCCACCTGGAAAGAAATATGATCCAGGAGACATTTTTTCGTCCCGTTATCCTCCACATGGAGGACTAAATTTTCTGCTTTTAACACAATTTCACCTCTCTGTATCTATGCCCCCGTACTCTGACAATCTCTCATTTTTTCTCCAGTCACGAATACCGCTGAGTTTTGTTAAATCCTATTTTCCGGTAGGTATGAGTGTATTATAGCGCAAAATCATCAATTTCGCCATCAAATTATAGGATTCTCCGGATGTTCCTCTTTTTATACATGTTCTGTTTCACGGATTTTTTTCATTCTGGATTCCAAAAAACGAAAAAAGCAGCTAAAAAACTCCCTTTTCATATATCCACCGTATCTCATTTGTTATCCCGACCTTCCTCTGATATTTGCCGCATCCGCTGTCATTCCATGTTCTGAAACTATGACAGGCGGCCTCTCTATTCCATTTTCACCGTCTCCCGCAGATCAAATTGCTTTTTCGCATGTTCTATGATAGACTGTCTCTTACACGCACAAATGTATTTGTGAAAAAAACACGAGGAGACTATATTATGAATCATAAACGCAGTTCGTTCTCCGGAAAACTCGGTTTCGTCTTATCGGCGGCGGGTGCATCCGTGGGACTGGGAAACATCTGGCGTTTCCCGTATCTCGCCGCGAAATACGGAGGCGGGATCTTCTTACTGATCTATATCATCCTGGCACTGACCTTCGGCTACACGATGATCATCGCGGAGACTTCCTTAGGGCGCATGACGAAAAAAAGCCCGGTCGGAGCCTACGAATCCTTTGGAAAGTCAAAACTCCTGTCCGCCGGCGGCTGGATCAACGCCGTGATCCCGATCCTGATCGTGCCGTACTATTCCGTGATCGGCGGCTGGGTCATCAAATATCTGTTTGAGTATCTTCTGGGACACGGACAGACACTCGCAGCTGACGACTATTTCTCCGGCTTTATCTCCAACGGGTTTTCCGCGGAGATCTGCTTCCTGATCTTCACCATGTTCACAGTTGTGATCATCTACATGGGTGTCCGGAACGGGATCGAGCGCGTCTCAAAATTTATGATGCCGATCCTCGTGATCCTCTCCGTGATCATTGCGGTCTACTCCGTGACAAGACCGGGCGCGATGGCAGGCGTGAAATATTTCCTGGTCCCAAACCTCGAAAACTTCTCCTGGATGACCGTCGTCTCCGCGATGGGGCAGATGTTCTACTCCCTGTCGATCGCGATGGGAATCCTCGTCACGTTCGGCTCCTATATGAAAAAGGACACCTCAATCGAGGATTCGACGAAAAATGTTGAGATCTTTGACACTGCGATCGCGATCATGGCCGGACTCATGATCATCCCGGCCGTCTTTGCCTTCTCCGGCGGCGACCCGGATACTCTCCAGGCTGGACCTTCCCTCATGTTCATCACACTTCCGAAGGTATTTGCGGGCATGGGATTCGGAACAGGCACAGGGATCCTGTTCTTTCTCCTCGTCCTGTTTGCGGCGGTCACAAGCTCCATCGCCCTGACCGAGAGCGCCGTATCCACCTTCGAGGATGAGCTGCACTGGAGCCGGAAAAAAGCGACCGTCTTTATGACCGTTATCATGATCTTTCTCGGAACACTCTCCTGCCTCGGATATGGTCCGCTGGCGGACATTACCGTGATCGGAATGCAGTTCCTTGATTTCTTCGATTTTCTGACCAACTCCGTCATGATGCCGATCGCGGCGATCGCGACCTGCCTGCTCGTATCGAGAGTCATCGGTGTGGAAAAGATCGAGAACGAAGTTACCGAGGGCGGCCACCTGTTCAAGCGGAAAGTCATCTTCCAGTTCATGATCAAATACCTCTGCCCGATCTTTGCCGCGATCATTCTTGTGAGCTCCGTGGCGAATGCGTTTGGGTGGATCTCGATGTAACCGTAAAAAGAAAGAGCCGTGCCATTCTCGTCGGATGACATGACTCTTTCTTTTTCTATATTTTTCTGACATTCCGCGAAATTCTTTTTCCGTGATTTTTTTACGAAACTGCATTTCATCGCCTTCCAATGAATTTCCTGAACATGATGTACAGGCAAGAAGTGCCCGTGTACTGTAACATTCTAGCATCCAAATAACTTCGCAGTCTTCTCCATCCGCTCCGCGATCGGAACTCCGAACGGACAGCGGGATTCGCAGGCATGACAGCCGATGCACTCAGATGCCTTATGGTCCAGGAGTTCATAGTGGGACTGGATCGTCGCCGGGACCTCCGGCTGCATGGTCGCCAGATCATAAAATTTGTTGATCATGGCAATGTCCAGATTTGCGACACACGGCTTGCAGTGTCCGCAGTAGGTGCACTCCCCGCGGTAGGAGTGAAACGGCGCGTTCGCAAGCACGGACGCATAGTCTTTCTCTTCCTCAGAAGCCGTCTCGTATCCTGCTGCCGCATCCACCTGTTCCTTCGTGTCATACCCGCACATGATGGAACAGACACCCGGTCTTGTGAGCGCATAGTGAATACACTGCACCGGAGTCAGACAGACGCCGAACGGGGAACGTTTCGCATCGAAGAGTCTTCCGCCCGCAAATCCTTTCATGACCGTGATCCCTACATCGTGCTCCTCACATGTCTTGTAGAGTTTTGCACGGTCCGGATCTGTCCCTTTCAGCCCTGCATCAAACTCATCCGCGAACATTGTGTCGATATTTTCACTCGCCGGCAGCATGTCAAACGCCGGATTGATGCTGAAGAGGATCATCTCCACATAGCCGGATTCCGCCGCTTTCATCGCAACCTTCGGGTTGTGGGAGCTCATTCCAATATGGCGGATGATGCCTTTTTCCTTTAATTCCATCACATAGTCCAGGTAGTCAGAATGCTGGATCTTCTCCCATTCTTCCTCAGAGTCCACGTAATGGATCATGCCGAGATCGATGTAATCGGTCTGCAGTCTCTTTAAAAGGTCCTCAAAAGCCGGGCGAACGTATTTCATGTCTCTCGTGCGGAAATACTGGTTGTCCTTCCAGGTTGATCCGATATGTCCCTGAATGAACCACTGGCTGCGGTTCTCTTTAATCCCCTCACCGATGATATTTCTTGATTTCGGGTCCGCCATCCAGCAGTCCAGGATGTTGATCCCCTTTTTCGATGCATATTTGATCAGCTCGATGCTCTCTTCCTCCGGATGGCGCTCAAGCCACTCGCCGCCAAAGCCGATCTCGCTCACCATCAGACCTGTTTTCCCCAATCTCCTTGTTCTCATCTGTCTCTCTCCTTTTTCATATCCCATAATTTTTTCTGACTCATTTCCTTCGTTTTCACATTCCTGTCCGGCAAAATTTCCTGCAATAACGCAGTGGGATTTGCAGATATTCCCCCACAGGATCTTACCTGCATCCTTGTATGGCGAGTTTTATTGAAACGCCCCCGGCCCATCGCTCTCAGACACGAATCTGGCGAGTTTTACGGCTCCGTTTCCTTTTTTGTCGACCGCATAAAAGGTATAGGTTCCTTTTTCCGTGATCTGAAATGCCGCGGTATCTTTGTCATTCACCGTAAATGGCGTTCCTTCCACCGTCCCGTTCGCAAATTCCTCCGCCGTGTGCTCTCCCTTTGCATAGAGAAGTTTGTCGAGATCCCCGTCGATGTCGATAACGCGCACAGTCAGATAATTTCCTCCGTTCCTGCTCGAGGTCTGCATCTCGATATGAGGTGCCGTCCCATTTTCCGGTCTCGTTCCGCCGTTCTGGAATCCCTTTCTTGAGAGTGTGCTGATATCGTAGAATAATGCCGCTCCGACATTCAGCATTCCTCCGGAAACCGTCACATCTTTCAGACTCTCCATCGGCGTCACCGTGGACATCAGGATCTCCTTCACATCTGCGACCCCGATCCCGTCAAAATAGGAATAGACCATCGCCGCTGCACCGGATACCATCGGCGCCGCCATGGAAGTACCGCTCATGTAACCATATGTATTTCCCGGCGTTGTGCTCAGGATATAGCTTCCCGGAGCCGCGAGATCCACCGTTTTCTTTCCATAGTTCGAACTTGCTGAGAGCGTTCCGTCGATACTTAGATTCGCGACAGAAATGATATTGTCGAGATCATAAGCCGCCGGATAAAACGGGATCGCATCCGTGTCAACTCCCTTTCCGGTCTTCGGATTTCCGTTTCCTGCCGCCACAACAAAGAGCATACTGGAATTCTTCATCGCCTCATACAGCGCCTTGTCATCCACCGTCGATGTCAGGCTCAGATTGCAGATCACGGCTCCATTGTCCTCCGCATATCTGATCGCCTTGATGACTGCTGCCGTGCTCCCTCCGCCGTCCGTGCCTCCTAGTGCCTTCAGCGCCATCACGCGCACCCGGTTTCCGGGAACGATCCCGGCAATTCCGATCCCGTTTCCCGTCCCGGCACTGATCGTCCCGGCTCCGTGGGTCCCGTGGCTGTCCTCTTTCCCGGTGAAGATCTGGTTGTTGTTATTATAAAAATTCCATCCGTAGACATCGTCCACATATCCGTTCCCATCGTCATCGATCCCATTTCCCGGGATCTCATCCGTGTTCACCCACAGGGTATCCTTAAGATCTTCATGCGTGTAGTCGATGCCCGTATCGATCATCGCGACGATCGTATCATGATTTCCGTTTCCGTACGTCTTCCATGCCTGCTCCAGGTTGATATCCACGCCGGATACCGCCTGGCGCTTTTTCACCTCCACAAGAGTTCCCAGAATCTCCGCATTCTCCGTCGGCTGTCCGAACGGATCCGAATACACCGGATACTTCCTCATCTCCTCCGCTGCAAAGGAACCGTCATTGAAAAAAGCCCACTGTTCCGAGGCGGACGGGTCATTCGTCTGAATCTTTTCCGAGGCGAAAGCCATAAGCGGCTGCCCCGATGAGGCGAGCAGGGCTGTCGCCAGGATTCCCGCCGCGATTTTAGAAATTTCTCTTTTCTTTTTCAAATATTTCTTCTGCATATCCACTCTCTTTTCTGGTCACAGTACACAGACACTCCATACCCGCACACTGTAACAGGATCTTGCCGTTGCTTCGCTTCCCATTCCGGCTCGGCAACATCCGCGGCCACAACGTTATCATACTCAAACCCATGTTTATTCTACCAGATATTCTTGTATTTTCTATGAACTTTTTTGTTTTTAGGTAAATGCAACGCCAAATACGGTCTAAAAAGAAAAGGCAGAATAACATCTTCCGATATCATTCTGCCTCTGTATTTCATTTTCCGGTTGTCTCGATCCACCGACTGCAATTTCGCGGAATCCTGTCGATCCGGATCAGGCTGTTACAGCTCCGCCGGTCCCTGACCATTGTCCGCTCCCTGCTGACCGTTCTGAGTTTCTGCTGTCTTCTGCTCCGGATCCTGCGGCATCACACCGTTTCCATCCTGCACCGGATTCTGAACCTGCTCAGCTGCCGGCTGTTCAGATCCCGCTGCCATCTCCGGCTGCCTGTTCCCGTTCTCAGCGGACTCAACAGTCTCAGCGCTCTCGCCGCCCATCCGACTGTGATCGTCCTTCTGGCCTTCCTCCGGCTCCGGGATTCCCTTGACCTCACGGAAGATCTTCATGAATTCCTTGCCGGTGATCGTCTCTTTCTCGATCAGGAACGCTGCGATCTTATCCATCACATCCCTGTTTTCAGAGAGAAGACGTTTCGCCTCCGCATAGGCCTCTTTTAACATCTTCATGACTTCCGTATCGATCTCGGCAGCTGTCGCATCACCGCAGTTCATCACGGTGCGTCCGGTCAGATACTGGTTTTCCTGCGTTTCCAGACCCATCAGACCGAATTTATCCGACATTCCGTACTGGGTAACCATCGCTCTTGCGACTCTTGTCGCCTGTTCGATATCATTTGCCGCTCCGGTCGTCACGGTATCAAAAACGATCTCCTCCGCCGCACGTCCGGCAAGAGAGACAACGAGCATTGCCTTGAGCTCTTTCTTCGTATTTAAGAATTTCTCTTCTTCCGGAACCTGCATCACATATCCCAGCGCACCCATTGTTCGCGGAACGATCGTGATCTTCTGGACCGGCTCTGCATCCTTCTGGAGAGCGGTGACAAGCGCGTGTCCGACCTCATGATAGGAGACGATCCGGCGCTCCTCTTTGCTCAGAATCCGGTCTTTCTTCTCTTTACCGACAAGGACAAGTTCCACTGCCTCGAAGAGATCTTTCTGGGAGACAGCCTGACGGCCGTTCTTGACTGCATTGATCGCTGCCTCGTTCATCATATTCGCAAGGTCCGCACCGACGGCGCCGGAAGTCGCAAGGGCGATCTCCTCGAAGTCTACCGTCTCATCCAGACGCACATCCTTCGAATGTACTTTCAGGATGCTCACACGGCCTTTCAGGTCCGGCTTATCGACGATGACACGCCGGTCAAAACGACCCGGTCTTAAAAGCGCCGGATCCAGGATCTCCGGACGATTTGTCGCTCCGAGGACGAGAAGTCCCTTGGAGGAATCAAATCCATCCATCTCGGAGAGGAGCTGGTTTAAGGTCTGTTCTCTCTCATCATTTCCGCCGAAACGGCTGTCACGGCTGCGTCCGATCGCATCGATCTCATCGATAAAGATGATACACGGAGCGGACTGCTGTGCCTGCTTGAAGAGGTCGCGGACACGGGACGCACCCACGCCGACGAACATCTCAACGAAATCGGAACCGGAGAGGGAGTAGAACGGAACGTGCGCCTCACCGGCTACCGCCTTTGCGAGCAGTGTTTTACCGGTTCCTGGAGGTCCCACAAGGAGCGCTCCCTTCGGCAGTTTTGCACCGATCTTAGTATATTTCTGCGGGTTGTGCAGGAAATCGACGATCTCCACAAGGGATTCCTTCGCCTCATCCTCACCCGCGACATCCGCGAACGTGACTCCGGTCTCCTTCTGGACATAGACCTTGGCGTTGCTCTTTCCGACGCCCATCATTCCTCCGCCGCCCATCCGGCTGTACATCATATAGAGAAGTCCGATCATCAATGCCGACGGAAGTACCCATCCCATCAGGAAATTCAGGATGCTGGCACTCGTACTCGTATCTTCTGCCACCACATGGACTCCGTTGGAGTCTAAAAGACGCTCCGCAAGTTCAGAGTCCGGAATTCTCACTGTATAATACTGGATAAAACGTGAAAGCTTTGTGGAAGAAGTCTTTGGCGTTAAATAGATCCTGTTGCCGGAGATCTTCGCCGTATCGATCTCTCCCTCTTTCAAGTATTCCACAAACTCCTCATACCCGAGTTCCTGGGTCTGGTTTTTTCGGACCATGTTGTTCATGACGGTCACAGCGATCAGCGTGATCACGAGGATCAGGGCGAGAACCCCGATATTCTGTCCGCTGGGCCGCTTTCTGTTCTGATTTTTGTTGTCCATTTATCTTCTCCACTTCTTTAGCGCATATATCACCTTTTGGGGACACTGCCCGCATTTTGTGATATAAAATTATAACTATTGTAACTGTTCAAATAGTTATACCTAATCATTATAATTTGAGTTTCCCCATAAGGCAATAAAAAAAGTATGAAATTTACGTGTTTACAAGAATTTTCAGAAAGGCTACAATACAATATGTACGTTCCGTCCGAAAGTTTTATCATATCTGAAAGGCAAATGATCATGAACACTGTTATTCATCCGATCCCGCCCGTATTTGACCGGAATTCAAAGATCCTGATCCTCGGATCTTTCCCGTCCGTCAAATCCAGGGAAGGACATTTTTTCTACCATCATCCGCAGAACCGCTTCTGGAAAACCCTGGCCGGAGTCCTGGACGTTCCGGTTCCGGACACGATCGCTGAGAAAAAGGCTTTTCTCCTCTCCCACCGCATCGCGCTCTGGGATGTGATTGCCTCCTGCTCGATCGAAGGTTCCAGCGACAGTTCGATCCGCGATGTCGTGCCGAACGACCTCACCGTGATCCTGTCCACCGCCGATATCCGGGCGATCTTCTGCAACGGAAAGACTTCCTGGAATTATTACAGGAAATATCAGGAAGCCGTGACCGGGATCCCCGCCGTCTCCCTGCCGTCCACGAGTCCGGCAAATGCGGCGTGGTCCCTCGAAAAATTAAAGGGTGCATGGAATGTGA
>ERZ831773.2425-NODE-2425-length-15170-cov-68.633675_pt1 | contig 15170 bp, 10 predicted proteins | sample MGYA00519696_ERZ831773 | MGnify/ENA primary metagenome ERZ831773 (study PRJEB31850, sample SAMEA3708720) | human gut metagenome | biome: human gut; feature: human-associated habitat; material: faeces | place: China | collected 2014 ...
TGACATCCATCTGCTGCTCGCGGGTCAGGTCGATGAACTTGACGGCGTAGCCGGAGACACGGATGGTGAAGTTTGCGTACTCCTCCTTCTCGGGGTGCTCCATAGCGTCGATGAGCTTCTCCTTGCCGAAGACATTGACGTTCAGGTGGTGTGCGCCCTGGTCGAAGTAGCCGTCCATGACTTGCACCAGATTCTCAACGCGCTCGCCCTCGCTGTGGCCCAGAGCGTCGGGGTTGATGGTCTGGGTGTTGGAGATGCCGTCCAGAGCCCAGTGGTAGGGCAGCTTGGCCACGGAGTTCAGAGAGGCCAGCAGGCCGTTCTGCTCTGCGCCGTAGCTGGGGTTGGCACCGGGTGCGAACGGGGTGAATGCGGCACGGCCATCGGGCAGAGCGCCGGTGTACTTGCCGTAGACCACGTTGGAGGTGATGGTCAGGATGGAGGTGGTAGCCTCGGAGTTGCGGTAGGTGTGGCGCTTCTTGATCATCTCAAGGAAGGTGCGCAGCAGCCAGACGCCGATCTCGTCGGCACGGTCATCGTCGTTGCCGTACTTCGGGAAGTCGCCCTCGACCTCGAAGCCGGTGGCAAGACCCATCTCGTCGCGCACGACCTTGACCTTGGCGTACTTGATGGCGCTCAGGGAGTCGATGACGTGGGAGAAGCCGGCGATGCCAGTGGCAAAGGTGCGGCGGACATCGGTGTCGATGAGGGCCATCTCAGCCTCTTCGTAGTAGTACTTGTCGTGCATATACTGGATGAGGTTCAGCACGTTGACGTACAGGCCGGCCAGCCAGTCCAGCATCTGGACGTACTTGGGCAACACCTCGTCGTAGTTCAGATACTCGCCGGTGATGGGGGCGTAGTTGGGGCCGCACTGCTCGTGGCTCTTCTCATCCACACCGCCGTTGATGGCGTAGAGCAGGCACTTTGCCAGGTTGGCACGTGCGCCGAAGAACTGCATCTCCTTGCCGGTCTGGGTAGCAGACACGCAGCAGCAGATGGAGTAATCGTCGCCCCAGACGGGCTTCATGACGTCGTCGTTCTCGTACTGGACGGAGCTGGTGTTGATGGACACCTTGGCGGCGTACTTCTTGAAGTTCTCAGGCAGAGCAGAGGAGTACAGAACGGTCAGGTTCGGCTCCGGTGCAGGACCCATGTTCTCGAGGGTATGCAGAAAGCGGTAGCAGTTCTTGGTGACCATGCTGCGGCCGTCCATGCCGATGCCGCCCACTTCCAGCGTTGCCCAGACGGGGTCGCCGGAGAACAGCTGGTTGTAGCTGGGGATGCGGGCGAACTTGACCATGCGGAACTTCATGACCATGTGGTCGATGAGCTCCTGAGCCTCGCTCTCGGTCAGGATGCCCTTGTCCAGATCGCGCTGGATATAAATATCGAGGAAGGTGGAGATGCGGCCCACGCTCATAGCGGCACCGTTCTGGGTCTTGATGGCGGCCAGATAGCCGAAGTACAGCCACTGGCAGGCTTCCTTGGCGGTCTTTGCGGGCTGAGAGATGTCGCAGCCGTAAGCCTCGGCCATCTTCTTCATGCCCTTCAGGGCGTTGATCTGGCGTGCGATCTCCTCGCGCAGGCGGATGACATCATCGGTCATGGTGCCGTCGCCGCAGTTGGCGAAGTCTTCCTGCTTGAACTTGATGAGGGCGTCGATGCCGTACAGTGCCACACGGCGGTAGTCGCCGACGATACGGCCACGGCCATAGGTGTCGGGCAGGCCGGTGATGATGTGGGTGTGGCGGGCGGTCTTCATCTCGGGGGTATAGGCATCGAACACAGCCTGATTGTGGGTGCGGGTGTAGTCGGTGAAGATCTTGTGCAGCTCTTCAGAGGGCTGGTAGCCGTAGGTAGTGCAGGCCTGCTCCGCCATCTTGATGCCGCCGTAGGGCATGAATGCACGCTTCAGGGGCTTGTCGGTCTGCAGGCCGACGATCTGCTCAAACTCTTTCAGGCTCTCGTCGATGTAGCCGGGGCCGTATGCGGTCAGACCGCTGACGACCTCGGTCTCCATATCCAGCACGCCGCCCTTGGCACGCTCGGCCTTCTGCAGCTTCTGCAGTGCGCCCCAGAGCTTATCGGTGGCCTCGGTGGGGCCAGCCAGGAAAGACTCGTCGCCGTCATAAGGGGTGTAGTTCTTCTGGATAAAGTCGCGGACGTTGACTTCCTCTTTCCAGATGCGACCCTCAAAGCCTTCCCACTGTTCAAAATCGATCATTGGAACCTCCTTGCTCCGTTCCTGACGCTCCGACTAATCTGCTTTGCAATAATTAGTTAGAGCAGTCTAACTGTTCCGTCTTAAAAAAGCCGCCGATTGCGGTTTCTGAAAGACAGGGTGGTACAGGGCGCAGAGGTATTTGGATGGCAACCCCTGCGCTGTTTATGAGCCGCTGCAGACAGGCAATCGAGTCCGACTGCAACGGCCTGACAATATAATAACAGTGATTCTCAGAAAAAGCAAGAGGAAACCTGTGGATTTTCTACAAGAGATGGCGGTTTTTGTTATGAAAAATGCTCATGGAGGCCGCCGGAGAAAAATTTTTTGAAAATTTGAAAAACGGGCTTGACAGTCATGACAAACTATGGTATCCTGTTGTCACGGCGAGGTTAGTTAGACCTAACCGAAGCTCCTCCGATTCACTGCAAAGGGATGCCTGCAACTCTCTTTGAGGCGATTCGGTTCCTCCATTCCATTCTCCTATTTATTAAAAAGAGAAAGCGGCTTATGGTTTGCTCCGCTTTCCCTGCGCGCAGCGCGGGGCGCTCTGGTACGGCGGCCTGTGCAAAAAAGTACAAAATGCGGGACACACAGACTTGACCACCTGTGCGCCCCGCTTTTTGTTTTGCAAAGGGAGAGGCAGAACGTTGGCAGAGCTGTCTCTTGACACCCCGGGTGAGTGTACTATAATAAGGTGTGTCGGAAAAACGAGAAAAGTTGTTTTTCTTCGGAACGATAAAATGGGAGGAAATGAATGAAAAAATTAGCGAGGGCCATCGTGAAGATGCGCAGGCTCATCCTCATCGCGGCGGTCCTGCTGCTCATCCCAGCGGCAGTGGGAGCCATCGCCACGCCCATCAACTACGACATCCTTTCTTACCTGCCCCAGGAGCTGGACTCCCGTGTGGGCCAGCTGCTGCTGGAAACAGACTTCCATCTGGCCTCCACCAACATGATAACCGTGGAGGGGATGCCCACCAACGAGCTGCTGGCCATGAAGGCCGAGATCGACGAGGTGCCGGACGTGCTGAACACCTTCTGGCTCAGCGACGTGCTGGACCCGGCAGTGCCGACGGAGATGCTGCCGGCGGATGTCCAGCAGTTTATGTTCGGCAAGAACGACTCCACCATCCTCATCGTCCAGTTGGGCGGCTCCAGCGTCAGCGAGGAGACGATGCAGGCCGTGGCCCAGATCAAGAAGATCCTCCGGAAGGACTGCTTCTTCGGCGGCATCAGCGTCATCCTGAGCGACACCAAAGAGCTGGTCATGGGCGAGATGCCCTGGTATGTGCTCTGCGCCGTGGGCGGCTGTCTGCTGGTGCTGTTCCTCTCGCTGGAAAGCTGGCTCACGCCGTTTTTGTTCATGCTGGGGCTGCTCTTCCCGCTGGTCTATAACTTTGGTACGAATATTTTCCTCGGTCAGATCTGCTTTATCACTGTGTCGCTGGCGGCTGTTCTGCAGCTGGGCGTGACGATGGACTTCTCCATCTTCCTGCTCCACCGCTACGACGAGGAAAAGAAGCTCTGCGCCTCCAACGAAGAGGCCATGGAGAACGCCATCTGTAAGACCATGAGCGCCATCACGGCGTCCAGCCTGACGACAATCGCGGGCTTTCTGGCCCTCTGTGCCATGCAGCTGACGCTGGGCGCAGACCTCGGCATCGTCATGGCAAAGGGCGTGGCGCTGGGCGTCATCTGCACCATCGTCATCCTGCCCTCGCTCATCCTCTTCTTCGATCAGTGGGTGGAAAAATACCGCCACCGCACCTTTATTCCCAAGCTCACCCGCCTGAGCCATTTTGTCTCCAAGCACCCGATGCCCGTCGTGGTGGTGTTCGTCCTGCTGATGATCCCCTTCGGGCTGGCCCAGAGCAGGACCGATATTTACTACAACATTTTTGCCGCTCTTCCGCAGGATATGCCCGGCATCGTGGGTACGAACAAGCTGGGCGAAGACTTCGGCATGATGACCAACCACTTCATCCTCGTCCGGGAGGAGCTGACCGCCTCTCAGGTGTCCACCCTCTGCGATGAGATCAAGGAGGTGGACGGCATCACCCAGGTGGTGAGCCTCGACTCCATCACCGGCCCGGGCTTTGAGACGGAGCTTCTGCCCGACGAGCTGATGAACATCGCCCAGAACGGCGGTTACAAGCTCATCCTCGCCAATGGCCGTTATAAGTCGGGCAGCGACGCGCTGAACGCGCAGGTGGACGAGCTGGTCCGCCTCGTCAAGGAGGCAGACCCCGAGGGCCTTGTCACCGGCGAGGGCGCCATGATGAAAGACCTTGTGGAGATCGCCGACGAGGACTTCAAAAATGTCAACATCTGGTCCATCGCGGCGGTGCTGGTCATCATCGCGCTGTCCTTCCGCAGCCTGTCGGTGCCGGTGCTGCTGGTGGCCAGCATCGAAGCGGCCATTGCCATCAACATGGGCATCCCGTACTTCATCGACGACTCGCTGCCCTTCATCGCCAGCATCGTCATCGGCACCATCCAGCTGGGCGCGACGGTGGACTACTCCATCCTTATGACCACCCGCTACCGCGAAGAGCGGCTGGCCCTCCGCTCGCCCAAGGCGGCGGCACAGCAGGCCCTCGAGCACTGCAGCCAGAGCATCCTGACAAGCGGCCTGACCTTCTTCGCGGCCACCTTCGGCGTCGCGGCCATCAGCAAGGTGGAGCTGCTGGAAAGTATCTGTAGGCTCATCTCCCGGGGTGCGCTCATCAGTATGGTGGTCATCCTGCTGGTGCTGCCCGCCGGCCTGATGCTGCTGGACGGCCTCATCTGCCGCACCACCTACCACTGGCTCAACGCCCCCAACGCTGCAAAGGAGTGAATGCTATGAGAAAAACTCAGAATTTTCTGCGCCGCGCTGGCTCTGCGGCGCTTGCCCTGACCCTGACGGTCAGCCTCTGTCAGCCCGCCTTTGCGGCGACCAAGGCTCCCTTCTCGAAGGATGAGACGGTGTATGCCGTCATGGCAGCGGACGGCTCTGTCACCAAGACCACCGTCAGCGAGCATCTTTACAATGCCGACGGCCTCGCCGGTGTGGAGGACAGGTCCACCCTGAAAAACATCGTGAACACCGAGAGCTTTGCCGAGTACACCCGGAACGGCGATACGCTGGTCTGGAACACCGACGACACCGATGTCTACTATAAGGGCGACACGGACCGTCAGCTGCCCATCTCTGCCAAAGTGACCTATACGCTGGACGGCAGGACCGCCCCGCTCAGCGAGCTTCTGGGCCGGAGCGGCCACCTCGTGCTCACCATCGACCTGACCAACCATGAGACCGGCAAGGTGACCGTGAACGGCAAAGAGCGCACCATCGTCACCCCGCTGGTCACGGCGGTGGGCGTCGTGCTGGGCGATGACGCCAGCAGCGTCAACGCCGTGAACGGCCTGCTGGAAAGTGCGGCCAAGAGCAGCGTGGCGGCCTTCGTCACCCTGCCGGGCGTGAAGGAGTCCCTCGACGGCCTGCTTCCCGAGCAGGTGAACGGCGTGGCCGAGTACTTACAGGACAGCGTGACCGTGGAGGCCGATGTGGAGTCGCTGACGACACCTCAGATCCTGCTGGCCTGCGCGGCGAGCGCCGAGGCACTGGGGCAGGGGGATGAAGTCTTCGACCTCGACAGCCTCAACGATTTGACCGACGGCATCGCGGCGCTGAATGATGCCATGAACCAGCTGCTGGACGGTGCGTCGCAGCTGAAAGCAGGCGCGGCACAGCTTGCCGCCGGTTCGCTGGCTCTGCTGGATGGGGCCAACCGGCTGGACAGCGGCCTCGGCCAGCTGACGGAAGGGCTGGACACCCTGACGTCCAACAACGCCGCCCTGACTTCCGGCGCACAGCAGGTGGCCGACGGCGTGCTGGACTCCGCCAGCCAGACCCTCATGGAGAACGGCCTCATCGACACCCCCATGACGTGGGATACCTATGAAGCCGTCATGGACGACATCCTCTCGCTGGGAGACAAGACGCTGGCGGCGGGCCGCAGAAAGATGGTGCGCACCATCTGGGAGCAGGCTCCCCAGTTCAAGGCCAGCCAGCTGGACATTGCACTCTACCTCGCGGCCACCCGGACCGACCACGACCTTGAGGCCGCCCTGCGCCTGATGCAGAGCTTCTCGCCCGATTTCATCATGGGCTGGCTGAAAAAGCTCACCGACAGCGACGCCCAGCAGAAGATCCACGACGAGCTGGTCTATCAGACCGCCAACAGCGAGGATATGGCCAGCGTCCGCGCCCTGAAAGAGAATCTGGGCCAGATCCGGCTCTTCGTGTCCAGCGTCGGCCAGTACGCCGACGGCGTGGCTGCGGCCGCTGACGGCGCCCACACCGCCAAGGCCGGAAGCGCTCAGCTGGCCGGCGGCGCATCCGCCCTGTATGACGGCGTGCTCCAGCTCCAGAACGGCACCGACCAGCTCAGCGGCGGCCTCGTGCAGTTCAATGAGGAGGGCATTTCTCAGCTCACCGGTGCGCTGGACGCCGACCAGCTCCACGCCCTGCAGACTGTGGTGGAAGAGATGACCGGCCGCCTCGCCGACTACACCAGCTTCGCCGGTGCGCCCGAGGGTGCGTCCAGCCGGGTGAAGTTCCTCTACAAGACCGCCGAGACGCCCGCCGAAACGGCCCCGGTGGAGACGGCGGCAGACAACGCTTCGGAGGGCAGCTTCTTCCTCCGCCTGTGGCACCGCCTGCTGGCCCTGTTCGGGCTTTGAACCGGCAAGATCATGTCCCTGCCCCCGGCCTCGGAGCCCAGAATGCTCCCGACCGGGGGCTTTGTTTGTGCAGCATACTCAAAACAGCGGTTGATTATTTGTGGCAGTTTACAAAAAATAAACGTCCCCTTGACAAATATAAGGGGGGGGGGGGGTAGAATGAAACAAAATAAACCCTGCTGCCTGTCAAGGCAGGGCAAATACCGTTTACTTTATGGAGGAATCAACCGATGAAGATGTTGAAAAAATTGCTGGCCGTTGTGCTGACCGGTGCAATGGCCCTGACCCTTCTCACAGCCTGCGGCAGCAACGCTGTGACCGAGAAGGACATTGCAGATGCCATGAACGACATGGCTAAGGCTGCAGAGGAGGACATTACCTTTACGCCCCGGGCGAAAGAGCGGGAGATGGCAAAAGCTATTGCTGCGCTGTCCGATGAAGATCTGAAAGAACTGGAAGAGTCTTTAAAGAACAGCTCCTTGCCTGAGAAAGCTAAAGAGATCCTTGGAATCAATGCGGGCGGCGCAAATGCAAATAACTTTGTCTGGTGTGGAGCGACTTACACCGATGAGCTCGGAACCAGCGGACAGGCGCTTAATTTCATGACTCAGGTAATGGATAAATCTGCGAATGCAGATAAACTGAGAGGAAAAAATCCCGCAGACGACCGCTACATGGGTACTGCACTTTACAAGACGGTCGATGAGAACGGCAAACAGGTAACAAAGCGCATCATCGTAGTCACCGCAGAGGCTGTGGACGAATAATAAGCGCCGCAGCACCCCGGAAAAGCATGATTTTTTTCCATAAAAAATGACAGCAGGCCCCGGAGCATATCGCTCCGGGGCCTTGCTGTTTTTTGGGTTTGGGTCATGGGCGGGGGCAGCTTCTTCGTCCGCCTGCTCGGCCAGCAGGGTGTTCTTGATGCCAGAAAACGATGACATATCTTTTTCCTCTTTTATTTTACACGAACCAGCGACCCGACCACCTCACAATGTGCGCTGTGGGGGAACATATCCACCGGCGTGAAGCCCTCGGCGCGGTAGCCTTTCTGGGTCAGGAGAGCGAGGTCGCGGGCCATCGTCTCGGGGTTGCAGCTGACGTAGACCACCCGCTTCGGGGCCATGCGGGCCACGCTCTCGATGAAGGCGGGCGTCGAACCCTCCCGGGGCGGGTCCATGAAGACGACGTCGGCCTTCTGGCCCGCGTCGGCGGCTTCCCGGATCCATGCGGTAGCGTCAGCGGCAAAGAAGCGGGCATTCTTCACGCCGTTGTGCTTTGCGTTGCCGATGGCGTCCCGGACGGCGTCCCGGTTCACTTCCACGCCCACCACCTGCCGGGCCTTATCGGAGGCCGTCAGGCCGATGGTGCCGATGCCGCAGTAGGCGTCGAGGACGACTTCTTTGCCGGTAAGGTGGGCGGCATCGACGGCCAGCCCGTAGAGCACGGCAGTCTGGACGGGGTTCACCTGATAGAAGCTGCGGGGGCTGAGGGCGTAGGTCTTGCCGCAGAGGGTGTCGAGGATGAAGCCCTTGCCGTAGAGGACTTTTTCGTCCTCGCCCAGAACGACGCTGGTGCGGCGGGGATTGTAGTTCTGTACGACGGTGGTGACGGGGACGCCCCGCTTTTCGGCCTCGGCCAGCAGGGCTTTCACGAAGTTCTTCGCGCCGGGCAGCACGGGCTGGGCCGTGACCAGCACCACCATCACCTGACCGGTGGCGACGCCCCGGCGGAGCAGGCAGTGGCGGAGCAGGCCGGTGCCTTTGTCCTCGTTGAAGGGCTGGTAGCGGCAGGCGTTGGCGGCGGCGCGGACGGCCAGCATCACCTTGTCCAGTACCTCGTCCTGCAAAAGGCAGCTCTCCACCGGCAGCACCTTGTGGGTGCGGGCCGCGTAGATGCCGGAGGTGAGTTTTCCACCGGCGGCGGGGGCAAAGGTGGAAATGACCTTGTTGCGGTAGTGGTAGGGAGTTTCCATCCCCCGGATGGGGGCGACAGGGCCGTATTTGCCCAGCAGGGCGCGGACGTCGGCCTCTTTCTTTTTGAGCTGTGCGGCGTATTCGGTGGCCAGCATCGGGCAGCCGCCGCAGTTTTTGGCGCGAAGTTTGCAATCCATTATCATATCCTCCTGAAACCAGACCGCAGGGTCCATTGCCTTACGGATGGCAGTGCATTTTCATCCAGTACGAGTTGAGCGGCCTGCCAAGGGCTCCCCTGACAGAGAAGCCGGCGAGCGCAGCGAGACTGAGAGGTTTAACCGTACGGGTCATACAGGTCATATTCTTCCACTTCTGCGTGCTTTTCGTTCAGCACGGCGATGGCCTGTTCCAGCTCGCTCTGAGAGCAGCCGCTCTCGCTCACCAGCGCCCGCACGGCCTGTGCGAGGTCGCCGCCAAAGACGGTGTCCAGCCGCTGGCGCATGGTGTAGACGCCGTAGGCCCGGCGGGTGACGGTGGGGGCGTAGAGGTTGTGGTTCTGCTCCTTGGCGCAGGTGACCCAGCCCTTCTCTTCCAGCCGGTATAAAAAGTTCAGCACGGTGGAGGCGGCCCAGCCTTTTTCGGCCAGACGCGCACCGATGTCCCGCCGCGACACGGGCGGTTTGCAGTCCCACAGGGCCAGAAGCACCTGTTCCTCCGCCGCCGAGAGGGCTTTCAGCCTGTCCGGAATGCCATACATGGGGGCCATCTCTCCTTTTTGAGTGAAAAACTTGATTTTACATTTGTCTCAGATGCTGCCATTATAGCAAAAATCAGGAGAAAGGACAAGAGCAGAAAACCCAGCAGTCATGCGGCTCTTCACTATCTGTTTTACAAATGTCTCTGAAAATGTCCCCCGCACAGGGACATTTGTGCGCTTCGTGCGCCCGCCCGGGCTTTGACGGCTCAACTTTGTGCAAAGATGCTCTTGTTTTGCACCCCCAAAAACCATTATACTACGGACAAATCCAGAGCACAACGCCCGAACGGGCCGTCAGATAGAGGAAAAGGAGAGGATCCATCATGGCACGAGTTTATAATTTCAGCGCAGGTCCCAGCATGCTGCCCGAAAAGGTGCTCAAGCAGGCTCAGGCAGAGCTGCTCGAATACGGCGACAGCGGCCAGAGCGTGATGGAGATGAGCCACCGCAGCAAGTGGTTCGACGCCATCATCACCGACACCGAAGCCACCCTGCGCCGGGTGATGAACATTCCCGATCATTATAAGGTCGGCTTCTTCCAGGGCGGCGCGACCCAGCAGTTCGCCATGGTGCCGCTGAACTTCATGACCACCGGCAAGGCCGACTACATCGTCACCGGCAACTTCTCCAATCTGGCCGCAAAGGAAGCCGCAAAGTTCGGCGAGGCCAGGATCGTCGCGTCCAGCAAGGACAAGAACTTCACCTACATCCCGGACGTGAACGCCATCGACTACGACAAGGATGCAAGCTACATCCACATCTGCCAGAACAACACCATCTTCGGCACCCAGTATGTGGAGGTGCCTCAGGTGGAGGGTGTGCCGCTGGTGGCGGATATGAGCTCCATGATCCTCTCCAAGCCCGTGGACGTCACCAAGTACGGCTGCATCTACTTCGGCGTCCAGAAGAACGTCGCCCCCGCCGGTATGGCCATCGCCATCGTCCGGGACGACCTGCTGGGCCATGCCGCCGACAATGTACCTACTATGATGAACTACACCACCCTGCTGGCCAAGGACAGCATGTACAATACGCCGCCCTGCTGGTGCATCTACATGACCGGTCTGGTGCTCAAGTATCTGGAAAACGACATCGGCGGTCTTGCCAATATGCAGAAGATCAACGAGGCCAAGGCCAAGGTCCTGTACGACTACCTCGATGGTCAGGACTTCTTCAATAATCCTGTGGAGCACCGCTACCGCAGCACCATGAACGTCACCTTCACCAGCCCTGACCCTGACCTCGACAAGAAGTTCTGCGCCGAGGCCGCAGACGCCGGTTTCGTCAACCTGAAGGGCCACCGCCTCGTGGGCGGTATGCGCGCCTCCATCTACAACGCAATGCCAGCCGAGGGCATCGACAAGCTGGTGGACTTCATGGAGAAGTTCCGCAAAGAGAATGCATGAGTTTTTGTGTATAGGAGATAGGAAAGTATGTTCACCATCAAAACCCTGAACGCCATCAGCCCGGTGGGCCTGGCAAAGCTGAACAAAAACCTGTTCGATGTCTCGGTGGACGCCGACGCCCCCGACGGCATCCTTGTCCGCAGCGCCGACCTGCTGAACACCACCTTCGATGACAACCTGCTGGCCATTGCCCGCGCCGGTGCCGGTGTCAACAATATTCCTCTTGACCGGTGCAGTGAGCAGGGCATCGTGGTGTTCAACACGCCCGGTGCCAACGCCAACGCTGTGGCGGAACTGGTCATCGGTATGCTCATCGCAGGCAGCCGCAATGTGGCGGCTGCCGCCCAGTGGACTCAGGGTCTTGCCGGTGACCCCGCCATGGCAAAGAGCGTGGAGAAGGGCAAAAAGCAGTTCGTGGGCAACGAGATCAAGGGCAAGACCCTCGGCGTCATCGGCCTGGGCGCCATCGGCTCCCGCGTCGCCAACTGTGCCATCGAGCTGGGCATGGAAGTCTACGGCTATGACCCCTATATCTCCATTGATGCTGCGTGGAACCTGAGCAGTCAGGTCCGTCACTGCGTCAACCTGAATGATATGCTGCCCCTCTGCGACTACATCACCATCCATGTGCCGTATCTGCCCACCACCAAGGACACTATCAATGCCCAGACGCTGGCCCTCTGCAAGGACGGTGTCAGGCTGCTGAACTACGCCCGCGGTGAGCTGGTGAACACCGACGCCCTGCTGGAAGCCCTTGACACCGGCAAAGTGTCCGGCTATATGACCGACTTCCCCACGGAAGCTCTGCTGGGTCGTCCGGGCGTCATCTGCACGCCTCATCTGGGCGCTTCCACCCCGGAGGCCGAGGACAACTGTGCGGTCATGGCCGCCCAGGAGATCAGCGACTACCTCAAGAACGGCAACATCACCCACTCGGTGAACATGCCCGAGGTGCATCAGCCCCGCGCCGGCGGCAAGCGCATCTGCATCATCCACAAGAACGAGCCGGGCATGATCAGCCAGATCACCGCCCTGACCACGGAGGCGGGCCTGAACATCGAGAACATGGTGAACAAGAGCAAGAAGAACATGGCCTACACCATGCTGGACGCCACCGGTGCCGTGAATGATGCACTGGCCGCGAAGCTCTCGGCCATCCCCGCCGTCGTCCGGGTGCGCATCCTGTGATGCTGCGATAAAATTTCCTGAGGCCGCTGCCCCGCCGGGGCGGCGGTCTTTTCGCAAGCGGATGCGCTTGAATCCCGTCATTGACCACAGCAGGGATTTGCGGTAAAATTATATCAGCCGGAGTGTCAGCCTGTGCGGCCCGCCCGGCTGAAGATGATGAATACAGGAGGTTTGTCCATATGAAGGCCAAAAGATTGCTTTCGCTGCTTCTCACAGCAGCCCTCATGCTGAGCATGATGACCCCGGTGCTGGCCGCCTCGGCAGAGACCGAATTGCCCCGCGCCTCTCAGACCCGGCTGGAAGAGACGAATGAAGTCGTCTCCATCCGTCTGCAGGCTACCGGCAAGCTGGTCTATGGCTCCCCGTTCGAGCTGTCGGTGGTCACCCGCCCGGCGGACGCGCAGTATATCGGCGTGGTGCTGGGCATCAAGGGCGAAGCCAAGGGCTACGTCACCCTCGTGCTCTCCGATAAACTCCGCACCCTGCTCAAAATGATACCCCTGCCCCGCAAGATGTCCAAGACCCCTGACCAGGTAGAAGAGTTCAATGTCTACGCCTATGTCAAACAGCTCATCGACGGCAACGACGTCAGTGTGCTGCTGGGTGTGGCCGATGAGGTCGTCAAGGTGATGGATACTCTAAAATTCTATATCCCCACCCTGAAAGATATGTCCATGGGCCTGAAGCTCTCCCTCGAGCTCATCCGCCGCTACCTTCCCGAGGGTGCGTTCAGCCGCATCTATCTGGATGAGCAGCCCGTGGATTCGGGCCGCTATGTCGCGGGTGCCGTGGCGCTGGAATCCGGCGATCTGAACACCGCCGGTGTGGCCATGTTCAAGATAAAGCCCAAGACCGAGGGCGTCCGCCTCTACTGGGCCGAAGACCTGCCCGCCGGGATGACGCTGGCCGAGGCTGAGGCACACAATGTCGGCGCTCTGCTGGAGTCGGACGGCGTGGTGGTCGATAATGCCAAGGTCACCTGTACTTATAAAAAGAAGGGCCTGTTCAGCAGCAAGTCCACGGAGTTCCCGACGCAGCCGGGTATCTACACCCAGACGGCAACAGTCTCCGGCAACTATTCCTGCGAGAAGATCACACGGACTATCATTATCAATTAACATCAAAAGAAAAAACCTCCTGTGCGTCAGCACGGGAGGTTTTTTCTGTCTTATTTACATCCGGAACCGCCAGCCCCAGCCGCCGCCACAGCAGCAGTTGCAGAGCAGATTGAGCAAGATCATGCTCCAGCACCAGCGCATCAGCCCGCCGGGCTGGGCGTAGGAGGTCTGGGTGCGGTAGGTCTGACCGGGATTCTGCATCCGGCGCAGGTGCATCTGGTACTCGGTGTTATTGGGGTCCAGCTGAACGGCGCGGCGGGCGTCCTGCAGCGCGTCGATGCTGTTGCCGAGGCCCTGATTGGCCAGCGAGGAGAGGTAGTACCACCGTGCCGAGCGGCTGTTCATGCCGTCCAGCACCCGGCGGGCCTCCGCGTAGCGGCCATTGGCCACAAAGTTGCGGGCCGCCTGCATCTCGGGGCTGTCAGAGCCGGAGTAGCTGGCCCCGCTCTGCTGCTGGTAGCCGCCAAAACCGAATCCGAAACCAAACGGGTCGAACCCGAAGCCGAAATCGCCCTGCTGCCAGCCGTTCTGGCTGTAGCCCTGGTCGTATCCCTGCTGGTAGCCGCCCTGATAATAACCCTGCTGGCCGTAGCCGTAACCGCCGCCGGGCTGTCCGCCCATCTGGGGGCCGGTGTCGCCCTTGGTGATGGCGTCGTAAGCTGCCTGCACCTCTTTGAAGTGCTCTTCGGCGGTGGGGTCGTTGGGGTTCAGGTCGGGGTGCCAGCGCTTGCACTTGGCACGGTAGGCTTTCTTTATCTCGTCGTCGGTTGCGCCGCGCTGGATGCCCAGCACCTCATAGGGATCTCTCATGGGTCTACTTCCTCACGTCTCTCAGGCCATGCGCGGCCTTTTCGTTCCATACAATATTACAGTCTACAGGACAGTGCCTGCAAAATCAAGACAAAATCCGCCTTTTGGGCGGAATTGGTTACTTTTTCTGAGCCTCTTTGGCCTGTTTGCAGTTGTATTTGAGCCACACGCCGGAATACAGGATGTTCCGCAGAAGGTCCGCGTCCTCCACGCAGGGCAGACGCTCGAAGCTTCTGGCGCACCGGGCCAACAGCAGCTCAAAAATTTCCCGCATCTCTTCCTCGTAGCCGGGCTGACGGCTGAGGGTGCGCAGCGGATTGTATGCGCCCTTTTTCTCGTCCCGTGCCAGGTCATCGTAGGCGTCCAGCAGGTAGATGAATTTGCCCAGATGGAAGCCGATGCTCCGCAGCTCCGGCGACCAGTGGTCCTGCTTGTAGTCGAACAGCTCGGCCATCAGCTCGCCGAAGCAGCCCGACACAGCGTCGAGGTCTTCGCTGCCCTCGGCTTCCAGCTGAGCCAGCCGGTCGAGGCAGGTGCGGATGGCATTGCACTGTCGGGGCCAGCGCTGTGCGGCGGTCTGAGCAGGGGAGTCCAGCAGCTTTTCGAAGCCGAGGCCCAGCAGGCTGTGGTCGTCGTTCCATTTATCGGCGGCGTTGTAGTAGTGGAGAGCCACGCTCATATCGGCGCAGTAGTCGGTGGGGCCGCTGTGCCGCCAATTTATCTTCCGGATGGGGTGGATGGGGCAGTGGCCGCTGCCGGTGATGCACTCGCTCTCACCCTCGTAGAGGCTGGAAAGCAGCAGATCCAGAAACGTCAGATCGTAACTCAGCGTCAGACGGCCCCGCAGGCCGTGGAGCGCACCGATGCGGCGGCAGAGGCCGCAGTAGGCCGTGCGGTAGCGGGCCTTGGCCTCGTCGTCCAGCGCGGCCTGATTCGGGATGACATATCCAAACATACGTTAGCTCTTCTTGATGAACTGGGTGCCGCAGCGGGGGCAGGAGATCTGGATGCGGCCCCGGCCCC
>ERZ831773.2429-NODE-2429-length-15139-cov-4.887298_pt1 | contig 15139 bp, 12 predicted proteins | sample MGYA00519696_ERZ831773 | MGnify/ENA primary metagenome ERZ831773 (study PRJEB31850, sample SAMEA3708720) | human gut metagenome | biome: human gut; feature: human-associated habitat; material: faeces | place: China | collected 2014 ...
TTGTACTTATGAACGGCACGAAGAATTGTTACAACTTCCTTCTTTGTTGGAAGAGGTACAGGACCGCTAACCTTTGCCCCGTTTTTCTTCAATGTCTCAATAATCTTTCCAGCAGCATGATCGATCTGATTGTGGTCATACGCTTTAAGTGTAATTCTCATTACCTTTGTTGCCATAAAAAAAGCCGCCTCCTTTTCGCACTTTCACGGACATTACTGATCTTGGCTCTTCGCCATGTCCGCCTGTTTCAGCGCAACAAGTGGTGACTGTACACTCATCCGGGTGTGTCCTGTCGGTTTACAAATTATACAGAACTCTTCCCGTGTTTTCCGGGCATATTCTTACAAATATGCTCTACAGAATATTGGATTTTCGTACAGTGACTTGTCGCCAATTCTCAACTTGACATTCGCTCCACGGAAAACCTCTTATCCGTTACCAGGTAAGAGCAACCTCACGCTTCTACGCTATCATGTCACAGCATTTATTACTATACTATATTTTTCAAGGGTTTGCAAGCATTTTTTTAACATTTTTTTAATTTTTTTCAAGCACAGTTTCAAGCGAAACGAAATGCTCTGTTGCAGACATTTTGAAAGGCAGGGGAGCTTTTCGGACTGTGTTTCTTCTTATTATATATAGAAGCATTCCCCTTAGTCCCTTTTACGGGAAACGCATGCGATAACGATACCACCGATCACAACTACAGCTACAACTACAATTGCCACAACGGCTCCGGCCGGAATACTATTACTACTGTCACTGCTGCTTGTATCTGCTGCTACTGTTGGTGCCGGGGTAGGTGTTGCAGCTACTGCATCCGGATTGTCATAGTTAAAACCGGCTACGGTAAACTGCACTTCGATGGATTCCTTGCCGGAACCTGTCAAAAGTGTATAACCATTATCAGCATCCTCACTCTTTCCCTGACTCTGAACAACCTTGATCAGCTCTTCACGCCAATGATTTAACAAAACAACAACTTCACCGCCCTGGATGTATGGATCTTCATTCTCCATCCAGCCTTCATCAAACGACAATACTTTCTTGCCGTCGATTGTTGCTGTTACATCCGTAAACTTAATTTTGTCATTGACCGGAATATCGGTTGCGATATGAAGCTGTGAAATGCAGGTTTCACCTGCGAAATCAGCATCTTCCAATTTGACAGTATATGTTCCGTTTCCGGCAATTTCCACATCTGTAAATGTTCCATCGTGAACTTTTTTCTCTCCGTTGCTTTCCGAAATCAGCTTATCCGCTTCATCGGTGCCAAATGTCTTGTTCTGCGTCTTGTCATAGTAAGCCATGTGCTGTGCCCAAAGGACTGTGGCGGTCTGAATACCTAATGACGCATGATACTTACCGTCCAGATCAACCTCTTTTGCCGGTGCTGCCGCTGCCGGAATACATATTACCACGGTGAGTACGCCGGCAAATAACAACGCCGCTGCTCTCTGCATTATCTTTCTCATATTCTTCCTCCATTCTGAAACGTCTCATCCGTTCCAACTTGTTACACTTATTATAGAAGAAATTCTACACGTTGTAAATTTTATTGCCCTCTATTTTCTACACAAAAACTCTAGAAAAAATACAGTAAAAATTATAGGTTTCTTTATCTTTTAAGAATTTAATCCAAAACTGCTTCTCACTAAATAAAATCACGAGTGAATATTACAGCACATTTAACCACTACTATCCCTACCAACTTTTTAACATTATCCGCTTTCATCCTCACATAAAAGTTTTCATTCATGATATAATACTTTAAAAAAATACATAAAGAAAGCAGGTGCCGTTATGAAACTGACCAAAAACGCCCTTCTCGCACAATGGAGTGCAAAACACGAATACATTACCAATGAAATGTCACAATGCAAACATAAATTAGAACTCCTCGACAAACGCCAAAAAGATCTAATGACAGATCTTCGTTTTGCTGAAATATATTTTGTAGCATCATTCCTATTAGGACTTTTTCTGCTTTATATGTCAAAACAGATTTTTTCTGCATTTCTTTATTTCTATTTACCCGTTGTCGCACTTATTCTGTTTTTCACATTAGGAAGGAGCATTATTAAGCTTTCTCGAATCGTTACACTCATGCATTATCATGACAGAATGGACCTTCCATTTCAATATCCTAGAGAGCTGACGGCTGCTTCCAATTATCCAACCTGCATACCGCCCAACAATTACGCTGAGCAAATGTGCTTAAACTGGCTACTGCAAAAGTACTCTATGCAATTACAAACTTTACAAAAAATCAACGAGCAAATAAAAACAGCACCCGAAACTGACTATGAAAATCTTTCAAAAGCGATTTCTTCACTTTGCGCATATGAACGTGTCAAAAGCACTCAATATAAATAGAAATCATGATTTTCAAAAAAGCACCGCCCCGGCAGCAAGCACTCAGCTCACTACCAGGGCGGTTATGTTAGTTTGATTGCGTGCAATCCTCATCACACTTCGGAAGTCTCCTCCTCATCAGCAGACTCCTCCATAAACCTCTCATATCGTTCTAAAACAATCGCCTGAAAACGCTCACGCGTTTCCCGGTTGATCGGATGCGCTACATCGCGAAATTCTCCATCGCCGGATCGACGACTCGGCATGGCAATAAACAATCCTTTCTCACCTTCGATAACTTTAATGTCATGTACAACAAATTCATTATCCAACGTGATTGATACAACGGCTCGCATCTTACCTTCTTTCGTAATCTTGCGTATCCTAACATCTGTTATCTGCACTCCCTGTAACCTCCTTTGGTTATTTTTCTGTGCATCATCGCATCTTTACTATTCCCCTATTTCTTGAAAAGAATTCTCCTTTCTACAGTGCGTATCTCTCATTCTTCTCAACTACAATGCGAATCTTACCATCCTCTGATGTATAATTTGTATTGGCACGAATCGTATCTCTGCTTTCAACGATGCAATTCTCAATATGTGTATTATCACCAATGTAAACATCATTAAGGATGATCGAATTTTTGATGGTGCAATTATTTCCAATATATACTTCCTTGAACAAAATGGAATTTTCAACAGTTCCATTAATGATACATCCACTGGAAACCAAACTGTTCTTCACATTTGATCCGACATTATATTTAGCCGGAGGAAGATCCTCAACTTTCGAATAAATGTCCGGATATTGACGGAAGAAATAATCCCTAATATCTTTGTTCAGGAAATCCATATTCGTGTTGTAATAAGAATCTACCGAAGAAATGTTGCTCCAGTAGGAATCCATTGGATATGCATATATCTTCTTTACATTCTTATAACGAATCAATATATCCTTTACAAAGTCATAACGTTCTTCCTGCATAGATTTCTCGATCAGCTCGATCAACATACGACGACGCACAATATATACACCGGTCGAAACAGTGGATGTTTCGGCATTGATCGGTTTCTCCTCAAAATCTGTGATCCTGCCGTCACCGTCAACACGGAGCACACCAAAGCGGCTTGGATCATCTTTGTCGGTTACATCTGCAGTTACAACAGTAAAATCTGCTTTTTTTGCAATATGGAACTCCAACACTTTATTGTAATCCATCTTATACACGCCATCGCCCGAAGCGATCACAACGTATGGCTCATGACTGTTCTTCAGAAAACTCAGGTTCTGTGCCATCGCATCCAGCGTTCCACGATACCAATAACTGTTTTCCGGCGTCGTTGTCGGCGTGAATACATACAGACCACCCTGCTTTCTTCCGAAATCCCACCATTTTGAAGAATTCAAATGTTCATTCAGCGACTTTGCATTATATTGCGTAAAAACCGCAACTTTCTGAATGTGAGAGTTACTCATGTTGCTTAGTACAAAATCTATGCTGCGAAACCCTCCCGCGATCGGCATCGCTGCCGTTGCGCGTTTGTTGGACAATTCACGCATTCTGCTATTATTACCACCTGCTAATACTATTCCAATCGCTCTCATTATCTGTCACCTACCTTAATCAAAGTTTCACCGCCTGCAAGAACTCCGTCCGGATAATCTGATGGTTCCGTAACGCCTTTGATCGCTGTGTTTTTACCGATCTGCACGCCATCCGGAATCACGCTGTCTTCACCAATAGTTACAAGACCAAATGCATACACATCCGGTTTAACCTTATTTGGCAACTCTTCTCCGACACCAAGCTTACAATCTTTGCCAACAGTTACATTCTCAGCGATAATCGACTTATCGACTATCGTTCCCGCTTTGATCGTAGTAGAACTCATAATAATAGAATCCCGCACAATCGCACCCGGCTCGATCGTAACACCCGAACCGATAACAGAGCTATGTACCTCTCCGTATATCTCTGACGCCTCACCAATGATCGCCTTATCAACGATGGCATCCTCTGCGATATACTGTGGCGGAATACGATCACTCTTCGTATAGATCTTCCAAAATTCTTCATACAGATTGAAGACCGGAATGAGATCGATCAACTCCATGTTTGACTCCCAATATGAGCCAAGCGTTCCAACATCTTTCCAATAGCCATTGTATTCGTATGCAAAAATACGATCACCTTTCTCATGGCAATATGGAATAATGTGTTTACCAAAGTCACAAGCCGGCTGATCCTTTAACTTGATCAACGCTTCACGAAGCACCGGCCAAGAGAAAATATAGATACCCATCGAAGCAAGGTTGCTGCGAGGATGCTCCGGTTTCTCCTCAAATTCCTGAATCTGCTTGTTCTCATCTGTGATAACAACGCCAAAACGACTAGCCTCTTCCATTGGAACCGGAATCGTTGCAAGTGTTACATCTGCCTTGTTTGCCTTGTGGAAATCAAGCATCACCTCATAATCCATTTTGTAAATATGGTCGCCGCCCAAAATCAGCACATAGTCCGGGTTATAATATTCCATATATCGCAAATTCTGATATATAGCATTCGCTGTACCTGTATACCACTCACTGCTGGTACTCTTCTCATATGGCGGCAAAATAGAAACTCCACCTACATTACGATCCAAATCCCAAGGAATACCAATGCCAATGTGTGTATTCAGGCGCAACGGTTGATACTGTGTCAGCACGCCGACGGTATCTACTCCCGAATTAATGCAATTGCTCAATGGAAAATCGATAATACGGTACTTCCCACCAAACGCTACCGCTGGTTTAGCAACATCAGCAGTCAGAACCCCCAACCTGGATCCCTGTCCACCTGCCAGTAACATTGCTATCATTTCTTTCTTAATCACGCAATCACCCCTTACTATGTATTTCTTAATGGTTTAAGTATATCACAACCACTGTAAAATGTGAACAAATTTCATAAATTTTCTTTTGAAAATTGATATTTTTTATACATTTCATACAATTTTTTGCATAAAAAACCCTTATTTGACGAGTTTTTTACATTGTCCACCAGCTTTGTTTCAATTTTTAACAAATTATTTCTAAACTGTAAACACTATTTAATTTGCTTTTTTGCATTTGTGTTCTATAATAATAGAAAAGACTGACACAAGGATTGGTTCGCTGGAGCACATTTCTTGCAGGCAGGCCAATTTTACAAAATATGCCGCCCCACTTTTGGACGGCTTTTATATGGAGGGAATTATGTATCAAATTCAATTAACCAAACCATGTACTGCATATTTTATAGGCATCGGAGGCATCAGCATGAGCGGTTTTGCTGAGCTGTTACACGATGCCGGCTTTACCGTAAAGGGCTCCGACGCAAACCGCAGCAAAATTACAGAGCATTTGCAATCCTTAGGAGTGGAAGTATTGTATGGTCAAAAAAGCAATAACATCACTTCCGACATTGACTTTGTCGTATACACCGCCGCTATTCATCCGGACAATCCCGAATTTCGCGCCGCCAAAGAAATGGGACTTCCTATGATGGAGCGTGCCGAAATGGTTGGACAGGTCATGAAAAACTATACGAATGCCATTGGCGTTTCCGGTACACACGGCAAAACAACAACAACTTCCATGCTGACACATATTTTCTTAGCCGCCAAGAAAGATCCAACGATCTCCGTTGGCGGTATCTTGGATGCGATCCACGGCAATATCCGTGTCGGTCATTCCGAGAATTTCATCACCGAAGCCTGCGAATACACCAATAGCTTTCTGAAATTCCATCCAACGGCAGGTATTATTTTGAATATTGATGCAGATCACCTAGACTTTTTTAAGGACCTGGATGACATTCGCCACTCTTTTCACCGCTTTGCAAAGCTCTTGCCAAAGGACGGTGTACTGATCATCAACTCCGATATCGAAAAGCTTGATACGATCACAAACGATCTAGACTGCCGGATCATTACATTCGGCTTGGAAAATCCTGCAGATTACGAAGCAAAGGATATTACATTCGGTGAAGATGGCTGCGGTTCTTTTGAATTAGTTCGATTCGGCAAAGAAACCGGCATCCGCGTTCGTTTGTCAGTAATCGGAAGACACAACGTAGCCAACGCTTTATCAGCCATCGCCACTGCAGAATATTATGATATTCCTATGGAGACGATCCAAGAGGGACTCCTCGCCTTCCACGGCACGGAACGTCGTTTCGAACAAAAAGGATCGTTCCACGGAGTCACCGTGGTCGATGATTATGCGCATCATCCTACGGAGATCAAAGCAACGCTGCAGGCTGCTGCCAAGTTTCCACATAAGCGTCTTTGGTGCGTATTCCAGCCACATACATACAGCCGTACCCGAGCATTGCTGCATGAATTTGCAGAGGCGCTATCCCTCGCAGATAATGTTGTGCTTGCAGACATATATGCCGCCAGAGAGGCTGATCCCGGTGATATTTCTTCTAAAACTCTACAGGAAGAAATGAAGAAATTAGGCAAAGATGCTTATTACTTCCCAGATTTTGAACAGATCAAAAAATTTTTATTGGAAAATTGTATCGACGGTGACTTGTTAATAACTATGGGTGCCGGAAATATAGTAACTGTTGGCGAAGACCTGGTCAAAGAATAGTTATCCACATTATCCACAATGTGACTGTGCATATCTCTGCACAATCCGTTGTGGATATTTTTTACACAATTAACAGCAGATAAATGCTGAAAATCCGCAATCTTGATCATTTTGATACGAGTTATCCACATTATCCACAATTTAGTCCACAGCTTGAATGTGTATTTGTGTGCTATTTTCTTTCCAAAGAAACTGTGTTAAAATACAATTCGCACGGAAATATAACGTGTAATTTACTTTACATATACGGAGGCTGCAATGGATCATATATTACTTTGTACTAACCATATACCGCCGATCACAACGATATATAACAGCTTTATTGAAGATTATATGCCAGCTGCCAACGGCAGTTACGTTAAGGTGTATCTCTACATTGCGAAATGTCTGCAGGCAAAGGAAAGTAATTTTTCCATTTCCTCTCTTGCGGATCAATTAGAAAATACAGAAAAAGATATTTTGCGGGCGTTAATGTACTGGGAGAAAAAGGGGCTTATGTCCTTAAACCGCGACAAAGCAACCGGAGAGATTTTAGGACTCGAAATGCTGATCCCCTTTGCGGAACGTGATTTCGACACTTATGAAAACACCGCAAAAGAATCTGCTGCATCGCTAGGTGTAGATTCTGATCTCTCGGAAACCGGTGCGCTCAATAGACGCAATTCTGATTTCTCAGAAACCGGTGCGCTCGATAGACGCAATTCTGATTTCTCGGAAACCGACGCAGCGAATACATCAACTTATGAATCGTCCGGAACCGACGCTCCTTCTAATATCAATTCCGATGTTCACAGAGCAAGCAATTCCGCACAGGAGAAGAATTCCTCTGCCGTGAAACCAATTCAAGTTTCTCCGGAACAGATTCAAGAATTATCCGCCAACGAGGATTTCGTATGGGTATGCAATGTTGTCGAAAGCTACCTTGAACGCCCAATGAAACCAACCGAAATACAGCTTATTACCTATTTGTATGGTACACTGCATTTTTCCAGAGAACTGATCCTGCATCTCTACGACTACTGCATTTCTATGGGAAAGACCGCCTGCAATTACATTCAGACAGTCGCCCTGTCATGGCACGAGCAGGGGATCAAAACGCCGGAACAGGCACAGAATGCTTCTGTACGATATCTGGCTTCCTACAATGCTGTTTCCAAGGCTTTAGGACTTGGTCGTGGTCTTGCAGAAATTGAAAAAAAATATGTGGATCATTGGCAAAATGACTGGAATATGGATCTTAGTGTGATCTTAGAGGCCTGCAACCGCACTGTACTCAAGCTGCACCACGCAGATTTCAAATACACCGAGGGGATTTTGTCTCATTGGAATGAGCAAAATGTTCGCACATTACAAGGTGTAGAACAATCAGATCTGCACTATGCACAGACCAAAGAGCAAAAAGAAAAGAAGAAGCCTTCCACATCCGGTAAACAACCACCGCGCAATCAATTCCAAAATTTCAAGCAACGGGATGTCAGCAGCGAGGAATTACAGGAATTGGAGCGCAAATTACTTATGCAATAGTACGATCTGATGACAGACCGCAGCACATACCATCACGCAGCAACCAGGAGGAGACGCCATGGGAATATCCAACACACAATATCGCGATATCATGTTTCAATATGATCAGACGCGAATGAACAATCAGCGCATACTGGATAAGCGGTACGAAACACTTTTTGCTGAAATTCCGGAATTAGAACAGATCCAACACGATATTATGGACTTATCACTGACGCAGGCGCGCAAAGAATTGTTTCAGACCGAACCGGACCCAAAGAGCGAAGCTGAATACAGCGCAAAACGCAAAGCATTGCTGTCCCGCAAAAAGGCACTGCTGTTACATCACGGCTATCCGGAAGATTATCTGCAAAGCATTTATACCTGTCCGGACTGCAAAGACACCGGCTATCAGAACAACGAACCTTGTCACTGCCTTAAAAACGCTGAGATCAAGGCTCTTTATGAAAGTTCAAATCTTATGGACATTCTGAATCATGAGAATTTTGACACCTTTGATGATAGTTACTACGATGACACCATCGTCAATGAAAATCTTTCTCTAACAGCCCGCCAAAATATCCGCAAGGTAAAAACGGTCTGTCTGGACTATATCAAGCACTTTGATGATTCCTATGACAACCTGATATTCTACGGTTCTACAGGCGTCGGCAAAACCTTTCTGACGCACTGTATCGCCAAGAAACTTTTGGATACATCTCACACGGTGCTTTACTTGACTTCATTGCAGCTTTTTGATATTTTAGAGAGGAATAAGTTCCGTCATGAGGATATTTCCACTTCAAACGAACAAATTGCATATATGCTGCAAAGTGATTTGCTCATTATAGATGATCTGGGGGCAGAACTGGTCAATGGCTTTACGTCTTCTCAGCTGTATTATTTTATTGAGGAGCGCCATATCAACCGTAAGTCAACCATCATCTCGACCAATTTATCGTTTCAGGAATTACGTGACCGATACAGCGAGCGTATTTTCTCACGTTTTATCGGTTTTTATCATTTCTTCTTAATAATTGGAGATGATATACGTCAGAAGGCTAGATTAACTGCCAAATAACATGATAACAATTATATAAATTCATACGGAGGACATTTTACTATGAAACGACATGACAAGTTAGCAGACACACTTCCTGTTGGTACCCTTGGTATCTTGGCGCTGGAGAGCAGCCACGACATGGGCAAACGAGTAAACGATTATATCGTTGACTGGAGAAAGGACCGCGCTGCACAAAATGCTACCGCATCTACCTTTGCAGGATACAACCGTGATTCTTTCTTGATTGATTCCGCCTGCCCGCGTTTTGGTTCCGGCGAGGCGAAAGGCATCATCAACGAATCTGTGCGTGGAGATGATTTGTATTTATTAGTTGATGTCTGCAATTACAGCTTAACTTATACCGTTTGCGGACACACGAATCACATGTCGCCGGATGATCATTATCAGGATCTTAAGCGTATCATTGCTGCAGTTGGTGGCAAGGCACGCCGCATCACTGTGATCATGCCTTTCTTATATGAAAGCAGACAACATCGACGCAGTGCACGCGAATCCTTGGACTGCGCAATGGCATTGCACGAATTAACACAAATGGGTGTTGAAAGTATTATCACCTTTGATGCACATGATCCTCGCGTTCAAAACGCAATTCCTTTGAATAGTTTCGAAACCGTTCAGCCTACGTATCAATTCATCAAAGCACTTCTAAAGAACGTGCCGGACCTTAAGGTTGATGCAGATCATTTAATGGTGATCAGCCCGGATGAAGGTGCTATGGGACGTGCTGTATATTACGCAAACGTTCTTGGCATCGATATGGGTATGTTCTATAAACGTCGCGATTACAGCCGCATTGTTGACGGACGCAATCCGATCATTGCCCATGAGTTCCTCGGCTCTGACCTGCAGGGCAAAGATGTTATCATCGTCGATGATATGATTTCCTCGGGTGAAAGCATGATCGATGTTGCAACACAGTTAAAGCAGCGCAAAGCAAATCGTATTTTTGTTGCTGCAACGTTTGGTCTGTTTACAAACGGCATGTCCAAATTTGATGAAGCACATGAAAAAGGCTTGATCGATAAGGTTCTCACAACAAACCTTGTATATCAGCCGGAAGAAGTTTTGTCTAGAGACTATTATGTCAGCGTAGACATGAGCAAGTATATCGCCTTATTGATCGACACCTTAAATCACGATCAATCCATTAGCGGTTTATTAAACCCTGCAGAACGTATTAATGCCATTTTGGAAAAATATGGACAGCGCTAATTAAAGCATAAAATCGAGAAAAGCAACAACAAGTTTCCTTAAAACGCTTAGACCGCAAGGTTTGAGCGTTTTTTTACAAATCGTTTTGAAAATTAAGATTTTTTTTAGAATATGGACAAATTCTGTCCACATTTGCATGCTATTATGTATACATAGAAATCAAAGAGAACAGATTTCAAGAAAAGCAGTGAAATCAAAAGAAGCATTTGATTTCTACCAAACTAGCCGACTGACTTATGTTTGAGATAGATTCTTTTTCATTTTTTTCATTGGGCCTGTGGTAGCTCCCTCTGCCACAGGCCGACTCCTTTTTAAACCCCAGATCATTCTAAAGTAATTCGAGCGAGACACCTTAAATCAAGTGCATCGCTGCCATTTCTCTCTTTAAGATCTCCTTGTGAGCATCTTCCATCTCTGTCAAAGGTGCGCGTAATGAACCAACGTTTTTACCCATCATATTCATAGCAGCTTTTACCGGGATCGGATTTACTTCACAGAACAATGCATCACACAACGGAAGTGCATCAAGCTGCATCTTGGCACTCTGCTTCACATTTCCATTCAAATAATTCATAACCATCTCATGTGTATACTTCGGTGCAACATTTGACAACACAGAAATCACGCCTTTTGCTCCCAAAGAAAGCATCGGAATTGTCTGATCGTCATTTCCGGAATACAGATCCACATTACCATCGCACAGGTGCAGAATTTGCGCTACAGTGCTGATGTTACCGGAAGCTTCTTTCACACCTGCAATATTGTCTACATCTTTAATAAGTGTAGCGATGGTCTGTGGTGTCATTCCGCAACCGGTACGGCTTGGTACATTGTATAAAATGATCGGTGCCGTGATCTCTGACGCAATCTTTTTATAATGTGCAATCAAACCATTCTGCGTTGCCTTGTTATAATACGGAGTTACAACAAGCACACCCTCTGCTCCTGCCTCAGAAGCTTCTTTGCTAAGCTGTACTGCTGTTGCCGTGCAGTTAGAACCGGTGCCGGCAATGACCGGAATACGGTGATTTACACGCTCAATCGCAAAACGAATCACATTTGCATGCTCTTCTTCAGATAAAGTTGCAGACTCTCCGGTCGTTCCACAAATAATAATCGCATCCGTTCCCTCTGCAATCTGCCACTCCAAAATCTCATCTAGTTTGTCGTAGTTTACCTCCAAGTTCTCTTTCATTGGTGTGACCAAAGCCACGCCTGCTCCTGTAAAAATTGACATAATTTCCTCCATTCTGCTTTCGCTATTCCCAAATCGGGGTTCTGATTTTTAGATATTGGTTGTCGTTTGAGCATTTTCCCACCCATGCACTCACAGTTACCTTTTGCAAATGCCATTTTACGGGAAATTCGAGTTACCCAGCTAACAAAAAGAGGTGATACACGGGATGTATCACCTCTTTGAAGTATCTCTTCAAACCGATAGCTCTCCATCCTCTTGATGACAGTCATGTCGTTATTCACGCCATGCCCAAGAAATCTTGCTGCAGGACAAGCTTTCTTTCGGCACTGTTCCCTTTCTGATCTCATCTACTGCGCCTGACGCATCCGAAATCCTACTCATGAAGAGTGCGACCTCTATCTTTTTTACATATATGAGAATATCACTATCCTCTGCTTCTGTCAACGCTAACTTATGCTTCCTAGCACTAACTTATATTTCCCAGCATTATGCTGTCAATGCTAACTTATGCTTCCCAACAGTATACCGAGCAAAAAACCTCATGCTCTTTATTTATCCCACTGAGCAATAATTTCCTGTACCGCAGCCAAAAAACGATCCATTTCCGCATCCGTTCCAATGGATATTCGCAGATAATTGTCAATGCGCAGACTGGAAAAATGTCTGACAAAAATGTGCTGCTTGCGCAATTCTTCAAACAAATGTGTAGCTGGAACGGTTTTATGTGTCGCAAAAATAAAATTTGTCATCGAATCTCCAAACGTAAAACCAAGCTCCGTAAGTGCTTGTTTGGTGCGCTCTCGTGTTGCAACAATCTTCGCTGTAGTCTCCTCAAAATAATCCTGATCTGATAACGCAGCAACGCCAAGTGCTACGGATAAACGAGTCATCGGATAACTGTTAAACGAATATCGAACGTCGTTCATTGCCTTGATCAATTTCGCATTGCCGATTGCATGACCAATACGCATTCCTGCCATAGAGCGAGATTTTGAAAACGTTTGTACTACCACAACATTTTCATACTCGTCCACCAGCGGAAGTGCTGTATAACCGCTAAAATCTGCATATGCCTCATCAATTATAACAACAACATTCGGATTAGCTTCGATGACTGCGCGCAAAAACTCCTCACTCTGACGAATACCCGTCGGTGCATTTGGATTGGCTATCACGATACCGCCATTTTCGCACTGATAATCTTCCAATCGAAGTGCAAAGGCATCGTCCAAAGCCGGACGCTCATACGGAATTTGAAATAATTCTGCCCATACATCATAGAACGAATATGTAATATCCGGGAACAAAATCGGTTTACCCGAATTAAAAAATGTCAAAAACGCAATAGCAAGTACATCATCGGATCCTACTCCTGTATACACCTGATCTGCCTGCACATGATATTTTTCTGCCAGCGCATTGACTAAGTCTGTCGATGCCGGATCCGGATATAATCTCAGGCTGTCGAGTTCAAACTTCTGCAGTGCTTCTGCCACCTTTGGTGATGGCGGATATGGATTTTCGTTAGTATTCAACTTAACCATGTCCGGCAAATTAGGCTGTTCGCCCGGAACATACGGCTCTACTTTGCGAAAATTATCTTCCAATCTACTCATGTCATACCTCTTTTCCGTCTATTTCTGTCGTCCACTTGGAATTGTTACGCTTATTTACTGATAACACTCAGCCAGCTTCTTAAATGCCGGGAGTGAGCGCTCGATCATCGCATGATCCACGCAATAAGCAATCCGCACATAGCCAGGACACATAAATGCACTTCCCGGAACCATTAAAATATGGAACTCTTTTCCTTTGGCAACAAATGCCTTATCATCTTCCTTAGCCTTAACCCAAAGATAAAAAGCCCCTTCCGGTTTAGCACACTCAAAGCCATACTCTGTCAGAGCATTGTAAAGCAGCTTTCGGTTAGCATCATAAGCTGCAACATCCGTTGTCGCATCCAGACATTTTGATACCGCAAGCTGCATCAAAGATGGTGCATTTACAAATCCTAAAATACGATTCGCAACATTTGCTGCACAAATAACATTTTCAAAATCATCTACCTCATCCGGAATCACAAGGTAACCAATACGCTCACCCGGAAGAGACAGAGATTTACTATAAGAATATCCTACAATTGTATTACGATAATACTTCGTCAGATATGGCACTTCTACGCCATCATAAGCAAGCTCACGGTATGGTTCATCTGCAATAAGGTAAATCTGCGTTCCAAACTCTTTTTGCTTCTCCTCCAATACTGCTGCCAATTTCTGAATCGTTTCTTCTGAATATACTACACCTGTAGGATTGTTCGGATTATTGACTATCACTGCTTTCGTCTTTGCCGTGATCTTCTTTGCAAAAGTCTCAAGATCAAGCTGGAAAGAAGGTACATCTGCCGGTACAACTACCATTACACCGTCAAAGTTAGCTACATAATTATTATATTCTCCAAAATATGGTGCAAATGCGATTACTTCATCGCCCGGATCTAACAGTGTTTTAAGCGCAACATTAAGACCACCTGCAGCACCTACTGTCATAATGATATTATTCTGAGAAAACTTTGTGTCAAAGCGGCAATTTAAGGACTGTGCAATTCTCTCGCGCACTTCCTCGTATCCGGAGTTGTTCATATAACCATGCACGAAATTCGGTGCATCCTCATTCAATGTCTCAATAATGGCTTCTTTAACCTGTTTTGGAGGCTCTACGCTTGGGTTTCCAAGACTGAAATCATAGACGTTCTCTGCGCCAAACTCAACCGCCATCTTCTTCCCTTCCTCAAACATTGCTCTTGTAACCGAGCTTCCCTCAACAAATTTCACCATCTTTTTTGCTATCATATTATGTACCTCTCTATACTTTGATTTTATTACAACGAGAAAATATATACACAATACCGGTCACCCGGTTTACACATAAAACGTATATCAAAATACCGCCTACGCAAGTATTTCTATGTCTCGCCGCATCTTACTCGCACTTTTTATTATATGCCTACGGATATATTCATGTCAAACCTTTCCCGTCATAGAACACAGTAATTCCATATAAATATATTTTTCATTCTAGCGAATAAAGCAGACAGCCCCACTTCACCAAAAGCAAAGCCAGCGCTTTGCTTTGCAAGAATTGCTAAAGCAATTCTTGGCGAT
>ERZ831773.2433-NODE-2433-length-15116-cov-4.571011_pt1 | contig 15116 bp, 20 predicted proteins | sample MGYA00519696_ERZ831773 | MGnify/ENA primary metagenome ERZ831773 (study PRJEB31850, sample SAMEA3708720) | human gut metagenome | biome: human gut; feature: human-associated habitat; material: faeces | place: China | collected 2014 ...
TGCAGAACGATTGTCTTCACCTCTGGATGCATTTTTAATGTCCTGGCCAACGCTGCAGGGACTTTACTTTTTTCAATTTCTTTTGCTGGCTGATAGACACCTGCCAGTGACAATAAATGTTCTCTCCTCCACTCTTTCCCGTCTAATTTCTGCAACGTCGCATAAGATAACAAATCAATGGCTGACTCAAACAGATGCACCGTATCATTGGATTTCTCTGCAAAAATGGAAAAAGAATAATTCTTATTGCTTCCATTTGCTTCTCCTATAAAGCTGGTTCCGATTCCTCTAAGAGCTGCATATTTCGGATTATCTTTCTCATCCATCCCTACAAACACTACGTTATGATGAAATGCACTTTCATAAACTCTTCCGGACTCCAAACAAAACTGAATGATTTCCTTATCAATCCCACGTCCTAAAAGATACGCAATCACTTTCTGATCATCTTGATTTTTCTTTGGAAACAGTAACTGTTTCTTCATCGGAACATTCTCAGATACAAAAAGAGGCGGCTGAATATTTGCCCGTTCTGCAAGCAATTCAACCGCCTCTAAAAAACTGTATCCTTTTACTTTAATCAGATAATCCAGTGCTGATCTGCCACCGGTTCTCTGACTCCACCACATCCATTTCCCATTTGATATTTTCAAACTATCGTGTGTTCTGGTAGTGTAGGTGTTGCCAGAAAAGTGAACTAATTCGTATGGTTCATAATTTTTCAGGTATGTGAGCAAGTCCATACGCTTGACCTCCTGCACAACTGATGGTGGTATATATGGCATAATTTTCATCTCCTTCCCTGCCTTGGATTGATATTATTGGGGATAATATCCGGGCATGAAAATAGCCAGGTGATTCCTCGGGATGGAACTATCTGGCTATGTATTTTTTATTATATACAAAAACTGCTTCCTAATTTCAGTTCTCTAACTATATCATTATTTACTTTTTTAAATTCATCTTTATTATTTGCATAATCTGTAATCTTCATTTCCAACCATAATTCGGGTGATACTCTAATTCCTGTTACATCACTTTTTATCTGTGTTGCTAATAATATATACATTGAAATCGCTCTATATTTATTAAATGATACAGTATTTCGCAATGTATAATTTTCTTTTTGCATAGTAGCTGCAATTTTTATTGCTTCTTTTGAGCCATATGCATATATAGTATCTATTAATGAAGTAAAATCATTTAATAAATCACCTTTTCCTCCCGTTTGCATAATATTATCCATTAGTTTCAATATTTCATATGGTATAGATGACATTTTTTCAATATGAATACTCGTTTTTTCTTTTTCCAGTTCTTCCTTAAAATTTCTTTTCATTGATTTATATGTAACTATAAAACCGATAACTGAAATAATACTTGTTACCCCCGATGTAATAATAACACCTAATAATTCTTCACTCATCTTTTCACCTTTTAATTATTTTCTTTTTCTATAATTAGTATTATATCTTCATAAAACGATATTTTATTTGCTATATTCATTCTTCTATTTTTGCCCAAAAGGTACAATGTTACACCAATGATTAATATTAGCAACGAAAACATACCATAAAAAATTATTGATTCTTTAAAGTTGAATTCTAATAACCTCGCAGTTTGTTCATATAATTTATCTGTATTTGATACAAAATAATTAGTTACAATCTCTGATGCTGCAGCATTGTAATTTTTAATTAGTTCCGCAAAAGCAAACATAAAAGTTAATAAAACAGTTAAAACAAAAATATTTAAAGGCATCCAAATTGCATCAAGAGTTGCAATTTTATTTTCCTCACTTCTTTTCTTTCCTTTTATGTAATGCACAAAATTTAATCGAGTTGTTTCCGTAAACTGACTACACTTATTTATAATGTGACTTTCCCAGTTTTTATATGTCTTTAACTCACTCTTATTATCACCAATACTCTCATATTTTTTATATTCTTCATTTATGTTAAAATCATACGGTGTATTTTCTTTTCTTTTAAATATAATGGTTCTCTCCTTTTCCAAATATCAGTAAATTTTTCCTTAACAATTGGCATTAAGCTAATTCACAATCCTTCAATATCTTCTCAATTGCCTCCCATGCAGCCAATGAAGGATTCTCTTTATAATACTGATACCCTTTATATTGATACAAAGTATATCCATTTTCTTGATTTCTCTGCATGATTTTCCTTGCCCGATCAACAGCCGCAATTACATTGGACAAGTCCATTTTCTTAAGACATCTCTTGAAATTATTCTCTTCTTTGAATTCGTCCATATTTTGAAATTTTTCTCCAAACGCCCGGTTAATCGGTGTAATATACTGTTTTCGATGTGAAAATGACGCATTACAGTTCGTCATATGAAGAATGATCCATAAATCAAAAGTAAAATTACTATATCCAGATTTATATTTTATCTGTTTTCCTATTTTTTCTGCCTTCTTCATATTGTCCAGAGCTTCTTGAAAGCCTTTGACATGAAGCGGTTCATCACTTTCGTAATCAAAAAAATGATAGATTTCAATCTTTCTGGTAACGGTCAATGATTTCGCATGCTTTAATGGATTTTTTCTTACCGGACAATCAATAGACACCTTGCATGCAGCTTTTTCAGTATTATTTATCGTATCCTGCAGCCATTTTAAGTACCACTGTTCTGTTTCTCCCTCAACACTGAAATAATATTTATTTGTTGGTTTTCTCTTTGCCATCCCTATCCCTCTTTTTCATCACATAAGATTTCTTCAAAGATTGGTGTAAAATCAATATCCTTTATTGCTCCATACTGGCTGATGAAATATTTGCTCATATAATCTTCGTGCTTACGAACACCCTTATCACCTGTTGTGCCAAAATCAGATAATGCATATAATACGCTGTCATGTGTATCATCATCACGCTCAACAAACTTAATCTCGTCTCTTCTGAAAAGATTTGAATTCAAAAATATCGGATTATGAGTATTAAATATAAGCTGTGCATGATGGATATTTACATCATCATTATGAAATACATTGATAATACTCATCAATGCCATCGGATGAATGGATGCATCAAATTCATCCACCACCAATGTTCCACCCGTTTGCATCGCTTTAATTACAAGCGGAAACATATTGATAAATCGAATCGTTCCATATGACTCAAAAATATCTGCTGCAACCGCCGTAGTCTTTTTGTTTTTCATATTTTTAAATACAGAATATAATTTTGCATCAGGCTCGTCATCGCTCACGACATATCCTACTGCATTTGAATTAATTCCAAATAATTTTGCAGCTTCATCTGTTGTTTTTTCAACATAGATTGCTTTCTTTTTTGGATCTGCAAATCTTTTAATCAGTTGCATCGAATCCGCACGATAAATCACCATAAACTTATTCGTAAACCAATCAACAATCAGCTTTGTGAATTTAGGCGAAAAAATCAACTTAAAACCATTTGTTAAAAATAATTCTTCTTGATTCAAACTGTTTTTCGCAATTTCATTTACACTGTCTGCGTTCTGTTCTGTTATATCCGACAAATAATCTTTAATAACCTTTAAGTTCTCTATTTTCAGATCTTGCGTACGTTCAAATACTCTTTCTCCATTGACCTCCAACACTTCTGCAAGGATTTTTCTTTGATGTTCCTCCTCAAGAAAGGTTCCAAGATCAACCTCTAATTCATAGTGTATTTTAAATTTATGATCTTCTCCATCTTCCTCATAAAATTCTATTTCAAAACATACCGGTTTTGATTCCATTTCATTATTATTTGGAATCAATTCTAATGCTGCTGCAGCTGGGTTTGGTGATGATTTTTCTTCAGAATTTCTGATATTTCCTCTCAAAACAATTGCCCGCAATACATCCATCGCACCAATAATATTAGTTTTTCCTGCCGCATTCGGTCCATAAATAACCGAAGAACTTAACCCTTTTATCTCTTTTCCTTTTATTTTTGTCTTCATAAGACTATAATCTAATCCCTTTTGTTTTGGCGCAGCTACCATTGAAAAGCTTGCCTCTTCTACAAAAGATTTATAATTTTTTGTTTTAAATTCAAGAAGCATTTTATTACCTCCATTCTGCTTGTTTTTAACAAAATCATATTTATATTATAGTCTTATTGTATGATAGAGTCAATTTTTTATTCTTATTTTGCACTTTTTCTTCAAAATCATTTTATTTTTGTTAAGTCAAGGAATCTTTATATCATAGATTCCCTGACTCTCCACCGCTTGCCCTATCTCTCCCAATCCATCCTTCCTGTCACATTCAACATCTTTTCTTCTCGGAAGCTGAGCATCTTTCCATTAGTTCCACCGACAATGATATGATCCAGCAATTCTATCCCCAGTAGCTGTCCGCACTTCTGCAGCTTTCTCGTAACAATCATATCCTCTTTTGACGGTTTCACATTGCCACTGGGATGATTATGAAGTCCAATGATTGCAGAAGCATTTGCCAGAATACTGCTCTTAAAAACTTCTCTGGGAATTACCAAAGATGCATTGATTGTTCCAACACTGACCAGATTCATATTGATTACCTGTCCATTATTTTTCATATTCAGGATACAAAATACTTCTCTGTCATATTGAGATAACTCCTTCGCCATCAATTCTACAACAGCCTGTGGACTATCCAATATCTGCTCACTATAAAGAGATGGTTCTCTTACCAGACGGATATTCACAACTTCCAATTCATTCTCCATTGTTCTAATCTCCTTTTGGAAATTCTACAACCAAAAAAATATTACTCTCTGAAGATTCCACATATGATTTCAATTGTGATAATGTCATTTCCAAATATTTAGGTTGTTCCACCATAATCTGCTCCTTTCGTTTCTTCCTTTACTTCTTTTTTTCCTGACAAATAGCTTATCACTTTGTTTGCCTTAATGCTTTTCTGCAGCTCACTGATAATGCACAGATCTGCTACATTCACTCCCGGCAAAGCAAGCATTTCATCCATCGCCATATTGACAATCTCTTTTTCCGTTCCGTATCCGGCATCAAATAAACGCTGTAATACTTTTATTGCTTTCTGATTTTTTCCCATTTCATCATCAAAGGGCAGCTTATCGCCGCCCTCTGTTTTACTCCTCCTCTTCTTTCTTTTCTTCAATTCCTAATCTCTTAACCTGTTTCTTTTTATTCCAGATACGAACTCCTATGATTCCGGCTGCTGATAATACCAGAATGGCTATCCATAAAATTGCATTTGCAGTGTCTCCTGTTTTCGGAGGGTTACTGGTTTTTGTAGTAGTACCCGGTGTCTCTGGGGTTGGTGTTTCCGGTACTTCTTTGATGGTTACAGTCTGACCTTCATCGTTGATGTCCTTATGCTCTGTTACCTTTTTCGGTTCTTCCGGATTTGTCATATCATACAGTTCTTCAAAGGTTACAAGCTGCTTTCCACTTATCTACCTCATCCGCAGCAATCAATACTTTTTTCATTTGTATCCCTTTTCTTATGTTACTTCATTTTTTAAACAGAAAAGGCAGTGAAATCTCTCCACCGCCTTTCCTGTTTTTGATTTAATTCGTTAATTGCATTTGTTCATTCGATGCATTTTCCTTTTTTATCTTCTTCACCAGCTCCTGAATCTTCCGAAAAGATTCTTCACTGATTGTATGTTCCATCCGGCATGTATCATGATTTGCAGTTTCCGGAGATACCCCTATCCGTTCTAAGAATTCTTCCAAAAGCAAATGCCTTGCATAAACCTTTTTAGCAATCTTTTTCCCTTCCGCTGTCAGTTCAACATAGCCATGTTCATCTTTTATTACATATCCTTCTGCCACCAATCCACGTATCGCAACTGAAACACTTGCTTTGGAATAGTTCAGATAATTACAAAGCAGAAAATTACGGACATATCCTTTCTGACGTTTCAAGATATACATCGCTTCCAGATAATCCTCTTTGGATTCTCCAAGTTTCATCTACTACCTTCTCCCCTTTCGGAAAGTATTTCTTCTGCATTCCTGCTGTTAAGAAATTCTGTCGTTCTCCATTTCATATACCACATCTGCCACGTTCATTGTAGATACTCTGTGAGATACCAGGACAACTGTTTTCTTCTTGGCCGATTCTTTCAATGATTTTAAGATAATTCCCTCATTTAAAGAGTCGAGGTTCGATGTAGGCTCATCGAGTAGAATGAGGGGGCATTCATGGAGAAATGCTCTTGCAATTCCGATTCTCTGTTTTTCACCACCAGACAGCGTATCACCCAGTTCTCCGACTTCTGTATCATATCCTTTCGGAAGTGTCATTATGAAATCGTGGATAGACGCTTTCTTTGCGGCTTCCATAATCTCTTCTCTGGATGCTCCCGGCTTTGCGATTGCGATATTGTTTGCAATCGAATCATGGAACAGGTGCGTTTCCTGTGTCACGTAACTTTCCATATCTCTTAAATGCTTGGTCGGAATCTTGCGTACATCTGTACCATCTACCGATACGCTTCCATCCTGCACATCCCAGAACCGCATCAGCAGTTTTAAAAGTGTAGATTTTCCAGAACCGCTCGCACCATGAATCCCTGTAATTTTACCCGGCTGTAATTTCAGTGAATAGTTATCTAAAATAACCTCATTATCATAAGCAAATGTTACGTTCTCTGCCTCTGCTCCTGTAAATTCATGTTCCATGCTCTCTGCACCGGAAGTTTCCACGTCACCCGGAATTTCTTCCACAAGCGGTGTCTCTTCCAGAAGAGAAAGAACACGCTCACCACTTGCCAGTGTCTGATTCAGGTTATTGGAAAGGCTTGATAATGCTACTACCGGTCCGAAAGAACCCATCATTGCGATGGTGCAGGTTAAGATTCCCTCGAATCCCATCTCGCCCTTTGCATACAGCCAGATGGTCAGTGCCAGCATTCCAAAAGATGCAAGCAGGATAACCATGTTCGTAAATGAACGCTGTAAGCCTTCCATTTTGCTTAAATCTTCCTGCATTCCTGCAAGATTTTTGGAACGCTCAGACATCTGCTCTTTTCTCTTTTCACCCTGTCCGTACTGAATGGTCTCGTCCAGTCCACGTAAAGAATCCAGAACAAAACTGTTCAGTTCTCCGAAGTTTGTCCGAAATTCCATTCCCTTCTGGCTGCCACGTTTTCCATTCCACATCGGGATGGCTACACCGACAATCAGATAAGCTGCCAGTGCAAGCACTCCTGCTAACCAGTGATATCTTCCGATAAAAATCACCATAATGATTGAGGTCAGCGTTGCAATCGCAATCGGGGAAATGGTATGTGCATAGAACACTTCCAGTAATTCGATATCGGTTGTAATAATCGAAATCAGATTTCCCTTATCCCGTCCTTCCAGTTTTGCAGGGCAGAGCTTTCTCAGTGCCGCAAATACTTTGTGACGGATGATTGCCAACAGCTTAAATGCAATAAAATGATTACAATACTGTTCCACATAATGCAGGATTCCACGAAGCACTGCAATTACGATCATGACTGTAATAATCGTTTTTACTGGAGTAAATACCAGCCACATATTATCTACCGGAACAATCATTCCGGCTACTCCTGTCAGAAGTCCATGCACGATGACCTGTCCTGTCAGTATTGTCAGGAAGATTGCACACAAATACCCCAATGTTCCAAGGATGATTGCTGCCAGCATGATATGGAGCAGGGGTTTGACCAGACCAATCAGACTTCCCATGATTTGGATGGCACTTCTGCGTTTTGTTGTATTCGTATTTTCACTCATTATGCCACTCCTCCTTTTCCATAGTTTTCCAATGCCATCTGGCTTTCATACAGATGTCTGTACGCACCATTCCGGCTCATCAGTTCGTCATGCTTTCCGATTTCTTTGATTTCTCCGTCTTTTAAGAAATAAATCTTGTCAGACTTCACAACATTTGCCAGTCTGTGGGAGATCAGAAGCACCGTCTTTGTCTTTGCCAGTTCGTGAATCACATTCATGATCAGTTCTTCACTTTCCACATCAATATTAGATGCGGCTTCATCGAAAATATAAACTGCACTGTCTGTCCGAAGCAATGCTCTGGCAATCACCAGTCTCTGACACTGACCGCCGGACAGGTTGCTTGCTTTTTCCAGCAATTGTGTCTGTAAGCCATCCTGTGTCTGTAAGAACCCTAAGAGATTGACTTTCTGAAGAACAGCTTCCATCTCTTCTTTCGTTGCGTCCGGTTTTGCCATCTTCAGATTTTCTTCTACTGTACCTTTGAACAGGTAGCTGTTATGGCGAACCAGAACAACCCTCTGCATCAGATTTATTTCATTTACTTCATTAAGCGGTACGCCACCGATGATGATTTCTCCGTTATATCCCCGGTTCTTTGCTGCAAGGATTCCTGCAATCGTACTCTTACCACATCCGGATTCACCAACCAGAGATACAAAACTTCCTGCCGGAAGATTCAGATTGATTCCTTTTAAAATCTCTCTGTCCTCTTCATAAGAAAAGTGCACATCTTTTAATGTAACATCTAACGCGACCTCCGGCAGTATTTTTTCTCCAGCCTGTGGTTCCGGTAAATCTAAAATCTTGAAAATCTTATCACTCGCTGCCATACCATTCATTGCGATATGGAAGAATGAACCAAGCAGTCTGAGCGGCAGGAAAAACTCGCTGGCAAGCAGAACGATACATAACGTTCCTGCCACGCTGATATTTCCTTTTAAGAATTCGGACACCGCGACTGCCATACCGATCGCTGCTCCACCATACGCCACAATATCCATCACGCTGGTTGAATTGAGCTGCATGGTCAGCACCTTCATCGTAATCTTACGGAAGTTCTGGGATTCCACATCCATCTCGTCTGCTTTCTGCTGGTCTGCCTGATAAATCTTCAGTGTGGTAAGTCCCTGTAAATTTTCAAGGAACGAATCTCCCAGTCCAGTATAGATGCTCCAATACTTATTCAGTAATTTCTTTGCAATCTTCTGTACCACCACGATAGAAATCGGGATCAGCGGTACACAGATCAGCAGGATCACACTCGCTTTCAGGCTCACTCTGCAAAGAATGATAAATAATGTCAGTGGTGCGATCAGGCTATAAAATAATTGTGGAAGATATTTTCCAAAGTATGTTTCCAACTGCTCCACACCCTCAGTTGACACCTGTACGACCTCCGAAGAGGATACCTGCTCACTGTAGGAAGCTCCCAGCTTTAACATTTTCTCATAAATCTTTTCACGTAGAATCCGCTTTACATCCACACATGCCAGATAGGAAGACCTTGCTCCCATCCGTTCACATACGAACCGGATCACCACAACCAGGACTAAAATCAGTATCGTCCGTTCAATGATCGGTACGGTTACTGCCCGGTACACGACCCGTTCCAGTAAATCTGCGATAGAAAAGACTGCCAATACCTGCGACAGGAGGGCTGCCCACTGCCACAAAATCGTATACACGATATACTTTTTTGCGTGGGACAACAGCCCCACCAGTCTTGTTTTAATCATAAGTAACTCCTTACTTTTTCTTCTCTTTGTTGCTACACACCAGATGCCAGATAGCAAGCACCGGATGATACAACAGCATCCTTGGTCCTGAAAACCGCATAACCTGCCTGATCTGTTCTCTCATCTCCGGCTTATAACAATGTACCTTACAATTCGCACAAAACGTCTTTTCTTCCATAAATGGACACTTTTGACTTCTTTGTTTTGCATAATCCGAAAGTTTTTGACAGTCAGGACACATCTGCCCTTCCTGTCTTTTTTCTTTCGGATGTTTTTTTCGGCAATACAGCCGGATCATCTCTTCCACGACATACTGTTCTTTCTGCCGTTTCTTTTCTACTTTGTCCATCTTACTCTACGCTTTCTGCCATTTCAGCTTCAGGCTTTTCTGTCTTAACTCTTAAGAAGAAGTAAAACAGGTGGCATACCCACACAACTGCGATACAGATTCTTCCGATTGGTACATTCTTCATACAGATAAAGCCGATTGCCATGACTACCGTTACCATTCCGATAATCTTGCATTTTGTTCCCATTGTCATGGCTCTTTTCTGAACAAAACTGTCCAGATGTTTCTTATAAAGATTCGTTCCTATGAACCAGTCGTGCAGTTTCTTAGAACTCTTTGCAAAGCAAAACAGTGTTGCCATATAAAACGGAACGGTTGGCAGGATAGGAAGTACAATTCCTATCGTACCAAGTCCCAGACAAAGAAATCCAAGCACGATCCATACTACTTTTAAAGGATTTTTCATCTTCTTACACCGCCAATACAAATTTTCTGCCATCAACCCTTGTCACGATATTCTGTCAGATTGGTTACTTCCAATGCCCACTGGATCATACGCTCATCTTCGGCACTGTCTCCCTGCATCATTTTCTTATGAGGGGTTCTTCCGAATGCCACCAGATTCTCAACAGTGATATCGTCTGATGCACTGTTATACTGCTGAACAATCGCAACCTTTCTGGCGAATTCTTTTAAATTCAGGTTCTGGATGTTTTTACCCTTAAGGAAAATGTTCCCCTTTCTCGGATAGAGGTTCTTTGTCATCAGGGAAAACAGTGTGGATTTACAGCATCCGTTTGCTCCCATAATCGTTGTTATTTTACCTTCTTCAATCTTCAGGGATACGCCCTTTAAGACTTTATTTTTTCCATAGGAAAAATGCAGGTCTCTGACTTCCATCGCAGGCTTGTCTGCCCACTTATCCGCTTTTTTCACTTTCTTTACTGCTTCATTTTCTGTAGAAGTCAAATCCATATTCTTTTCTTTACTTCCCATACTTCTTAGACCTCCTTAACAGAATGATGAAGAATGGACCTCCGACCACACTCATAATGATGAATGCAGATACCTCATACGGAGCGGCTATCGTTCTTCCGATGGTATCTGCCAACAGGAATGTAACTGTAACATCAGCAAGTGTTCCATGCGGATTTCCATACTTATCAAGTGTATAACCTGTTGTGAAATATTTCAGCTGACTTAAATATCCAAGTTTCTGTCCCACCGTCAAACCATTGAAGTTCAAAGTAATATAATATTTACCATTCTTTACAGTCAATTTAATAGTATGATCAATCACTGCATCCGACATAGAAGCTGTTGTTTTATCAACTTTCACCATATTTCCGGTAATAGAATATACACCATCTGCAAGATTGCTAATATTCAATCTACTATTATTTCCATTAGCTTTTTGCTAATAAATCTTTAGTTATGATGTTTAGAGTTCTACGAGAATATTTCCGGTTGCTCGTTCCTAACTCCTTGTCTGAAAGATACCATAATTTGCCATCTGATGTCAATACAATTTTCGCACAAGTTTGTTGTCTGAATTGCAACAAATGAGCCGTTATTTCCTTTGATTTTGTTGCTATTCAGACAACAACAGACGCAAAAGTGCTGTTATTGATAGCATTTTATCAACAACAGCACCTTATTGAAATTTTTTCTTATTTTGTTACATGATATGCGTAAATGAGAATTTTTCTCACTTCTTATTTATACCCAGAAATATAATAATGCAGTACTTTCCGGCATGTGAACCGGTCCTACACTACAGGTTACGGTAACTGGTACAATTCCCATTGTGCCGATTCCCGTCCATCGGTGGATTCTGCACGCTTCCATCGGGATTTTTACAATATTATTCTCTATTCTTGCTTCTTCCAAAACTTCATTATGCTCATACTTTAATGTTTTCAGTTTTCCAGCCATCATTTCACCGTTCGCTCTGGAGTGTGCTGCCATCTCTTTCAGCTTTAATTCCAGATAGCTTTCTCCATTCTCCTGAACGATTTCGGCTATTTCTTCAAATCCTCTCATCGCCATAGAGTCTCTTCCCTGCCCCTGCTTTTTATTCATCCGGTAAAGCCGGAACACTACCGGATGCCTTTCACATTTCTGCAGATTGTGCTGTATCTCCTGATCCAGTTCATTCTCTTTTTTCTTGTATACTGATTTTTTCTCTGCATAGGCGTTAATCATCAGTTCCAGCATGTGGATGTCGATATTCTCCACCATAATATCCAGTGATTCCTCGATTTCTTCCGGTTTTGCACCGATTTCTTCCAGATATTTTTCAAGATTCTCATACAGGTTGGAATATCGTTCCAGCCATTCTTCTCCTGCAGGAGTAAATTCCAGTGATTCTGTCAGAATTCCTCTTTCTATGCAGTTCTTAAAATAGCGGTTCACCGTTGAACGGTTCACGCCATAATATTCTGCGATACTTCCCTGAGCTCCACGTTTCTTTTCTACTTTTGACAGGCCTTGTAAATATTGCAGTTGCAGCATTGTAGGTCTGTTCTGTCTCTTTAGATGTTCACCTTTTTCCATTTTCTTTGTCCTCTCTTCGTCACCATACATGAATATTCAATTCCCGATAATCGATTGGCAATGGCTTCTGTTCAAAACGGGTAATCGCAATAATTGCCACTGCTTCTGTGACCGGAATTCCTGTATTCGCAGTATAGGTAAAGATGTCTGTCGGCAACTGATAAACACCTTTTTCTTCTTTCGCCTGTATCCATTCTTCGTCTCTTCTGTACCATACACATCCGATAGATTCATCTTTTTTTGTCTTGAGCAGGAAGCAGTTCTGGGACTTTTTCACTCTCAATATGACGGAGTATTCCAGTTTCTCATACTCTGTTGCAAGGAATCTCGGATTGCGTCGCTCCGGTTCATATAGTCCGAATGCCATCGGGAAATCGCCATCCTCATAAAAGGTATACAAGTCCATATCGTCATATACTCTATCGTATACGTCACCATACTGCAGAAAGTTTTCAATTCCTTTTAATCCTTCCGGACTGATATAATGTTCCACTCTACAGGCATCTTCCTGCGCCCTCTGCTGCTCCATTCCACTTACCATCTGGAAGAACTGTGTCAGTTTCTCATGACGTGCAAGGCACTCCATCCCTTCCAGTTTTCCCTTATCGGTCAGTTCCAGATGTCCGTTTTCCGGCTCACACAAAAATCCTTTTTTTACCAGACTCCGCACCAAACCTGCCGCTTCATATCCGGTTATGTTCATTTCTCTGGCATACTCTTTCGATGTGATCTGTCTGCCCTGTCTCCATGTCCGGTAGACATATTCCAGAAGATCTTCCTCTAATTCGCCTCTGGCTTTTGTCACATCAATATTTCTGTTTTCAATCTTCTTTACCATTTTACCTTTCCCACCTGTCTTTTTATGTATTCATCCGCTACACGATATCCGGTATTTTCTGCAAAAGCCTTCCATCCAGTAAGCATATCGTTTTTTTCTTGGAGCCTTTCTTTTCCTCTGCGACAAACCCCAGATTATAGGTGAAGTGTATTTCACCCAACCACTGCTGTTCGTACTCTATGTGAAATGCTGTGGCAGGAATTTTGATACTGTGATCATTTACTTCTGCCCTCTTCCAGATTCCATGCATGTTCTGATACCAGATTGTCCTGTCATCCTCATTTTCCGGATGCTCCGTTAGTTCCAACCAAATCTCCCAAGGCTCTATGTGCAGCCAGCCATCCCTTTCAAACCGCATATCTTCGATAGCTGCTTTTCTCTCTTTTCCAATCTCTGTGGTGTAAAAGGAATACTACATCTGAAAAATCGTCCGCAGAATATCTTTTTGCAGGTATTCTTTTGCCACTTTCTTTGTTTCCATTACTTTTTCCTCTGTTTTGTTTATCGATTACGCTTTGGTTAGTTTGCTCAAACTATGTAATTTTAATTATATTGTCCTTTTTTCAGGTTTGTCAATGCATTTTCCGCTACAACATTATAATTCCATATAAAAATATCCAAAAATATGTTTTTATTTCTTTTTTCACATACTTTTGGATATTTTCACTCTTAATTTCCTGTTTCCTTTAATTTTGACTCATCCGTAGTCTGTGCGTCAACGCAGACTGCATGGATGGCAAGCCGCTTGCTGTATCCGTTCCCTGTACAGGTAGAAAGCGTCAGTATTTTATTACTGCTCTGCGGCTTTATTCCTGTATCAACATTGGAATCTTTTATCATCTGGTCGATAAAATTCTGATACTCTTCGCCCGGCTGGTATCCTACTTTATACACATCACCGCCATTGACCGCATCTTCATAAGAGAAGATTCGATAACGGTAGGCGGTTGTCTCAGAATATACAGTGAAGTATTGATTCTCTTTCCAGAAACCGTCGTCCTTATATTTTTTCAAGCTTCCGAACATGCTTCCGTCATTCATATTGTGACCGTAGATGATGTTGTAATAATCTGAAAAATCAGATTTATTAAGACCTTCCAAAAAAATACACCCTGCAATGTGGCTGTTGCCATGCAGGTCGGTTCTCAGATATTTCTGATTATCACCTGAATACAGAATCGGATAGTTGATGCCAAGTTCGTCCTGATTGTCAAACCGTATCCATCCGATGACATCTGGATTCTCAGCTTTCAGCTTGTCAAACTCTACTTTTACGTCTGTTGTCCACCAGTCTTTTTTCTTCTGCTTTCCATCATCTGGTTCGGACTCATCATTTACATACTCTTCGGCAAGTTTGTCATAATCTCTGGCAGATTTCCATCGGTCGATGTATGGGGGCAGGATATGCATAAGTGCTACCCCGATCAAAACCACTGCCAGAATGATCCATATCAGCCATCGGTATGAGCTTTTTTTCTTCATGTTGTCTCTCCCATTTTTCCTGTTAGTTTTCTCAAACCACTATCGTCATTATGGAATGTACGGTCAGAATTGTCAATCTTTTTCTTCTGTCGTACTGTCTGTTGTCTGTCTATCTGCTCCTGCCTCTCCATCTGCTTCTACCTGTCCGTCTACGAGGTCGTAACTAATATCGAGTAAGTCCAGAACTTTTGAATTGCTGACAGAACCATCCAGTGGAACTGCCAGCCAGTGCTCCTGATCCATGTGCTTTGCCGGAGCAAGGTGATACATTTCGATGTAGTTGCCTATCATGTCCGGCTCTGCCTGAACTTCCATGAAAATTGTTCTTTCGGCTGGTTGGTAAAAGATGGCATACGGTGCGGCGGTTCTTGGTTTTTTAAAGATTGTAACGCTGTATCGGGATTTGGTGATGATGTCTTTTTTATACTAAAAAATTACTACTTTTTGCAATATTCATAAATATTAAATGGTTCTTCTCTTTTTTCAA
>ERZ831773.2436-NODE-2436-length-15078-cov-18.111962_pt1 | contig 15078 bp, 8 predicted proteins | sample MGYA00519696_ERZ831773 | MGnify/ENA primary metagenome ERZ831773 (study PRJEB31850, sample SAMEA3708720) | human gut metagenome | biome: human gut; feature: human-associated habitat; material: faeces | place: China | collected 2014 ...
AGACCGAGGAAGGTTACATCCGCTATAGTGTGGCACAGCCGGCAGTATTTACCATTGCAAAGCCAGCATACGATCCGCGTTATCCAAACATCAAGGCAAAGCTGGCAGCAAGAAAAGCCGTTGTCCCGGTATTTACTGCAGCAGATGCAGAGGTTTCCAAGGTAGAAGCCCTGGTATCCTTAAAGGGCTACAGCGAGCCGCCGAAGAGAAGCGCAGGCGTCCGCATCAAGGAAAAAGAAGCAGCAGAAGCTGTCCGCAAGGCAATGGAAAAAATGCTGCAGGATAAGGCATTGTAAGGAGGAGACCGAACATGAAGGTACTGGTATATATCGAAGCAAAAGAAGGAACCCCTCTGCAGGGCAGCCTGGAGCTTCTGTCCGCAGCAAACGGACTGGGCGAGGCATCTGCAGTAGCAGTAGAAGATACTGAGGCAGCGAAAAAGGCTGCAGAGTACGGTGCAAAGGTTGTAGTATTAAAGACCGCTGATACATCAGAGGATGCACAGGCAGCAGCACTGGAGGGTTATATCAAAGAGACTCAGCCGGAATTGGTGCTGTTTTCCGGAAGCCAGCTTGGAAAGGACCTTGCACCGCGTCTGGCACAGCGCTTTAACGCAGGCTGTGTTACCGATGTAACCGTCATTGAGAAGTCCGGTGCAGGTGTGGAGTTTGTACGTCCGGCTTACGGCGGCACGGTTCTGGAGCGCATGAGCGTGGCAGGCAGCATTCAGTTTGCAACTGTCCGCAGCGGCAGCTTTGCAAAACCGGAAGCAGCAGAAGGCAGCGTAGAAGAAAAAGAAGCAGGCGTATCGGAGGCAGTAAAGGCTAAGATCGTAGACGCAGCAAAAGAGATCGCAGAGGCAGTTGACCTGGAAGGTGCCGACGTCATCGTAACCGGCGGCCGCGGCATGGGCGATGCAGAAGGCTTCAAGCTGGTAGAAGAGCTGGCTTCCCTGCTTGGCGGTGTTGTTGGTGCATCCCGTCCGGCAATCGAAGAGGGCTGGGCATCCCGTGCACATCAGGTCGGCCAGTCCGGTAAGATCGTTGCGCCAAAACTTTACATTGCCTGCGGTATCTCCGGACAGATTCAGCATATCGCCGGTATGCAGGAAAGTGGTATCATCATCTCCATCAATAACGACCCGGATGCTCCGATCAACACGATTGCCGATTACGTAATCAACGGAACTATCGAAGAAGTTGTGCCGAAGATGATTAAGTATTATAAACAAAATAGCAAGTAAGGAAAGATGGCTAATTATTATACAGACATACCGGAACTCAAGTTTCACTTGAACAATCCGATGATGAAACGTATTTGCGAACTCAAAGAACGCAATTACAGAGATAAAGATGAATTCGACTACGCTCCGCTGGACTTCGAAGATGCTGTAGACTCTTACGACAAAGTATTGGAGATTACAGGAGAAATCACAGGAGAAATCATTGCTGCTAACGCAGAAGGTGTAGACGAAGAAGGTCCTCACTGTGCTAACGGTCGCGTAGAATATGCTTCCGGAACCAAACAGAACCTAGACGCTATGGTGAAAGCCGGCCTGAACGGTATGACCATGCCACGCAGATTCGGCGGTTTGAACTTCCCGATCACTCCGTACACCATGTGTGCAGAAATCGTGGCTGCTGCCGACGCCGGTTTCGGAAATATCTGGTCTTTGCAGGACTGTATTGAAACACTGTATGAATTCGGTAACGCTGACCAACACAGCCGTTTCATTCCTCGCGTATGCCAAGGTGAAACGATGTCTATGGACTTGACCGAACCGGATGCAGGTTCCGACTTACAGGCAGTTATGCTGAAAGCAACTTATAGCGAAAAAGACGGTTGCTGGTTGCTGAACGGTGTAAAACGTTTTATTACAAACGGTGATGCTAATCTTCACTTGGTATTGGCTCGTTCGGAAGAAGGTACAAGAGACGGTCGTGGTCTTTCTATGTTCATCTATGACAAGAATGAGGGTGGTGTGAACGTACGTCGTATCGAAAACAAACTCGGTATCCACGGTTCTCCTACTTGCGAACTGGTGTACAAGAATGCTAAAGCTGAACTTTGCGGTGACCGCAAACTCGGTTTGATTAAATACGTTATGGCTTTAATGAACGGTGCCCGTCTGGGTATTGCTGCGCAGTCCGTAGGATTGAGCCAAGCTGCTTACAATGAGGGATTGGCTTATGCTAAAGACCGTAAGCAATTCGGTAAAGCAATCATCGAATTCCCGGCAGTATACGATATGCTGGCTATCATGAAAGGTAAGTTGGATGCCGGACGTGCTTTGCTGTATCAAACAGCTCGCTACGTAGACATTTACAAAGCATTGGATGATATTTCCCGCGAACGTAAACTGACTCCGGAAGAACGTCAGGAACAGAAAAAATACGCCAAACTAGCAGACAGCTTTACTCCGCTGGCTAAGGGTATGAACTCTGAATATGCTAACCAGAATGCTTATGACTGTATCCAGATTCACGGTGGTTCAGGATTCATGATGGAATATGCTTGCCAACGCATCTATCGCGACGCACGTATCACCAGCATCTACGAAGGAACTACCCAGTTGCAGACTGTAGCCGCTATCCGTTACGTGACTAATGGTTCTTACATCGCTACTATCCGCGAGTTTGAGGCCATTCCTTGTTCACCGGAAATGGAACCGCTGATGTCTCGCCTGAAGAAGATGGCTGACAAATTTGAAGCAAGTACCAACGCTGTGAAAGAAGTACAGGATCAGGAATTGCTTGACTTCACCGCTCGCAAACTGGTGGAAATGGCTGCTGATATTATCATGTGTCACTTACTGATTCAAGATGCCAGCAAGTCTTCTGAACTGTTCTCCAAATCTGCACACGTATATTTGAACTATGCAGAAGCGGAAGTAGAAAAGCATACAAATTTCATCGAAAACTTCGACAAAGAAGATTTGGCGTTCTACAAAAAGTAACAAATAATCGACTAAATCTGATAAAAGCATCCTTTCTTACGAAATGGATGCTTTTTTTATTTGTCATATTCTATTATTTTCCATTATTATTCTATACATTTGTCAGTGAGATAAGTAATTTTTTAATTGATGAATGTAGATAGAGATAGAAATATGGCACTCAAACCTTCATATAATGACAAACTGTATTTGCCAGGTTTATCAAACACGGAAATCCTTATATTGGCTCTCGAAGCCTCTCAAAAACTTGAGTGGAATATCGAGGAAGTAACTCCGGAAGGAATCCGGTTTGAAGTCCCGTTCAGTATACGCTCCCATGGAGAGGCAATAACCTTTACCATAGAAAAGGGAAGTGACGGGGAAGTATCCGTTCGCAGTCAGTCTTCTTCCGTACAATTTGTTGATTATGGAAAGAACAGAAAAAATATCCAGAAGTTACGGGAAACAATGGAAGAAATAAAAGCCTCACTCACTCCGGAAGAACTAGCCCAAAGGGCCAAAGATTTCGAAGAAGAGTTCAACCGCCCGCTCACAGAAGAAGAAAAAGCCTACATAGAGGAAGAAAAGAAGAGGAACTCTTTCCTGTCTTTCTTCATTCCCCACAAAGGATTTATAGCAACTCCCATCCTGATAGACATCAATATTCTTGTATTCATTGTAATGATTGCTTCCGGAGTGGGTATTATGTCTCCTTCCACTCTGTCACTACTGAAATGGGGAGCTGACTTCGGACCGCTGACTCTGACCGGTGACTGGTGGCGCACAGTGACTTGCAACTTCATACATATCGGAGCTTTCCATCTCCTGATGAACATGTATGCTTTCATGTATGTAGGACTTCTGTTGGAAGAACTGATAGGAGGACGCCGTATGTTCGTTTCATACCTGCTAACCGGATTATGTTCGGCTGCATTCAGCCTGTATATGCACGGTGAGACAATCAGCGCCGGAGCTTCCGGATCTATCTTCGGACTTTACGGTATATTCCTTGCATTCCTCCTCTTTCATCGCATCGCCAAAGAACAACGAAAGGCATTGTTAACCAGCATCCTCATTTTTGTGGGGTATAATCTGGTTTACGGGATGAAAGCCGGCATTGATAATGCCGCCCATATTGGCGGGTTGTTAAGCGGGTTTGTTCTGGGAATTATATATGTGGTCGGCTACAAGTTCGAGAAACCCGATGCACAGCGGACTGTCTCCATCATCGGGGAGCTTGGTATATTCTGTATATTCCTGTTCAGCTTCATGATCCTGTGCAAAAACGTTCCTCCTCTTTACCCGGAGATACGCAATGAATGGGAAAGCGGCATTGTGGAAGCCTATCTGAATGGTGAACTGGAAGAGGAAAACGAGAACAGTAATCATTCCGCTGTGAATGCTACGGACAATCTTTCCAGCAGGAAAGTTCCGGCATATACGCCTGTCGGCAATGACGATACGTGGCTATCTTATTATGATGCAGCCACCAAATTCAGTTGCCAGTATCCTACCAACTGGATAAAAATAGCAGGAGCAAAAGGAATTATTGATGGTGCGGAACCTCCATTACTCATGCTGGTCAACGGAGGGAATCAATTAACGATTACCGCCCTCACCTACGACACGCAGAAGGAGTTTGAACACATGAAAGAGTTATCACTCACTCTCCCAAGAAATGCACAAGGGGAACCGTCAGAAGATTACCAACTAAGCAATGTCAACATCAACGGACTCCCCATGACAAAGATCACGAATCCCCTGCACATCGGGGCTCCTGATGAACCGGGAGAGGATGTAAAACAAATAGCGTTGCATTACTTTCAAGAGAGCAAGAAACGATCTTTTGCTATTGTCATGCTTGTCTATGACGAAGAAGCTGAAACCGATCTGAATGCCATTACATCAAGTATCCAGATCACCCAATAAAGAGAATATGAGAGTATATATCCAAATCAAACAGTTAGGAAAGCGAAAGTGCAGTATCGAAAAGATTCCTATCGATTTTCCTGTTCCGCCTGTCAATGTACAGGGGTTGATCGAAGCCATCGTCAGTTGGCAAGTCTGCGAATACAATGAACGCTTGCAACAGAGCGAAGTGCTGAAATACCTCACACAGGAAGAAGTGGAAAATAAAACAGCTTCCGGCAAAGTAGGGTTTGCAGTAAACTATAATGGCAAACCTGCCGCAGAAGTCGAAGCCATCACCAATGCTTTGCAATCCTATGAGGACGGAATTTTCCGTATCTTCATGGATGATACGGAAACCGGAGACCTATCCTCTCCCATCCAACTTAAAGAAGAATCTACCTTAACCTTCATCCGGCTCGCTATGCTGTCGGGAAGATTATGGTAATCATTATCCTATAAAACACATTTAAAACGAAAAGAATCATGAGACTGATTTACAATGACGCATTAAATAAACGGATTGCTCCGTACCTGGAAAGGTTAACGAAAAAGAGAACCAGTTTAGACAAAGAGACAATGGCACTGTTGGATGTATTTATGCAATACTTCAACATGGATACCCGGTATGGTGCATACAGCGATAAATTAGAGCCTTGCATCATCTATATTATCCAAGAAGAGAAGATTAAAAGCGTTGCCAATCTTTTCGATGGTAAATTGAACAAGCTACTCCACTATCTATTGGGAGACGAGTACGCCCACCTGTTCCACACCTATCTGAAGCTCAAAGCACGGTGCCCGTACACTCACGGATACTCGCGCCGGTCACAACGGTCGGCAAATCCTCTTCTGCATATCGGCCACGTTATAGATGCACTGACCCAGTTTCTGAAACTGCGCGCCACCGGATTTACGGTTCAAGCCATACTGAACGGAGGAAACACTCCGGAAGAAATAGAAGCATACAAGGATTCGATGAACTGCCAAAACTGGATGGCCGCCCAAATAGCAGAAGGCAACCAGACTGTCATTGAATACCTCAACAATGTGCTGACCAGTGAGAATAACGCCAACCGCCTCAACCAGGGACATCTCCAGGCTATCGCAGTAAGTGGATACCGCCCCTTGCTGGAACTGGAAGGGAAGTTACTTCTGGCAGCCAAGTTACAGGAGGGTCTCCGCCAAGCTATCGTGGAAACGATGGACGAAGGTTGTCCCGAAAGTTATCTCCATCTTTTCTCGGTCATCTGCGACAACGGCCTGCAACGATTTGCTTCCGTGAAACGCGGTATTGCAGTCAGTACGGGTATCGGAGAACAAGACAGCAGCGAACGTATCACCAATAAATATGTAGAACTGATCCATCGTTTTCTGAACGACCGGAAACAAGCACACAGTGCTCTTCAAAGCAAAGATACAATCGAACTCTATCTGGCTTTATGGAGCATCGGATTCTATAATACGGAAGAGATTCAGACGCTCGTACCGGAAATTATCAAGAAAGGTGCTAAATACCAGGTACAGACATTACTTTATTTCTTACGCTGTACGCAATACTCCGGCATGAACCACCGCATCAGTAAAAATGCCTTTGAAAGATGGTATAAGGAACCGTCGGTGGTGGCGGCTATCTTACCGTTGTATCTGTCCGGTCTCTATCTTAGCCGGTACGGAGGGCACAAAGACGCCCCGTCACTCCACGACTATTTTGATAGCAAAGAAGAGGCGGTCCGCCATTATGAATATCTGAAGCAAATCTATCAGTCCATCTCTGCCAAAGAGATTTATTCTCCTTATGTATTCCCTTGGGAAAGCACAGAACTCACCCGTTCGGAAATCGTTCTCAAAATGGCATATATCACCTGGATGACTAATAATTCTGCATTGAAAGACGATCTTTGCAGCTATCTGCCCTCTCTGGATACTTATATGCGGGCAGGCTATATCGGTGTTGTATTAGCTCCACCGACCAGTCCGCTACAGGAAGAATATGTACTGCAATCACTGGGAGACCGTTCGCAAGATGTGCGTGAAGAAGCATATAAAGCATTGTCCGAGATGACCTTATCGCCCGAACAAAACCAGAAAGTAGAAGAGTTACTGCGCTTCAAATACAGCGAAATGCGTATCCATGCTATCAATCTGCTGATGAAACAGCCCAAAGAACAGCTAGCCGACAGCATCCGCCGCTTGCTAACAGACAAGGTTGCCGAACGCCGCCTGGCAGGATTGGACATGATGAAGACCATACACAATGTAGAATTCCTGCAAGATATCTATCAGGAATTGATCCCGACAGTCAAAGAGATTCAGAAGCCGAACCCGAAAGAAAAAGTATTGATAGAATCTCTGATTGGCGATGGAACAGAAGAGAGCGTCACACAACATTATACCAAAGATAACGGTTTCGGTCTGTACGATCCGTCTCTTGAAGTCAGTCTGCCGGAAATTACCCAGGACAAAGGATTCAACGTTAAAAAAGCATTCGAATTCATCTGCTTTGGAAGGGCCAAACTCGTTTTCAAAAAACTAAGCAAATACATCGAAACCTACAAGAATGAAGAATTCAAAAATGGTTACGGAGAAGCACGTCTGGTAGGTAACAGTGTCCTGATAAACTGGAGCAACTACGGAGGATTGAGCGGACTCGGATTCCCGGAATTGTGGAAAGCCTTCTACGAAGAAGAAATAGGAAGCTACGACAAATTGCTGATGATGAGTTTCATGCTTGCATCGACAGGTACCGCTAAAGACGAAGACGACTCCGACGAGGAAGATGAAGAAGACATCAAGGCAGACCAGAAATCAAGTAATACTTTTGAGCCGCTTGTCAACCGGATGTATGCCGGCATCACTTACCGCGGATTGCAGAAAGACCTCCGCAAGATGCCGTACTATGAACAGATGAGTGACATCATCGAAGCACTGGCATACGAATACAAAGATGAAGCCGTCTATCAACGCCTGGCCGTCAATATGCTGCTCCAACTATTGCCTTTGCTAAATACCAAAAACATCTTCCGCCAGTACACCAGTAAGCATGCATGGCTTCGGGACAAACTGGAATACGGAGAAAAACAGGTCGTTTATCCGATACATAACAACAAATTCGTGAACTTCTGGCTCGAAATGCCTCAAAAGCCCATGAATGATGATCTATTTATCCGTTACTTCACAGTGCGCTATCAGCTTTATAAGCTCACCAACTACATGGAGCACACCCCCGAACTAGAGGAAACAGACTCTTATCTTCATGCCACAGACTTCGCCCGTGCCTGGATGCTGGGAATCATCCCGACAGAGGAAGTATACCGTGAAATGATGGGACGCATCAGCTCTCCCAGCCAGATCAAAGCAATCACCATGGTATTGAACGACAACGTTCGTTTCAACAAGGAAAAAGAAAGATACGCCGATATCAAAAACATCGACTTCTCCCTCTTCCGTTCCCTCGCCCAAAAGGTGGTAGACCGGATTCTTGAAATTGAATTAAAACGTGGAGACTCCGAGACACAAGTCACCTCCCTTGCAGAAGAACTAAGCTACGTCTATGGAGCTGAAACATTTATCCGTATTCTGCAAGCATTCGGCAAAGATACTTTCATACGTGACAGTTACAACTGGGGCAGCACCAAACGGGGTGTATTGAGCAGTCTGCTCCATGCTTGTCATCCCCTGCCTACGGACACCAGCGAGAATCTGAAGAAACTGGCGAAACAAGCCGAAATCAGCGACGAGCGACTGGTAGAAGCCGCCATGTTCGCCCCACAATGGATTGAACTGACTGAAAAGGCAATAGGCTGGAAAGGACTGACAAGTGCAGCCTATTATTTCCACGCCCACACCAATGAAACGTGTGACGACAAGAAGAAAGCGATTATCGCCCGCTACACCCCCATCGACGTAGATGACCTGCGGGAAGGTGCTTTTGACATCGACTGGTTCAAAGATGCATTTAAGACAATTGGCAAGCAACGCTTCGAAGTGGTCTACAATGCCGCCAAATATATTTCATGCAGCAACAGCCATACCCGTGCCCGTAAGTTTGCCGATGCTACCAACGGTGCAGTGAAGGCGGCAGATATAAAGAAAGAAATAATAGCCAAGCGCAACAAAGACTTATTGATGAGCTACGGCCTCATCCCATTGGGACGGAAGCCGGATAAAGAACTGCTGGATCGTTATCAATACCTGCAAAAGTTCCTGAAAGAGAGCAAGGAATTCGGTGCTCAAAGACAGGAAAGCGAAAAGAAAGCGGTAAACATCGCTCTGCAAAACCTGGCACGCAACTCCGGTTACGGAGACGTTACCCGCCTGACCTGGAGCATGGAAACCGAACTGATTAAAGAACTTCTTCCCTACCTGTCCCCCAAAGAGATAGACGGCGTAGAAGTGTATGTACAAATCAACGAGGAAGGTAAATCGGAGATTAAGCAAATCAAAGACGGCAAAGAGCTCAACAGCATGCCTGCCAAGCTGAAAAAGCATCCGTATATAGAAGAACTGAAAGCAGTACACAAAAAGCTGAAAGACCAGTACACCCGTTCGCGCATCATGCTGGAACAGGCGATGGAAGACTGCACTCATTTTGAAGAAAACGAATTGCGCAAGCTGATGCAGAATCCTGTTATCTGGCCATTACTGAAACATCTCGTCTTCATCTGCAACGGACAGACGGGCTTCTACACCGATGGATTGCTGATTACAGTAAATGCCGTTTGCCTCCCGTTAAAACCGAAAGACGAGTTACGCATCGCGCACCCCACAGACCTGTATACAAGCGGAGACTGGCATGCTTATCAAAAATTCCTGTTCGATAAATCAATCCGCCAACCTTTCAAACAGGTATTCCGCGAACTTTACGTTCCGACTCCGGAAGAAATAGAAGCCACTCAATCCCGCCGCTATGCCGGCAACCAGATCCAACCGCAGAAAACGGTTGCCGTACTGAAAGGCCGTCGCTGGGTAGCCGACTACGAAGACGGTTTGCAAAAGATCTATTACAAAGAGAACATCATCGCCACCATCTATGCGATGGCAGACTGGTTCTCTCCTGCCGACATCGAAGCTCCGACATTAGAATATGTCTGCTTCCACAACCGCAAAGACTACAAGTTAATGAAAATCTCGGAGATTCCTCCTGTCATCTTCTCCGAAGTAATGAGAGACGTAGACCTGGCAGTAAGCGTAGCCCATGCCGGAAGCGTTGACCCGGAAACCAGCCACTCTACCATCGAGATGCGCAGCGTACTGGTGGAACTGACGATGCCGTTGTTTCATTTCAAGAACGTGACAATAAAAGGAAGTTTTGCTCACATCGAAGGTAAACTGGGTAAGTACAATATTCATCTGGGCAGCGGTGTGATCCATCAGGAAGGTGGTGCACAGATAGCCGTTCTTCCGGTACATTCGCAAAATCGCGGACGCCTGTTCCTGCCTTTCGTAGATGAAGATCCGAAGACTGCCGAGATACTGACTAAGATTATCTTCTTTGCAGAAGACGATAAGATAAAAGATCCGAGCATTCTGAACCAAATCAAATAGTAAAGAGATGGCAGAAAATTTAATCATCCACACAGGAAGCAAGGAAGAAAAGTATCGGGAGTTACTTCCGCAACTGCATGCTTTGGTAAGTACGGAAGCAGATCTCATTGCCAATCTTGCCAACATGGCAGCAGCCTTAAAGCAGACTTTCGGTTTCTTCTGGGTAGGCTTTTACCTTGTGAAAGAGGAAGAACTCGTACTGGGTCCGTTTCAAGGCCCCATTGCCTGCACTCGCATCCGCTTTGGCAGAGGAGTTTGCGGAACCGCTTGGAAAGAAGCCCGTACACTGATTGTTCCTGATGTAGAGCAGTTTCCCGGACACATAGCCTGTAGTTCGGACTCGAAATCGGAAATAGTAGTACCGATCCTCAAGCAGGGGAAAGTTGCCGGGGTGCTGGATATCGACAGTGATACATTGGATAGCTTCGACACTATCGACGCACGCTATCTGGAAGAGATTTGCACGTATATTGTATTATAAAATAACGGCATAAACATCCTGAAAAAACGGAGGCTCTGATTGAATGAATCAGAGCCTCCGTTTACTATAAATAGAGCCTCTGTTCGAATCAAACAGAGGCTCTATTTTTTTACCAGTCCATATCTTCTATTTCCCGTTCCCGGTACAGCAAAAGTTGTTTGCGAAGCGAACGCATTTCGTGCCTCATATCTTCCATCCTTTCCAGCAAATGATGAATGGCATCGATACCTTCCATGTTGATGGATAAGTCATAGTACATTCTGCTATAACGTTCCACGTTCGGGAGTTCCGACAAAAGCAGATAATGTTCACCGCCTTCGGTATGCACGTTAATCAAACCGCCCTCTTCCAACATTTCGATGAATGAAGGCTCAATATGACATTTGTGACAGTATTCACTGACAATTATTAATTCGGTCTGCATAGTACTCATTCATTTTAGTTCATACTCTGTAATTGACGGAACAACTCTTTCTGTTTGTCGGTCAAGTTCGTAGGAATCTTGACGGAATAGGTCACAATCAAGTCACCGAATTGTCCTTCCTTCTTATAAACCGGGAATCCTTTACCTTTCAGTCGGACTTTCGTACCGTTCTGCGTTTCCGGTTTTATCTTCAGTTTCACTTTACCGTCCAGCGTGTCGATCACTTTCTCACCTCCCAATACAGCAGAATAAAGGTCTACTTCCACATCTACGTACAGGTCGTCGCCCAGGCGTTTGAACACCGGGTCTTCGGCTATCACAAACGTAATGTACAAGTCGCCCGCAGGTCCTCCGTTGACACCTTCGGCTCCGTAGCCTTTCAGTTTAATAACCTGTCCGTCGGCTACACCGGCAGGAATGGTGATACGCACTTGTTTACCATTGACGGTCAATATCTGCTTATGCGTTTGAGCAGCATCACGAAGGGAAAGATGAAGTTCGGCATTAAAGTCCTGTCCGCGGAATCCCGCAGAGCCTTGTCCTCTTCCTCCCCGATGTCCGAACATTGATTCGAAGAAATCGGAAAATCCACTGGCATTGCCACCGGAAAATCCCTCTCCATCGGAACTATACCAATAGGTTCCGTTACCGTCGGAGAAACCCTGACCCGCACCACCGAATCCGCCGAAACCTCCCGCACCGCCATAGCCTCCGGCTTGTTGCTGTGCACGTTTCTGCGCTTCGAATTCATCGGCATGTTTCCAATGTTCTCCGTACTCATCATACTTTTTACGTTTCTCTGGATCACTTAGTACTTCATTGGCTTCGTTGATTTCCTGAAATTTATCCTTTGCACTAGGGTCATTAGGATTCAAATCAGGGTGATATTTCCGGGCCAACTTACGAAAAGCCTTTTTGATATCATTCTGCGAAGCACTTTTGTCTACTCCAAGAATCTTGTAATAATCTATATAGGCCATGTTTTATGAATTTAATCGTTCATACATCATACGGCAAATAACACGCCAATCCCGCTTTTGGATGCAAAAATTAACAAGGATTAATACCTAATACTTAATACTTGATATTCCTCTTTTCCAGCATCTGGAAGTCTTGCTTCTTCATACCCAAATCATCCAGCGGACGGGGTTCGTTGTGATCGTTCAGATAAACTCTCGGTTTTAGGACGTAGTGCGGAGCCGTTACAGACTGCGAATCATTCCGGTAAGGAGTTTCTATTCCGGCTAAAGACAACATGGTCGGGAAGAAAGAGCTGCTGGAAGAAACATTCTTATCCTTATTATCAATGGCGGTATCCCAGTATTCGGGATAGGTTTCACGGTAGTTGTCGGACATCCAGATGAGGAACGGCACGTGAAGTTGATAATAAGAAGGTACGGGAGAAGCGTGGAGGAACAGATGGCGGGAATCGTCGAAAATATCCTCACCATGATCGGAAGTGTAGAGCATAGCGGCATCTATCTGCTGTTTTTCCAGCATGTGGATAAGGCGTGACAAGAAACCGTCCGTGTAACGGATGGAGTTGTCATAGGCATTGACCAGGTTATCCCGGTATTTTCTTTCTGCTTCCATCGGATAATCGGGCGTAAAGAAAGCACTTTCCGACGGGTAACGTTCGCGGTAATTAAAGTGAGAACCGTAGGTGTGGAGCACGATAAATTGTTTCGTCGCACCTTTAGCCAGTTCCTGCTCCACCAATTTCAGAAGTTCGTCGTCAGAAGGATTATAGGAGGAACTGACAGAATCTTCTTTTATAAAATCGTACGTATCGGCTTCCATTCCGAAGAAGTCGATAAACGAATGGTTGTAACGTTGGTTGGAGAAAAAGGCTGTCCGGAAACCTGCCTCTTTAAAGGCAGTGATGATTCCTTTCTGATGATAGATAGAGTCGTAGTTGCAGGCGGTAGCGTCCGACATCAACATGGGGACACTTTTATGTGTCGTATTCGACTCTGTCAGTACTTTCGGGAAAGCAATCAGACCCGGTTGCCGGGATAAGAGCGGGTTTGTTTCACGTTCGTAACCATACAGTTGCCAGTTCAGGGCACGGGAGGTTTCTCCTACGACCATTACATATACTTCCCGTTTCTCTTTCGGATGCGTAGGCAGGGCATGGAAAGTAAAGTCCTTCGAAGTATGGTGATAATTCTGCGTCAAGGCGGTTCGTTGGAAGGCTAGACCTACGTTATAGCATACGTTCAGCGGATATAAATCGGACTTCAACTCATATCCCGGGTCCTGCAGATATGCTCCGACAAGGCTAAGGAGGGAGATTCCAAAGACTATGGAGGCTCTCTTCCGTTCTCTGCGGATAAATTCTGCCGTGAGTTTCCGCTTGCGTACAATTGAAATGGTCCCTAATATCAGGGCAGGTACGTAGAGTATGATGACAGCAATAATGGCAGGTGTGAGATTATCAAGCAATTCGAGGGCTTCACTCGAATTGGTAGTCACCAAGTTCAGAAACATATCGACAGCGATAATGGACTGGCCGAACAAATAAAGCAATACAATCTGAAAGGCTCCGAAAAACAGGAACAGGAATAAAATCCAAAGCATCTTGCCACAGTTTCTCGACAAAGTCATCAACAGATAATAGCAGCCGAAAGGCAAAAGCACATTACACACCTTTGCCATCAACGATAAAGGCTCTGTCAAACAGAGCACAAGGTTGGGTACTATCAAGATGAAGAGGAACAGATAAAACAGATGTTCCTGATTCTCCAACCAATTCTTTATATTCTTAAAAAGCTTCATTGATATTAAAAATAAATCCGGTCTGGTGTTTGCCAAACCCTAAATCCAAACGTACATTTACTCTCTTCTTAAACTCCCAACGATAACCGAAACCATAATTAGGCAGAATATGCTTCGGAGTAAACTCGGAGAGTCGTGGAAAAATCGTTCCCGCTCCTGCCCATACTGCTATTCCATTCCGTTTCCAGACGTGTTGCCGGAGTTCTATTTGCGCATCCATTGCTCCTTTGTCCCGATAGCGTCCTTCGTAATATCCGCGCATGGAGTAAGAGCTTCCCAGCGTTGCCATCAATCCCCACGGGGTATCGCCATAGGTGAGCAATGTGTGGAATTGTCCTGCCAGCACTCCGCCTTTCCATACGGGCTGATAATAGCTGGTAGTCAGTTCTGTGCTGCTAAACGCATATTTATTGCCGAGAAAAGCCGGGCTGAATCGCAGGTCTATCCGCAAGTAGTAGCCGTGAAATGCATTTGTCAGGAAATCACGTGAATCGTAAAGGAGGGAAAGCCCCAAGCTGGTATTGGTGGTCCGGGCCGCCATTCCTTCCCATAGTTCCGGTTTATCAAAGTCCCGCCCGTCAATATAATCGAATATGGCCATCGGGCCGATGTAGAAGTTCTTTGCCAGCCGGAACATAAAATCGACTTTCACCTGTGCTTGAAAACGTTTATAGTCGCTTTCATTATCAGGGTTGGCTCCATTGTCATATCCCCGTCCCCAATACAGGCTGGGGAAAGAATAGAAATAGAGATTGTAGTTCAAGCGGTATTTGTCCTGTGGAAACAGATGGTTCCCACGGACTCCCAACAGGTAGAAGCCGACCGTCGACACATCTCCGTAAAGAGAGACATTGGAGGGAGGAAGAAGCGAATCGTTCCGATCGGTGCGATATAGTCCGGCTGCCACCAGTCCGAGTCCGAACTTGGTGTCACTGGAGTAGTGAGGACCACCTATCACACTGAAATCAAACTTTTTATTCTTTTTTTCCTTATTGGCGTCATTGA
>ERZ831773.2445-NODE-2445-length-15004-cov-3.604321_pt1 | contig 15004 bp, 11 predicted proteins | sample MGYA00519696_ERZ831773 | MGnify/ENA primary metagenome ERZ831773 (study PRJEB31850, sample SAMEA3708720) | human gut metagenome | biome: human gut; feature: human-associated habitat; material: faeces | place: China | collected 2014 ...
ATGATCAAGAGCGCCAGACAGAGTAAGAAACTAATCATACCAGAAACCTCCTTTTATCGTCCGTGCCCGGAGCCCCATTCTGCCCCGTCACGGCCATTCCTTGGCCCTATGTTAACACAATCTTCATAAATCTGGTAATATCCTTCCAGAATGGCCCTTATATCAAAAACTATATAAGTCAGTCGTTCCCGGGAATCCCGGCAAAGATTTTTTACGTATCCTCGGCAAAACTTCTTTACCGAAATCGTTTCAGCGGGTGGTTTTTCGTTTTCAGTGCACCCTGCCAAACTTTTTGGCATATTTTTGTGCACCTTGTCTGCATTCCTGTTCTTTTTGCCGCAATTCGTCGTTTCTCTGCACAAGCAAAAACCGCCTGCCGGACGGCCCGGCAGGCGGCTTTTGCGGTTGTGAATGGGTATTGAGAAGGTTGAAGAGGGGGAAATGTCAATTATGCAGTCTTTTTCACTGTCTGCTTTTTGGTTGCATAGATGAACAGCGCCAGCATAGCGATCGCAAAGAGGATGCCCACCGGGTAAGCAACTGCGGTGTTATAGACGGCAGCGCCCTCAGCAGTCTTATGGTTCAGCAGACCGCCCAGGCACTCGGGAGCCAGCACGAAGTAAGTAGCGGACACGGCGCTCATAAAGGTAGCGGGCACTGCAGTGATCCAGTAGTTCTTCTTCTCCTTGAACAGGTACATGGAAGCAGCCCACAGAACGATCATGGCCAGCGTCTGGTTGGTCCAGCTGAAGTAACGCCAGATCACAGTGTAGTTGATGAAGCCCAGTGCGTTGCCGATGCCCAGGAATGCGCCCACGCCCAGAACGGGAACGCAGAGCTTCAGGCGGTTGCCGTAGCTGTCCTGATCCAGCTTGAGCCAGTCGGCCAGGGTCAGACGAGCGGAACGGAACGCGGTATCACCAGAGGTGATGGGGCAGATGACGACACCGATCATAGCCAGTGCGATGCCAACGCCGCCCATGGTCTTGGAGCAGACATCATAGATAGCGGCAGACTGACCGGCGCTCAGAGCCTCGGCCAGACCGGCCATCTTGCCGTCGGTGATGGTGTACAGTGCGCAGCCTGCAGCGGCCCAGATCAGAGCGATAACACCCTCGCAGACCATGGCACCGTAGAACACGAAGTGGCCCTGCTTCTCACTCTTCATGCAGCGAGCCATCAGAGGCGACTGGGTGGAGTGGAAGCCGGAGATTGCACCACAGGCAACGGTGATGAACATGAAGCTCCAGATGGGAGTGTTGGAGGGGTGCATATTGCTGAAGTTTGCCCAGATCTCGGGGATGGTGTAGGCCGGGTTGGTGAAGATACCAAAGATAACGCCCACTGCCATGATGATCAGGCAGATACCGAATATCGGATATACCTTACCGATGATCTTATCGATAGAAATAAAGGTTGCAATAAAATAGTAAGCAAGAATGATCCACAGCCACATTTCTTTGTTTGTGACCATGCCCTGAGCACCGCTGTTGCTGAACAGAGTGACAATCAGACCTGCCGGGCCGACTGCGAATACCGTGCCGACCATGATAAGAAGGACAACGCTGAATACACGCATGACATTCTGCATGAGACCGCCAAGATAGATTCCGCAAACCTCGGAGATCGAAGCGCCGTCATTTCTCTCGGACATCATGCCGGAGAAGAAGTCATGGACACCGCCTGCAAAGATCGTACCAAAGGTGATCCAGAGGAATACGATCGGGCCCCATAACGCGCCCTGCATTGCTCCGAAAATCGGTCCGAGACCAGCTATATTAAGCAGCTGGATCAGGAACAGTTTCCACTGCGGCATGACCACATAATCAACGCCATCGTTGATCCGGACTGCCGGTGTTTCTCTGTCATCCGGACTGAAGATGTTGTTTACGATGTTGCCGTAAACAAAGTATCCTCCGATCAATAATGCCAGACAGACGAGAAAACTAATCATACAAACCCCTCCTTAACTTTTGACATGGAAGCAATCTCTCCGTGAGCCCGTCACAGGCTCCTGTGAAAGATATTTCATTTTTCCTATAGCGAGTCATTCTCGTTCGGGATGTTCCATGCATTGTGCTTAGTTTTATCTCTTCAAGCATCTGTATTATAGTATATTTTGCACAATTTTTAAATGGGGTCTGCACGAACAGCACGCTTATCTGCACAAACGACACGATTTGCGCAATAAACGGAAACGGAGTTTCGGATCAGCCGATCTTTAACATCTGTTTCAGGGTTTTCATCTTTTCTCTTCCAACCGGAAGTTCCTTGTCTTCAAAGCCTTTCATCCGCACAGAGAGGCCATTTCCCGTTCCGGCGGAGAGCTCCGTGATAAAGGCAGGATTGACCAGATAGCTTTTATGGATCCGGAAAAATCCATACGGGACCAGTTTCTTCTCAAGTTCTCCCAATAACTGGTTGATCTCACAGGATCTGGCTGTCGTATGGACCAGGCAGCCATGTCCATCCGTCTCTGCATACACGATCTGTTCAATATCGAGGAACAGGATCCCGCGACTTGCCGTGACCGGAATTTTTCCGAAAACAGAGGGATTTTCTGCGTTTTCTGCCATCCCGACGCTTTTGCGTTCTTCCTGTTTCTCCGTTTTCACGGTACTCAGCTCTGACTCTTCGTTCAGCCTGTTTCCGGTGTTTTCTTTTAAACCCGTCCCCGCTCTCATCCCAGTACACTTCTCCAGGACATGGCGGATGCGCGCCGGATCAAACGGCTTTAAGATATAATCATCGATCTCCATCTCATACGCCTTTGCGGCATACTGGGAATATGCTGTCGCAAAAATGATCTTTGCTGTCAGGAACAGGCGTTTTGCCGTTCCGGCCAGCGTGATCCCCTCCATATCTCCCAGATCCATATCCACAAAAATAAGATCCAATTTTTCCATCTCATTGAACATGGCGAGTGCGCCGGCTCCATTCTCTGCCTCCACGATCTCGCAGTCCGGGAGCACTTCTTTTATCCTCCGGATCAACATCTTTCTTGCCGGTCTTTCATCATCGATCACTGCAATTTTCACAGTCTTTTCCCCCCTGCATTACGCTGTCTCCGCCTGATATGGCACGACAAATGATACTTCCGCTCCTTCTTCCAGATTTCGGATCACCAGACCGTATCGTTTCCCATAGGTGCTCCGAAGTCTCTCATGCACATTTTTCAATCCGACGCTGCCGGACGCCTTTCCGGAAAGGATCGCCTCTGCCTGTCCCGGTGCAAATCCCTTTCCGTGGTCACGGACTTCGATCCGGACCTGTTCCTCTCCCCGCTCATCCTTCACACGCCCGGCGATGATCTCCACATTTCTGACTCCATCCGCTCCATTTCCGTAGCGGACCGCATTTTCCACGATCGGCTGAAGAATGAACGAAGGGACCTGACAGGCAAGTCCCGGCTCCACCTGAATGTTTACCCGGAGTTTTTCCTCAAACCTTGCCTGCTCGATCTGCAGATACGTCCGGATATGGCTGATCTCCGTATCAAGATCCAGCATGTACTGATCATTTTCCAGTGTCTGGCGGTAGTACGACGCCAGCGTCAGGATCAGATCACTCGCTTTTGCAGAATCTTCATCACAGATACAGGCGATCGTATTTAACGCATTGTAAAGGAAATGCGGATTCACCTGGGACTGTAATGCCTTAAACTCCGCCTTTTTCCTGAGCTTCTTCTGATATTCCACATTGGAGACTTCCAGCTGTGTGGAAAAAAGCTTTACAAGTTCTTCCAGAAAATCGCTGATATCTTTCTCCACATGGCGCCGTTTCTTCACGACGATCGAGAGACTTCCGATCTTCTCCTCCCCGGACATGACCGGGACCGTCACCGTCACGAGCGCGTGAAATAACGGGCGGATCTCCTCGTCAAGATCTTCCTCCCGGATACACTCTGCCCGGATGGACTTTGACGGTCTTGTCAGAAGTTCCAGAAACTTTTCCTGCCGGAAACGCGCCGCATCGATGATGGAGCTCACCGCCAGGACCTCTTTCTCATCCGTGACGATCACTGCCTGGCACGGGATCTCCCCGAAAATAATATCCGCTACCGCCTCCATATTTTCACGCTTTCCAAGGCCTTTTCTGAGATATACAAGGCTTTTGTCCGCGATCCCCATCGAAAGCCGCATTCGCTCTGCAAACAGACTGTCCTCACGCATAAAGACCATATCAAATGTTTTAAAAAAGATCACCATTCCGATAGAATTCATGACGATCATCGGCACCGCGATCTGGCTTACCAGCTGCATAGCAGCAGAGAATGGTCTCGATATCAGGAGAATGATCACCATCTGAAGGATTTCCGCCTCCGCCGTCAGAAAAAGAAGATCCACACTGTCCATTTCTCCTGCCTTGTATCTTTTATAAGCCAGACTCCCGAGGACTCCTTCCACCAACGTGGAAACTGCGCAGGAGACCGCTGTAAAACCGCCGATATCAAACAGGAACCGATGTGCTCCGGCAATGACTGCCGTCATCATCCCGACAAACGGACCGCCCATGATCCCCGCAGTCAGGACGCCGATGACTCTCGTATTGACGATCGCTCCGCCGGTCCTGGTCCCGGTATAAGTCGATACGATGCTGATCGCTCCGAAGATAACGGCAAGTGCCATCTTCTGGATGGTCGTATTATTTTCTCCGCGGAACAGCTTCCGGACCGCCGGCATATTTGTGAGAAGTGTCGCAAGAAGCACCAGAAGTCCGATATTTAAAAGCATGTTGAAATACATGGTCCAGGTCATGATCCTTTTCTCCCCCCGTCCGGCCTTTCTCATCTGTTTCTGCCGGAAACCATCTGTTAAGATCCTGTTCATATCTTACCATAAAACCCTGTTTTTTGCAGTACGCACGGAAAAGAATATTCTCCGCGCTCTGATCGTAAAAAGACCGGAAACCAAGGGATCTCTCCCCCGGCTTCCGGTCTTATCTCTGTCCGCTTTTCATGTGGACTTTTTTATGTCTTATTATGAGTTGTAGATGTCCTCGTTCAACATTCCCTCGGACTTTGCAACGTAGATCGCTGTTGCGGAGTCACCGACAACATTCAGCGCTGTTACGAGCATCTCGATCGGGCGGTTGATCGCAAGGATCAGGCTGTATGCGAGAAGTGCACCGTCGTTGACGTAGCCGAGACCGGAAAGGATCGTGAACAGGATGATCGCGCCTGCACCCGGAGCAGCCGGTGTACCGGCGGATGCGATCAGGGCTAAGAGCGCAACAACGATGATCTGGGACAGAGTCACATCATAACCTGCGCAGCCTGCGATGAATAAGGTTGCAACAACCTGCATGATCGCAGTACCGTTCATGTTGATCGTCATACCGAGCGGAAGAACGAAGGAAGCGATCTTCTCGTCAACACCGAGCTCCTCTGTTGTTGTCTTCACGTTAAGCGGAAGTGCAGCAGCACTGGAGGAAGTGGAGAATCCGAATACAGCAACGCGGAAGATCTTCTTCGCGAATTTTACCGGATTCTGCTTTGTTGTAACTGCTACGAAGATCGGGTATCCGATAAACAGGAATACGAGAAGCAGGATAACGGTTACAACAACATAGGCAAGCGCCGGTTTTAAGTGGTTGATCCCGTATGTCGCGAATGTTCTTGCCAGAAGAACGAAGATCGCGATCGGGCCAAATTTTGTTACTACATAGTTTAAGAATACAACAACGATATCATTTACTTCCGTGATGAGCTTCTTTAATGCTGCGCTCTTCTCATCGCCGACTGCCTTCATGCAGAGGCCGAGAGAAACAGCCAGGAATACGATCGCAAGAACGGAAGTATTCGTGCTGAATACCGCTGTGATGTTGGACGGAACAATATTGAGGATCACGTTTAACGGGTTGGAACCAGTGGATCCGGCGGAACCTTCAAGACCTTCTACCTGGATATTGAAAACACCGGCATTGTAGACCATGATTCCGACTACGCATGCCATAAGTAATGCGAAGAAAGAACAGATCAGGAAACCTGCAATTGTTTTTACGGAAATTCTGCCGAGAGTTCTTGTATCGGAAATCTGTCCGATCGCAAGTGTAATGGATGTGAATACCATCGGCACGATGACGAGCTGTAAAGAACGAATAAATAACTGTCCGACAATGTAAAAAATACCAAGTGCCTTTTCAGCACCTGCTGCTGTGATATCCTGGAACAGGATGCTGTTGATCGTTGCCCAGACAGCTTCTTTGCCTGTGCTGTTGAGGTTTTCTCTTAACATCATTAACAGAAGACCTGCTACAAGACCGCAGACAAGGGAAATACTCATTCTGACAGCGAGTGAACTTTTCTTTTTCTCCATGTGATCCTCCTTTTATTTGCCGCGTGAAACGCCCGGAACCATCAGCTGCGGGGCGGCTCCCCCAACCATGTCCGGATAAACATTGAGACCGGTTTATCCAAAAAACTCCGGGACGGTGGCAGGAATCTGTCGATCCCTGTCAGACTATCCCGGAGATTATATCGTAGTCTGATGAATTCCGCAAGTAGAAATCACAAAAATCTTTACGTTTTTTAACAAAGCTTTTATATTAGTCGAGAGCCTTGTTGAGTTCACGAAACGATGCGGCAAGATCCTGCTCATTTCCATCTGTGTCGTAGATCCTTCCGTACTGCTCGTGCGTGTACATCTTGATATTGTCCAGAGTTACCCCGCGGTCTGTCGTGATGGAAAGATCATAGTTTACCTGCCACGGGATCGAGAACTCATATTTTCCCGCCTCTCGCACCTGAACAGTCTTTTTCTGGTCCCCGATCTGGAAGGTGACTTTCGCTGTTCCATTTTTCGGCGCAGCCCAGAATTTTACATGGATCTGATCCCGCTTTGCCAGACGTCCCTGGACCTTCTGCGTGATCACACTGCCCTTTTCCAGTGAGATCGCCTTTGAGCCGTCATGTTCCGTATTCTGGACAGTTCCGGTCGTCTCCCAACCGGTCGTTCCGAGCGCAAACTGACCATTGTATACACAGTCATTTACATAGTTCCGGTAAACCCATAAACCGTAACCGCAGGTTGTATCCTTTAAGATCGGCGCGAGGTTCTTCACGAAATCTCCCACCTGAGCCTCCTCGATCTGTGTGTTGTAGGAAAATGCCTCCGTGGAATCCATGTAGAGGAGCTGTTCCATGAAATATTTCTTTCCGCTCTTCCCGATAAGATTATTCATATTCTTCTGCATCGCAGCGAGCGCTGTCTCCGCGGAGATATGGTCACTCACGTTCTGCTGTCCGAGTGAGACACTGTACATCAGGGAAGAATACTCTGCATCCGCACACGGATACGTCGCGTAGTGGGAATAGTAGGCGTAGCTTCCGTCTGCCTGATAGATCGGATCTCCGTCAGAGCGGACTTCCATGGAAAGTCCCGGGAATACCTCCTGGCTCTCCGAGAGGAGCTTCGTAAGGAAGCTGTCATAAAATTCAAAGAACAGCTTTGCCTCCGGGCGTTTTCTCTCCGGGATCCAGATCTCGGAGTAATCGCTGAACGTCTTGCCGTAAAGAGCGCTGATCTCCTCAAGAGAATAATGCGCCTTCAGATAATCCTGGTAGCCGCTCCAGGATGCCATGCGGAGACTGAGCGATCTTGTCAGCTCGCGGTCCATATTGGTGGTGTAATCCCAGAAATCCTCCCATGTGATAAAGCCGCCCTGGAAATTTCCGTAATCCGATACACGACTGTAGATCGTCTTGCAGTAATCAAGCCACATCTTCCGGTCATTGCTCCCGTCCTGTACGATCCCGGAATAGCGGTCCGGAAGAGATGCATCTCCCGCATAATCCCAGCAGTATCCAATCCTCAAAGTTACCATGAGTCCGTGATCATCCGCACACTTCATGATCTTGTCGAGTTTGGAGAATGCCGCCTCATTGTACATGTTCCCCATGTCTCCCGGCTGGAACTCGCGCCACGGGACAACCAGGATGATGCTGTTGAAGCCGTCCGCCTTGATCCTGGTAAAGTTCACTTCCATGTTGTCATCTTCCGTTCCCCAGAAGTTGATCGGCCATGCGTCTCCGAAATATGTCACGGATTTCAGATATTCCGGAAATGCTGCCTGCGCTTCCATCCGCATCGCAGGTGTTCCCGCCATCAGGCATGCGGAAGCAGCCAGGATCGCTGCCGGTTTCACAAATTTTCTTATGTTCATCTTATCCACCTTTTCAGCCGTTTTTCCGGCTTTCCCGGTCTGACAGCTGTATATTTTTTACTGTGTGCAGGCATGAATGTCCGCGTACGATAACGGTATCATACGGAATTTTCCGTTCAGAAAATTCCTATCCGTAAAAATTAACGTGATACTCTTCTACGGAAGTCCGCCCGGCTTTTACAGGCAGACTATTTATGAATCTACAATGGAGGATCAAAATATGGAAAAATCAACGGTATACTTTACTGATTTCCGCTGTCATGTCGGAACAAGCCAGCTCGACAAGCTGAAAAAGCTCTGTGTCGCTGCCGGGATCAAAAACATCGACATGGACGGAAAATTTGTTGCGATCAAAATGCATTTCGGAGAACTCGGCAACCTCGCCTTTCTTCGTCCGAACTATGCAAAGGCAGTCGCCGATCTCTGTAAGGAACAGGGCGGCATGCCGTTTCTGACCGACTGCAACACCTTATATCCGGGAAGCAGAAAAAATGCTCTGGATCACCTCGACTGTGCAAACCTGAACGGTTTCAACCCGATCTCCACCGGATGCCAGATCATCATCGGTGACGGTCTCCGCGGAACCGATGAAGTCGAAGTTCCGGTCGTAAACGGAGAATACTGCAAAACAGCTCTCATCGGACATGCGATCATGGACGCTGATGTATTTATCAGCCTGACACATTTTAAAGGCCATGAGTCCACCGGTTTCGGCGGCGCCATCAAAAATATCGGTATGGGCTGCGGAAGCCGTGCAGGCAAGATGCAGCAGCATGCCAGCGGAAAACCTGCAGTCCGTGAAAAAGTCTGTCGCGGCTGCCAGCGCTGTGCAAAAGAATGCGGAAGCGATGCGATCACATATGTAAACAGGAAAGCTGTCATCGATTATGACAAGTGTAAAGGCTGCGGCCGCTGCATCGGTGCCTGCAGCTTTGACGCCATCTACAATCCGAACTACAATGCAAATGAACTTCTGGACCGGAAAATGGCCGAATATGCACAGGCCGTCTGCTATGACCGTCCGTGCTTCCATATCGCTCTTGTTCAGGACATCAGCCCGAACTGCGACTGCCATGGAGAAAATGACGCTCCGATCCTTCCGGATATCGGAATGTTCGCAAGCTTCGATCCGGTCGCTCTTGACCAGGCCTGCGCGGATGCCTGTCTGAATGCGGCTCCGATCGCCAACAGCCAGCTCGGTGAGCACCTCGCAGATCCGGAATGGCACTGCCACCACGACCACTTCAAGGACTCCAATCCAAACATCGAGTGGAAAGCAACTCTGGAGCAGGCAGAAAAGATCGGTCTCGGAACAAGACAGTATGAATTAAAACGGATCTGATCACTGGATTTGGGATTTTCTATGAACATATAAAAAGAAGGAAAAGTCTTCCTGGCAGCACCGGGAAACTTTTCCTTCTTTTTTTACCGGATCATCCGTGATCCTATGTTCCGTTTTTCTTACATCTTCATTCCGAGTGCTCTCGGTTTGCAGCCATCCGGGATCGGGCAGTGGTAAGTCTCACCGTCCAGATCTTCCTCCATCTCGGCCTTCGCCTTCGCGATGATCTCCGGATCCTCGTACATATCAACAGCAGCTCCCGCCATCGCTTTCGCCGCATAGATCAGACCTTTATGCGCAAGTCCGCTCTTGCCCTGGGAAACAACCTGCCAGGAATGGCCCGGTGTACCTGCTGCCCAGGTCGTCACATACGCCTGTGCCGTCGGGCAGTTCCAGCTCACATCGCCGACATCCGTGGATCCAAAGGACATGATCCCGTCCGGGTTGAATGGAGCGACAAAACGATAGATATCCTCGCCCTTGTGGGAAAGGACCTCCGCTTTGACCTTCTTGTCCTTGCAGTTCTTTGCGACCTTCTCCAGAGACTCGAACCGGCTGTCGCCAACACCTTCACTGATCGCCTTCGCAAACTTCAGCTCATCCTCCGTATACTCCGGTGCACCGAGCTCCACAAGATTGTCCCAGAGCTCCTTCGCGATCACCTTGTTGCTCATCAGGTTGGAGCAGCCCTTTACAAAATCGATCTCCACGCGTGTCTCCGTCATGTGGGCAGCGCCCTCTGCGATCTTATTGACACGTCTGTAGATCTCCTCGACCTGACTGTTCTTCGGAGCACGGATCAGATAAAGGACCTCCGCATACGGCTGTACCACGTTCGGAGAATATCCGCCGGTGTTTGTGATCGCATAATGAATTCTTGCCTCCGGGATCACATGCTCACGCAAAAACTGCACACCCATATTCATGAGTTCCAGCGCATCCAGCGCACTTCTTCCAAGATGCGGAGCTCCGCCGGCATGAGCACTCTTTCCATAGAACTTGTACGCAACCTGATAATTCGCCAGAGAACTTCCCGTATCCGCGATCGTAATATCGCCCGGGTGCCATGTGATCGCCGCATCCAGATTTGCGAACACACCGCCCTTCGCCATAAATGCCTTACCGGAACCGCCTTCCTCGCCCGGACAGCCAAAACAAATGACCGTACCCGGCTTCTTGCTCTCCTCCAGGTACTTCTTGATCCCGATCGCTGCTGAGAGAGACGCCGTGCCCAGCATATTGTGACCGCAGCCATGTCCGCTCGCGCCGTCATGTACAACGATCTTCTCAGTCGCTCCCGCTTCCTGGTCCAGTCCGGACAGGGCGTCAAACTCACCCAGAATACCGATCACAGGTTTACCGGAGCCGAAAGTACCCTTAAAAGCTGTCTTTACACCTGCAAGACCCGTCTCGACCTCAAACCCCTCTGCCTTTAAAACATCACAGAGGATCTTCATGGACTTCTCTTCTGTAAAAGCTGTCTCCGCACAGCCCCAGATCTCATCGCTGGCAGCGAAGATCTCTGCTGTTTTCTTGTCGATCTCTTCCCAAGCTGTCTGTTTTCCCATCTCCATATCACCTTTCTTGTACATGATTTCCGGCTGCAGTCTGTACCACACTTCAAACTTGTCAAAACGATACTCTCGAATTCCTGTTTTTCGAGTTTTTTTCTGAATTCTTATACAAATTCCAACCAGTTATCACTAATTATACTATCTCATTTTTGAATCCGCAACCTTTTTTAACTTCTGTGCGCAAAGTAACTGTAATTGGCGGGAGCGCCAGCGATCTGCCCCTCAGCGCCGCGTCCCGCCCCTCGCCAATCCTCTCCGCCGCAACTCGCGCCACAACTAACCTTCGAAAATCGCTTGCGCTTTTATACCTCCAATGATATAATCTAAAAGTAATGCCCTGCCTACAGGGCGAACGTGAACACATTGGAGGTATCCACATGAACTGGAGTATCGTAGCAAATGTCATTCTTGTCATTCTCCTGATCCTTGTCGTTGTCCTCGCTGTGCTCTACTTCCTCGGCCGTAAAATGGAAAAACGCCAGGTAGAACAGCAGAGCGCGATCGATGCCGCTAAACAGACCGTAAGTCTGATGGCGATCGACAAGAAAAAGTTGAAAATAAAAGAGGCCGGACTCCCGCCGATCGTTTATGAGCAGACTCCATGGTATGCAAAGCGGATGAAGGTTCCGGTAGTAAAAGCAAAGATCGGCACAAAGATCATGACCATGATCGCCGATGAGAAAGTTTTCCTTCAGCTCCCGTTAAAGACTGAGGTCAAAGTTGTGATCAGCGGTCTCTACATCACAGAGATCAAATCCGTTCCGCGCGGAGGACTGATCCCGCTTCCGAAAAAGAAAACTCTCGGTCAGCGTATCAAAGGAATTTTCAAAAAAGACTAAATCGACAAGAACAGACGAAACAAAAGATCCGCTCACGGAATGGCTGGACAAGCCATCCGATGGGCGGATCTTTTTCTATCTACCGGCTTCTTCCTTCCCCTGCCTTTCAGACATACCGACAGCAAAATACCCGGTGAGACACGAGCGTAAAAAGCTCATGTTTCATCGGGTATTTCATACATCTTATCATTTACTTAGATCAGTCCTACCGACTTCATAAAGAAGATCCACAGGAATAATGTAAACATGGACACCGCCGTACTGATCACGACAAACTGTCCGGCGAGTTCTCCGTCTCCGCCCATGTTCTGGGCCATCGGATAGGAAGCCGCAGCGACCGGTGTCGCGTAGACTGCGATCAGAAGGAATAACTCAAGACCACGAAGGCCAAATGCGTATGCGATCGCAATAATGATCCCCGGAAGAAAAAACAGCTTGCAGGTAAGGGTCGGAACCAGGTACTTGAGGTTCTTCCGGATCGCACGGAACTGCAGCGTTCCGCCGAGTACATAGATCGCCAGTGGGGAAGTCATATTGGAAAATGCTGCGATCGGAGTCACAAGACTTCCCGGAAGCTTGATCCCAAGGAAAAAGAAGATCAGTCCGACAACCGCACCCTGCAGCAACGGGTTTGTCACCACCGCCTTCAGGGTCTTTTTGATATCCGATTTTCCCTCTCCGTTGAACATCTCAAGAATAAACACGGAAGTCGTGTTGTAGATCGATACGACAACGGTTACCATCATCGCGGCGATAGATGCCGCGGAGTCTCCGAATACTGCGATCGTGAGCGGGAGTCCGAACAATACGAAGTTGCTTCGGAAGATTGCCTGAATGATAACGCCTCTTCTCGGGTTCTCCTTTACGATCTTCGGAACGATCACGATCAGGATCGCCTCCACGATCAGGATGCTGGCACCCGTAAAGATCAGCAGCAGCGGACGCGGCAGAGATTCCGCATCCGCCTTATAGATATTGTAGAAAGTCATGAACGGATAAAATACCCGGAAAACCATCTGGTTCAGCTTCTGCAGAAATTCTTCCGATACAACACCTTTGATCTTCATCGTGTATCCAAGAGCCAGATAACAGAAAAACGGGATGACTGCGTTGACCGCGACTAAAAAACTCTCCATACCTCTTTTGAATCCTCTCACAGCCGGACTGTACTGTTGGATCTGCGAGCATACAGATCGCTAGTCAGCTGCGCCCTTTCTTATTTATTTATGTGAACAGCCCGGATCTCATCTTCCGCGTCGTTCCATCCGCTATAGCTGCACCCCCCATTTCCTTTCCGGTCCGGCACGATGCCAGAATATCGGACCGCTGTGCAAACCGCAATATGCAAAGAACTTCTTTTCAGGAAATTCCCATCCGTGAAAAGTAACAAGTAACGTTCTTAGTCTTTTACCACGATTCCCAGAACCTCATCCTTTTTTGAAGATGCCAGGATCTCCGTACTGCAGTCAAATGCGTACTGCCCGTTCATCTCCATCGAATATTTGATCTTCAGAAGGATTGATTCCTCGTCCTCCGCAATCTCGAGAAACGAAGTTGTGATCCCCATCAGAAACAGTCCCATCGGAGTCCGGTAATTTGCCGTCGTCCGTTTTCCCGGCTCAAAGATCATGTGGCTGTCCACAAGTCCCCTTTTTGTCACTTCGATCCGGTTTTCCATGATCTTCACCGTATTGTGGGTCGGCTCCCCCGTCTCGTCAAGCGATTCATCGTAGATGAAATACTGCTTGCCGTTCTTATCATAATACGTCCCCGGGGTGATCATCTCGACCGTGTCCTCTTCCTCACCGATCGTCTGAGTTCCCCGGACACGGACAAGAATATCCTTTGTCATATAAAACTCCCCTGATATATTGTTTTCGCAGATCTCACCATGATCCGGAATCGTCTGCGTGACTGATAACATCTGGACTTTCTGAATGATCCAGTCGTTTTATCTCTCGTATCTCTTAAAAGCATGGTTGATCAGATCATCGATCAGCTGCTTCTTATTTACGCCTCTTGCCTCCCATAACATCGGGTACATACTGATGGCGGTGAAGCCCGGAAGCGTGTTGATCTCATTGAATACGACCGTTCCGTCTGCCTTCACAAAGAAATCCACGCGGGATAAGCCGTAGCCGTCCACCGCATTGAAGATCTTGACAGCCGCCTCACGGACGCGCTCGGTCGCTCCGTTCGGAAGTTCCGGATCAACAACCGTCTTAGACTCTGCATTGTAATACTTTGCATCAAAATCATAGAACTCAGCCGCAGCCAGAATCTCACCGACTCCGGATGCCTTAGTGGAAGCGCCGTCACCGAATACGCCGCACTCGATCTCACGGCCGACGATCATCTCCTCGACAAGCATTCTGCGGTCATTTGCTGCTGCTTCCTTTAAGCCTGCGATCAACTCTTCCCTGTTATCCGCGCGGGTCACGCCTCTGGAAGAACCTGCATTTGACGGTTTTACGAATACTGGATACGGGATCTCTTTCTCGATCTTTGCGACAACAGCATCCATATCCTTTAACTCTTCCTTCAATACCGGAACATATGCTGCCTGACAGATGCCGAGTCCGCTTACCATGCGCTTTGTGGAAAGCTTATCCATGGAGACTGCGGAAGCGAGAACGCCGCAGCCGACATACGGGATCTTCGCAAGTTCCAGGATTCCCTGAACCGTTCCGTCTTCCCCGTAAAGTCCGTGAAGGACCGGGAATACAACATCAACCGGAACTTTCTCGAATTTTCCGTTTTCTGTGACAATGAGACATTTCTCCTTTGCGTCCGGGGACAGGACTGCGCCCGCCTTTGCCTCTTTCCAGGTATCGTCCTTGATCTGAGCTAAAGAATCTACCTTTAACCAGTGACCATCCTCTGTGATTCCGACAAGGATGACGTTATATTTCTCCTGATCGATGTTTGCTGCCACATTCTGTACAGACATACAGGATACTACATGTTCTGATGACTGTCCGCCAAACAGGACAACGATATTTTTCTTTTCCATGACGATTTGATTCCTCTCTGATTTTCTAATAAATTTCTAAAAATCCCGGTCAGCGCCTGTGCACCCGAATGTG
>ERZ831773.2448-NODE-2448-length-14992-cov-30.624891_pt1 | contig 14992 bp, 9 predicted proteins | sample MGYA00519696_ERZ831773 | MGnify/ENA primary metagenome ERZ831773 (study PRJEB31850, sample SAMEA3708720) | human gut metagenome | biome: human gut; feature: human-associated habitat; material: faeces | place: China | collected 2014 ...
TACTGATTCGTAGTCAGTCACTCTATCCAGCTGAGCTACCAACGCATACGTTCCGGTCGGAACATGATGTATTTTATCACGCAGAGTCGGGTTTGTCAACAGGTTTTTTGAATTTTTTCGATTCTTTTTTGAATAGAGCGTCTTTCCGGACTTTTTTCTATCTCATATCAACGGGCCCATCAGCCCTCCTGTGCGAGGCTCTGGGCGATCTTTACGCCGGTGGGCGTGGCGGCAAGGCCGCCCTGGCCGGTCTCGCGCAGGTCCGGGGAGAGCAGACTGCCCACGCGGCCCATGGCGTCAATGACCTCGTCGCAGGGGATAGCATAGTCCACCCCGGCCAGCGCCATATTGGCGCAGGACACGGCGTTCACGGCACCCACTACGTTGCGCTTGACGCAGGGCACCTCCACCAGGCCCGCCACAGGGTCGCACACCAGGCCCAGCAGGTTGCCCAACGCCATGGCAGCAGCGGCGGCGCACTGTTCCGGTGTGCCGCCCTTCAGGCTGCACAGGGCAGCGGCAGCCATGGCGCTGGCAGCGCCCACCTCGGCCTGACAGCCGCCCTCGGCACCGGCCAGTGTGGCCCGGGCTGCGATGACCTGCCCGAAGCCTGCTGCCACATAGAGAGCCTCACAGAGGGCCTCTTCGTCCGCTTCTCCGGCGCGGGCCAGCGGCAGCAGCACCGCCGGGAGCACGCCGCAGCTGCCTGCCGTGGGGGCTGCCACGATCCGCTTCATGCAGGCGTTGCACTCGGCGGTCTTGAGGGCCTCGGCGGTCACCGCGGACAGGTAATCGCCGCCCAGCAGCTTTCCTTCTTTGTGAGCCTGTTCCACCTTGGCGGCATCGCCGCCGGAAAGCCCGCTGCGGCTTCGCTGGGCCGGGTCGTACTCCCAGCTGGTGGCCTGCATCACCTGCCACAGGTGGTTCATGGCCGCACGGCTCTGCTCCTCGGTCAGGCGGCTCTCTTCCAGGTCGCTGCGCAGCACGGCTTCGGCCAGCGTGATCTTCTGGCTGCGGGTGGCCGCCAGCATCTCTTCACAGGACAAAAACGACACGGCTCATTCCTCCATTCCTTCCGGCTCGTCCACATTCAGGCAGGTGACCTTGAGCAGGCCCGGCATCACGGCCAGCTGCTGTTCCAGCGTGTGGGGGATGTGGGAGTCGCATTCCAGCACCATGACCGCGTAGCGGCCCACCGCCGCCCGGAACACCTGCATGGACGCAATGTTGATGCGCCGCAGCGCCAGCGACATGGTCACCTCGGCGATGCAGCCGGGGGTGTCCTCGTTGTGGATGATCAGGGTGTTGCTGTCGCCGCCGAAGTCGGCGGGCACCCCGTCGATCTCGGTGACCCGAATGCGGCCGCCGCCCACCGACGCGGCCTTGAGCGACAGCTCCCGGCCGCTGCGGGCGGTAAGATGGAGCACCGCCGTATTGGGGTGGGCGCTGCGCAGCTCCACTTGGTGGATCGTAAAGGCCATGCCCTGTTCCTCTGCCAGCGCAAAGCTGTCCGGCAGGCGGGGATTATCCGGGCGCAGGCCCAGCAGGCCCGCCACCAGCGCCCGGTCGGTGCCGTGGCCCTTGCCGGTGGTGGCAAAGCTGCCGTACAGGCCGATGTCCGCCTTTGCCGGCACCTCGCCCAGCAGCTTCTGGGCCGTGTAGCCGATCCGCGCGGCACCGGCGGTATGGCTGGAGGACGGCCCGATCATCACCGGGCCCAGAACGTCGAAAAGTCGCATGACATCTACATCCTTTCTCTGTCCCGCCGGGGGAGGGCGGGGCAAAAATACCAGAATGGCATATTTTATGATTTTTATTATACCGCTTTTCGCTATCTTGTGCTATAATAACTTTACTATATGTTTGAAATTGCGTCCTGGCAGGGACACAGGGGCCGGGCCGGACATGCCGCAGGGCATGGTGCGCAGCCCGGTATTCCCCTGCAGAGGACAACACGGAGGGTAAATCCTATGAAACTGGTAAGCGTGGAAACTCCTGAAAAGAGCGTCTGCAAAATGACCTTCAGCGCCACCGCCGAAGAACTGGAAGCCGCATCCAACGCGGTGTATGAGCGCACCCGCGCCAACTATACGATCAAGGGCTTTGAAAAAGGCGAGGCCGACCGTGCCCAGATCGAGGCCGACCGCGGTGAGCACACCTTCTGGTACGACGCCATCAACGACCTGATGGACAAGGACGTGCCCGTACTGTACGACGCTGCGCTGGCCGAGCACGGCTTCCACCCGGTGGACGAGCCCAGCTACGACCTGGTGAGCGTGAAAAAGGACGAGGGCTTTGTAGCCACCGCCACCGTGGCCCTGCAGCCGGAGCTGAACCTGACCCAGACCACCGGTTTTGTGGTGGAGTGCGTCACTCCCGCCGTGACCGACAAGGAGATCGACGCGGTGCTGGAGCGCCGCCGCAATGCCGCCGCCGAGCTGGTGCCCCACAAGGGCCCGGCCGTGAAGGGCAACGTGGTGCACATGGACTTTGAGGGCCTGCTGGACGGCGTGGCCTTCCAGGGCGGCACCGCACAGAACCAGTCCGTGCAGCTGGGCAGCGGCCGCATGATCCCCGGCTTTGAGGACGGCATCCTGGGCCACAAGGCAGGCGACGAATTCGACATCCACGTCACCTTCCCGGAGCGCTACCATGCAAAGGACCTGGCCGGCAAGGCTGTGGTGTTCAAGATCAAGCTGCACGACGTGTGCGTGCGCCAGCTGCCTTCCATGAACAGCGACTTTGCCAAGAAGGTGGGCGGCGTGGACACCATGGAAGAGTTCCGCGAGAAGGTGCGCAAGCAGCTGTACGACGGCCGTCACGGCGGTGCACTGAACCGCGCCAAGGATCAGGTGCTGGCCAAGCTGGCCGACGCCGCCGAGGGCGAGCTGCCCAGCGTTCTGGTGGAGAGCACCTACCAGCAGGAGATGCAGAACGTGCAGCAGCAGCTGCAGATGCAGCGCATGACCCTGAACAGCTATCTGAGCCAGATCCACGAGACCCGTGAGAGCTTTACCGCCAAGCTGCACGCCGGTGCCGAGAAGAACACCCGTGCCCGCATGGCTCTGCTGCAGATCGCACAGCAGGAAAATCTGGTGCCCACCGACGAGGAGATTGACAAGATGATCGCCGAGCGTGCCGAGCGCACCAAAAAGACCGCGGAGGAGATCCGCGAAAAGACCAACATCCCCGCTCTGAAGCGCACCGAGGCCATCCGCCGCGCTGCCGACTGGGTGATCGAGCGCTCCACCATCGAGGAAAAGTAACTCCGTAAAAACCAAAACCGCCTGTGCCGACGCACAGGCGGTTTTTTCGTTCTCCAAAATTTTCTCTTTATGCCAGAAGCTTGAAGCCCATGATGACGATGCCCAGCACCACCAGCACGACACCGGTGGCACGGTTCAGGGTCTTGGGGGCAGCCTTGTTGGCAAACACGGCCGCAATGCGGGCCCACAGCAGGGTGAACACCACACACAGCACCCAGACGCCCCAGTCCGGCGCACCGCCGATCATGAAGTGGGAGACTGCACCGGTCAGGGCGGTGAAAGTCATGATGAACACGCTGGTGCCCACGGCCGTCTTGAGCTCATAGCCCAGCACGCTGGTGAGGATGAGCAGCATCATCATGCCGCCGCCCGCACCGATGAATCCGCAGATGAAGCCAATGAGCATGCCGCACACCAGCGACTGGATAGCCCGCTTTTTGGCGCTGACGCCCTCCATGGCCTCCTTGGTGGTCATGACCGGCCGCAGGATGAACTTGATGCCCAGCAGGAAGGTCATGAACACCGAAAAGCTGCCCATGGTGGCCGAGGGCACCTTGCTGGCCACCCAGCTGCCCACCACCGTAAAGGTGAGCACGCTGGCCATCATAATGAGGCCGTTTTTGATATCGAGATTCTTGTTTTTATGGTAGGTGTAGGCCGAGACCGCGCTGGCCAGCACGTCCGACGACAGGGCGATGCCCACCGCCATATAGGGGTCCATGTGCAAAAAGGTGATGAGCATGGGGCTGATGACCGCCGCCGCGCTCATACCGGCAAAGCCGGTGCCAAGGCCGGCACCCATGCCGGCAAAAAAGGTGACCAGAACGGGAAACAACAGGTTCATCTCATGCATTCTCCTTTAAAATATCGTCCAGATTTTTCCCGATGATCTCCATGGTCCGGAAAAAAGCCTCCCGGGTCGGCTCGTCGGTGTTGGTCAGCAGCCGCGCAAAGAACGCATTCTGCACCGCGCGGCCCCGCTCGATGACCGGGCGGGCCTTTTCGGTGCAGAGCAGCTCGGTCTTGCGGCGGTCGCCCGCAACGGCGCGCCGTTCCAGATACCCTTCCTTCACCAGCCGGTCTACATTCATCGACACCAGATTTGCCTTGATATGGCGGAACTCCACGATGTCGCTGGCCGTTCTGCGGTCCGGGTTGTTGGCAAGGAACATCAGGATATCAAAGGCCGTCTGCGGCAGCTTCAGCTCCTGACACAGGGGCTTGCAGACCGCATTGTAGGCCTGTGCGGTCTTGATGGCAAATTCCATGTTCGGATTCACGCCGAGTTCTCCTTTCATTTTTGAATCATTCATTTTTGAAGTATTATAGTGCAGCCGCCGGAGATTGTCAAGGGGGGCGGGAGACGAACCCTCTCCGTCACGGCTTACGCCGTGCCACCTCCCCCGAAAGGGGGAGGTCTATTACAGCTAACCGATAGATGAATAAAAGCTCCCCCCTCGGGGGAGCTGGCAAATCCGCAGGATTTGACTGAGAGGGTTCCCAAAACCCACAAAAAGGGACAGCGGAAAGCCTCCGGGCCTTTCGCTGTCCCTTTTATAACCTTTTATATTGTCTTAGAACACCATCACGGCCACAAGCCGCACCAGCAGGGCGCAGACCCAGGCCACGACACACTGGTTCACCACCATAATGGTGGCCCACTTGCCGCCAAGTTCCCGCTTGACTGCGGCCACAGCCGCAATGCAGGGGGTGTACAGCAGGCAGAACACCAGCAGGGGAGCCGCCTGGGCCGGGGTCAAAGCCGCCGACAGGGCGGCGGTGGAACCAAAGAGGATCAGCAGGGTGGACACCACGCTCTCCTTGGCCATAAAGCCGGTGATGAGGGCCGTGGACACCCGCCAGTCCGCAAAGCCCAGCGGGGCGAACAGCGGGGCGATGTCGCCTGCAATGCGGGCCAGGATGCTGTCCTGCGGGTAGGCCGTCAGGCTGAGCTGCAGGTCAAAGTTCTGCAGGAACCAGATGACGATGGTGGCCGCAAAGATGACCGTAAAGGCTTTCTGCAGGAAGTCGCGGGCCTTTTCCCACAGCAGCTGGGCCACGTTTTTCAGGCCGGGCAGGCGGTAGTTGGGCAGCTCCATCACAAAGGGCACCGCCTCGCCCTGGAACACGGTGCTCTTGAGCAGCAGCGCCGCCAGCACGCCCACCACGATGCCGCCAAAGTACAGCAGCACCATGACAAGGCCCGCATAATCCGGGAAGAACGCTGCCGCAAACAGGCTGTAGATGGGGAGTTTGGCCGAGCAGCTCATGAACGGGGTGAGCAGGATGGTCATCTTGCGGTCCCGCTCCGAGGGCAGGGTACGGCTGGCCATGACGCCGGGCACCGTGCAGCCAAAGCCGATGAGCATGGGCACGATGCTGCGGCCGGACAGGCCGATGCGGCGCAGCAGTTTGTCCATCACAAAGGCCACGCGGGCCATGTAACCGGTGTCCTCCAGCATGGACAGGAAGAAGAACAGCACCACGATGATGGGCAAAAAGCTCAGCACGCTGCCCACGCCGGTAAAAACACCGTCAATGATCAGGGAATGGATCGCTTCGTTGATGTTCCAGTTGGTCAGCAGGGTGTCCACCGCACCGGTCAGGGCGTCGATGCCGGCTTCCATCAGGTTCTGGAAGAACAGGCCGATGACGTTGAAGGTGAGGTAGAACACCAGACCCATGATGGCGATAAACGCCGGGATGGCGGTGTATTTGCCGGTAAGGAACTTGTCGATGCGGTTGGAGCGCAGCTGCTCCTTGCTCTCGTGGGGCTTGACCACCGTCTGGGCTACCAGCTCCTGAATGAAGGAGAAGCGCATATCCGCAATGGCGGCAGCGCGGTCCAGGCCGCGCTCCTGCTCCATCTGCACGATGATGTGCTCGATCATCTCTTTTTCGTTCTGGTCCAGCTTCAGGGCTTCCTCAATGCGGTGGTCGCCCTCCACCAGCTTGGTGGCGGCAAACCGCACCGGGATGCCCGCCGCCTTGGCGTGATCCTCGATGAGGTGGATGATGCCGTGGATGCAGCGGTGCACCGCGCCGCCGTGGTCATCCTCACTGCAGAAGTCCATGCGGCCGGGCCGCTCCTGATATTTTGCCACATGCACGGCATGGTCCACCAGCTCGTCCACGCCCTCATTCTTGGCAGCCGAAATGGGGATGACCGGGATGCCCAGCATGGATTCCATCTTGTTGATGCGCACCGTGCCGCCGTTGCCGCGCATCTCGTCCATCATGTTCAGGGCCAGCACCATGGGGGTGTCCAGCTCCATGAGCTGCATGGTCAGGTAGAGGTTGCGCTCGATGTTGGTGGCATCCACGATGTTGATGATGCCGGTGGGCTTTTCGCCGATGATGAACTGCCGGGTGACGATCTCCTCGCTGGAGTAGGGCGACATGGAGTAGATGCCCGGCAGATCGGTGACCTCCGTTTCCGGGTGGCCCTTGATGGCACCGCTCTTACGGTCCACCGTCACACCGGGGAAGTTGCCCACATGCTGGTTGGAACCGGTAAGCTGGTTGAACAGGGTGGTCTTGCCGCAGTTCTGATTGCCGGCCAGCGCAAACGTCAGGGTCGTGCCGTCCGGCAGGGGATGCTCGCCCTTTTTGATGTGGTACTTGCCGCCCTCACCCAGACCCGGGTGGTCCACCATCTTATCATCCACCAAAGCGGGGGCCGCCGGGACCTTTTCGGTGGGGATGATGCCGATCTGTGCGGCGTCATCCAGGCGCAGGGTCAGCTCATAGCCGTGGATGCGCAGCTCCATGGGGTCGCCCATGGGGGCCAGCTTGATCAGGGTGACCTGCGCCCCCGGAACAAGGCCCATATCCAGAAAATGCTGCCGCAGGGCCCCGGTGCCGCCCACCGTGTCCACCACCGCGCTCTTGCCGATCTGCAATTCTTTCAGTGTCATATTTCATGCTCCTTTGAGCGAAAAATGTTAGCTTTTGCGAACAATAGTAATATAGGCTAACTGGCGAAATATGTCAATAGAAGAGCAGAGAAAATACGATTTAAAATAGCCTCCGCTTCGCTCTGGCTATATCAGCGGAAATACTATTTTTAAGTTTGCAAATCCGGCAGGGCTGCGGCCCTGCCGGATTTGCCTTTTCACAGATGGGGTCGTTACGGATGATGGCATCGGCTGCTGCCGGCTTTGCAGCCGACGCGCAGCAGGAACAGCAGAACAGTTACCGGCAGCAGATGCCGCTTCCCGTTACGACCCTCTGGTGAAAATGCGTTTGGAGCGGCCCGCAGGCCGCGACAAACGCCAATATCAAAATAAATTTTCCGCTGAATATCCCCAGAGCGAAGCGGAGGGGATTTCCAATCGTTCCGTAACCAAAAAAGCCGTGCACTCTTTTCAGAGAATGCACGGCTTTTGGAAATCATGCGTTACTTTGCGGTGTTGTAGCCGTCGGGGTTCTTCTGCTGCCAGTTCCAGCTGTCGGCGCACATGTCCTCAATGCCGTACTGTGCCACCCAGCCCAGCTCGTTCTTGGCCTTGGTGGGGTCGGCGTAGCACTCAGCGATATCGCCGGGGCGGCGCGGGTCGATGACGTAGGGGATCTGCTTGCCGCAGGCCTTTTCAAAGGCGTGGAGCACTTCCAGCACGCTGTAGCCCTTGCCGGTGCCCAGGTTGCAGATGAACAGGCCGCAGTTCGTTTCCAGCTTGCGGATGGCGCAGACATGGCCGCGGGCCAGGTCCACCACATGGATGTAGTCGCGCACGCCGGTGCCGTCCGGGGTGGGGTAGTCGTTGCCGAACACATGCACCTTTTCCAGCTTGCCGACCGCCACCTTGGCGATGTAGGGCATCAGGTTGTTGGGGATGCCGTTGGGGTCCTCGCCGATGAGGCCGGACTTGTGGGCACCGATGGGGTTGAAGTAGCGCAGCAGGGCCACGTTCAGGCTGGGGTCGGCCTTGCAGACATCCTGCAGGATGCGCTCAGTGAAAGCCTTGGTGGTGCCGTAGGGGTTGGTGGTGGCACCCACGGGGAAGTCCTCGGTGATGGGCACGCTGGCGGGGTCGCCGTAGACGGTGGCCGAGGAGCTGAACACGAAGTTCTTGCAGTTGTGGCGGCGCATCACGTCCAGGATGACCAGCGTGCAGTTGAGGTTATTATAGTAGTATTCGATGGGCTTGGACACGCTCTCGCCCACTGCCTTGTAAGCGGCAAACTGGATGACGGCGGTGATGTCCGGGCACTCGGTGAAGATCTTCTCCACGTCCTCGTGCTTGGTCATGTCCGCATTGTAGAAGCGGAAGTCCTTGCCGGTGATCTGCTTCACGCGGTCCAGCACCACGGGGGAAGCGTTATAATAGTTATCTGCCACGACCACGTCATAGCCGGCATTCAGAAGTTCGATGCAGGTGTGGCTGCCGATATAGCCGGCACCGCCGGAAACCAAAATTGCCATAGTCCAGTACCTCTCTCACTTATCACTTGTTCAGCTGCGGCCGGGCGTGCCCCGGCCTGCTTAAAGAATACAACGTTCTCTGCGCAGAATCAAGGGACGCGGTTTTTATTTACATGCAATTTTGTTGCATCTTTAATTTTGCAATTTCTGATTTCAAAGCATTTTTTGTCTGCCGCAAATGGATGGATGGCCCTCTTTGTGCAAATGGGAGAAAGAAAACGGACGGCTGTCCGTTTCCGGCAGCCGTCCGTTCTGAGTCGTTACAGTTTCCCGCACTGTTTGCCGGTGAAGAAACGCAGGGTGGTAGTGGCGCGGAACACCTTGCCGGCCCGCAGCACCGTGGAGGGGAACTCCGGGTGAGAGGGGCTGCAGGGGTAGTGCTGCGTTTCCAGCGCAAAGCCGCCGTATTTCTGCAGCGGCTTGCCGCCCTTGCCGGGGCTGGGGCAGTCCTGCAGGAAGTTGGCTGTGTACAGCTGGATGCCCGGCTGGGTGGTGTACAGCTTCATGCTGATGCCGGTCTTATCGCTGGTGGCCCAGGCGCAGATGCTCTGGCTGGAACCGCGGGCGCGGTCGATGACATAGCAGTGGTCGTAGCCGCCGCCCACCATGGTGGTCTGGGCAAAGCCGGTGTCGATCTCCCGGCCGATGAGCTTGCCTGCGGTGAAGTCCATGGGCGTGTCCGCCACCGGCAGAATGGCACCGGTGGGGCAGCACTGATTGTTGCCTTCCAGATAGCGGGAGGCATAGATGCGCAGCTTCTGGTTCAGCACGTCGCCGCCGCCGTCCAGATTGAAGTAGCTGTGGTTGGTCAGGTTCACGATGGTGTCCGCGTCGGAAGAGACGCGGTAATCCATGCGGAATGCATTGTCCTCGGTGAGGGTATAGCGCACCGCGATCTTCAGGTTGCCGGGGAACCCGTCCTCGCCGTCAGGGCTCTCGGCCTCCATGAGCAGGGTGTCGCCAAAGGATTTGACCCGGTAGAGCTTGCGGCTGAAGCAGCCGTGGAGGTGGTTGGGGCCGTTGTTGGCCTCCAGCTGATAGGTCTTGCCCCCCACGGTAAATACTGCATTCTCGATGCGGTTGGCGTAGCGGCCCACAAAGGCACCGCAGCAGGTGCTGCCGGAGGAGTTGAAGTCCGCCTCGTAGTCTGCCATGGTGTCGTGACCCACCACCACGTCCACCGGGCCGTTTTTGGCCGGCACGATGATGCTTTTGATCACGCAACCGTAGTCCAGTACGCTGACGGTCAACCCACCGGGGTTGGACAGGATATATTCGGTAACATTCGCGCCCTCTTTGGTCACTCCGAAGGGCTTTGAGCGGATCTGTGCCATTGGGCATCGCCTCCTAAGGATTTTTGGAACACACGGCCGGGCAGACTGCCCCCGTCTTTCTACTGTATTTATGATTATATCACAGTTTTGCGTGTTTGTGTGAGCATCCTTTTAGAATTTGCATCCAATTTTTCAGGGGATTTTTTGTAGGAATCATAGAACACCGGTGCTGCCGCACAAAAAAGCACCCCGTATCCCAACAGACCGGATACGAGGTGCTCCAAACAGAAACTTCTTTTACGGCTGGGGCTGTGCGGCACCCTGTGCCGCGATGAACTCGGCTGCATCGTCCGGGATGTCGTCCAGATCGTCGTCGCTGCCCACATCCACACTGAGCGGCGGCTTTTTGAACAGGACATCGTACAGGAGGGGCACGATATACAGGGTCATCAGGGTGGCGTAGCTCAGGCCGCAGATGATCACAATGGCCATGCCGCTCATCAGCTGGCTGGCCATATCGCCGCTGAACACCATCTGCAGCATGGCCAGCACGGTGGTCAGGGTGGTCATCAGGATGGGGCGCATACGGGTCTTGCCGGTGGCGATCAGCGCGGCGCGCCGCTCCATGCCGCCCATGCGCAGCTGGTTGGCGTAGTCCACGAACACGATGCCGTTGTTGACGACGGTGCCCATCAGCACGATGAAGCCCATGAGGGAGATCATGGTGAGCTGCTGGCCGGTGACCAGCAGGCCGATCAGGCCGCCGGTAAAGGCCAGCGGCACGGTAAACAGCACGATGAAGGGGGACAGCAGGCTCTGGAACTGCGCCACCATGACCAGATACACAAAGGGCAGGGCCAGAGCCATCCACTGGACCATTTCCCTGACCATGAAGTCCACGTTCTCGGTCTCGCCACCCATGGAGAAGTTGCAGCCCTCCGGCATCTCGCTGCCGGCCGCAAACTCGTTCAGGGCCTTCTGCAGAACGCGGGACTGCACGGTGGTGTTGTAGCCGTCCAGCGTGTCGGCCGTGACGGTGACGTACTCGGTCTGGTTCTCGCTGGTGATGGAGTCCGGCGCGGTGCCGGCCTCCCAGGTGGCAATGTCAGCCAAGGTGCAGGTGCCGGTCACCGTCTCACCATCGGTGTTCAGGACGCTGGTGTCAAAGGTCATGTCCATCATGTTTTCCTTGGTCAGGGGGTCCAGATTATTGGTGATCTTTACGTCCATGGTGGTGCCATCCACCGTCACCGGGGTCTGGGCCGTGGCGGTGGTGGTGAGCCGCTGGGCGATCTTCTGGTACACCTCGGCCACGGTCAGGCCGTAGGCGCGCACCTTGTCGCGGTCCACCTTCAGGGTGATGGTGGAGTCACCGGCGCCAAGGCCGTTGGTGGCGTTGGCAAAGCCGGGGGTGCTGTTCACGATGTCCACCACCTTTTCCGACAGGGCGGTGAGGGTGTTCACATCGGAACCATAGATCTTGATGGACAGACCGCTGGACAGCTGGCTGGTGAGTTCCCCGGTCATGCCGGAGATCTCCACCGTGCCGGTGCACTGTTCCACCCCGGCAATGGCGGTTTCCAGCGCCTGCCGGGCGGTCTCGATCTGACGGGAAGACAGATCCTCCTTCAGCATCACGTTGATCTGATATTTGCCGTAGCTGCTGGCGGCAGCCAGCAGGTCGGTGATGGTTCTGGGCAGGCCCAGCTGGCTGATGTCCATGCCCGCCACGCTGGTGTCGGTGGTGATGCCCACCTCGGTCACATTGTCCACGGCCATGGCAGCTTCCACGGCCTTGCCGGCCACAACGTAGGATTCCTCCTTGCTCAGGCTTGCGTCGGTGGACAGCGTGATGACCGCCTCGTTGCTGGTGATCTGGGGCAGAAGCTCGATGCCCATGTTCAGCACCTGCCAGCCGCTGAACACCAGCAGCACCACGGCAGCTGCCAGCGGCACGGCACGGTGCTGCAGGCACCATTTCAGGCTCTGGACGTACTTGTCCTGGACCTTTTCAAACCAAGGCAGCTCCTTGGGCTCGGCCTTTTTCAGCACCGTAGAGGCAGCCGCCGGCACCACGGTGACGGCCACGATGAGGGACGCCATGAGGCAGTAGCCGATGCACAGCGACATGGGCAGCATCAGGCTGCGCACGATGCTGGAGGAGAACACCACCGGCAGGAACACGCACACCGAGGTGAGGGTGGAGGCGATGACGGACATGCCTACCTGCTTTGCGCCCTGCACGGCGGCGCGGGCCGCCGGGACCCCCCGGCTGCGCAGGCGGTAGATGTTCTCGATGACCACCACCGAGTTGTCCACCAGCATGCCGATGCCGAGGGAGAGGCCCGCAAGGGTCATGACGTTCATGTCCAGATTGGTAAAGTACATAAGCACCACGGCAAACAGCACCGACAGCGGGATGCTGATGCCGACCACCAGCGTGGGTTTGACGTCCTTGAGGAAGATGGCCAGCACGATGATGGCCAGCGCAGCGCCCACCGCCATGCTGGTGAGGATGCTGCGGATGATGATAGTGATATAGTTGCCCTGGTTGGACAGCACCACGATGTGCAGGCCGTCGTACTGGGCTTCCAACTCCTGGAAGGCGCTCAGGCAGTTGTCCGAAACGTCGCTGGCACTGGAGGTAGCGTTTTTATAGATCTTGAGCACGGCGGCCTGTTCGCCGTTCAGGCGGGTGAAGCTGTCGGCGGCGTTGTCGATGACCTCCACGTCCGCCACATCGGACAGGCGCACGTCGCCGTAGCCGTCCACATGCAGCAGCAGGGCACCGGCAATGTCATCCACGCTGCTGTACTCCTCGCCGACCTTCAGCAGCCAGGACTCGCCGCTGGCGTCCTGCACATAGCCTGCCGGCATGGAGAAGTTCTGGGCGTAGATCAGGGTGGACAGGGTGTTGATGTCCAGCTGCTTCTGCACATCCGCCTGGGCCAGCGCCTGGGTGCGGGCCGTCTCGTACTCCTGCTTGGCCGTTTCCAGCTGCTTTTCGTACTCGTTGAGCTGCTCGCGGGCCTCGGTAAACTGCATGTAGGCGTTGAGCTGCTGCTGGGTAAAGCTGCCCAGTGCACGGGAGAAGGTGCTCATGAGCTGAGGCACGTTGTCCATGGCCTTGATGGTATCTTCCAGCGTGCTGTAGATCACCTGCAGGCTCTTCTGCAGCTGCAGCTCGTCCGCCAGATCCGCAGCGCTGCTGCCCTCCGTGCCGGTCTCGGTGTTCACCCGCTCCTGCAGCTTCTGCAGGGCATCGGTGAGCTTGTCGGTCACGTCACGCAGTTCGGACACGACCTCGATCAGGGAGTCGATGTCCCGCATGCCGGTGTTGTCGAACTTGTCCAGCACCTTCTGCAGACCCTGCTGCACCTCGATCAGTGCCTGCTGGATCTCCGGCTCCTTGACCACGGCAATGAGCTGGTTCACGCTTTCCATCAGCGCCCGGGCCTGCTTGCGCACCACATCCACCGCGTTGCCTACCTCGGTGCTCATGGAGGCCAGCACCGTGTTGGACACAGTGTTGCCAAAGTTCTTCATCTGCTTGTTGTACTCGGCGCGGCCGGCGGCGATCTGGCTTTCCGCACTGTCCAGCTGGGCACGGGCGTCCGCCAGCTTGGTGTCGATCAGGTCCAGCAGCTGGGCGTTGATCTCGTCGATCTTGTCCTGATTCAGCTGCACCTGCACCAGCTTTTCCACCAGACCGCTGGACGACACATTGGACACGCCGCCCTTGCGCTGCACATAGGGCACCAGCGTGTCCTTGACCAGCTCCGACAGCTGGTAGATGTCGCTGCCCTCCCGGCTCACCGCCACGGTCATGAAGGCGTTCATGTTCAGGCTGTACTCAATGATGGAGGGCGTCAGGCAGCTGCTGGGCAGGTCGCTCTTGGCCTGATCCAGCTTGTTGGACACCTTCACCAGGGCACTGTTCATGTCGGTATCATCGGTGAAGTGCATCAGCAGCAGGCTGTAGTTCTCCGCCGAGGTGGCCGTGATGTTCTCCACACCGGGCACCGTGAGGGCGTTCTGCAGCACGTCCGACACTTCGCTCTCCACACGCTCCGGGCTGGCACCCGGGTATACGGTGACCACCATCAGATACGGCGTGCTGACGTCGGGCAGCAGATTGGTCTGCATCTTCGTGATGGCCACAAAGCCCAGGATCAGCACCATCACCACGGCCACCAGCACCGTGAATGGCTTTTTGACACTGAATTTTTCCATTTTTCCTACCGTTTCCCTGCCATGCACCGCAGCACCGCAGTCCTTACCTCCGCAAGAGGCTCGTTCACACTTTAACATTCCTATTATACACAGAAGACGTAGGGTTGCAACAGAGCCCGTCACTTTCTTTCACAAAACTTTTCTCTTTGCCGTCTGTTCGGGACCAAATTCCGTCACACTCCGCCTGAAATACGGTCCGGAGGGCCGGATCATTGCACCGGGCGCATTTTGTTTTTTGCGTGGAAATGTGCTTTTGAATATGGTATACTAGAGTTCAGAATGGAGCAACAGGCCCTTTTGCGGCCTTTTTCCCGATAGAGCGAACCAGCAGACGAGGAGAACTATGAAAAAAGTCATTTCGGTCCGTTTCAAAGAAAACGGCAAAAGCTATTATTTTGACCCTGCCGATGCGGATATCCGTACCGGCGATTACGTCATCGTGGAGACTGCCCGCGGCATCGAGTGCGGCGAGGTGGTGCAGGGCGTCAAGGAGATCGCCGACGCGGCGGTGCCCAAGGCCCTCAAGCCCATTACCCGCATGGCCGACAGCGTGGATGTGCGCCGGATGCGCCAGAACCGCGAGGACGAAAAGCGCGCCTACCGCACCTGCCAGGACTGCATTGCCCGCCACGGGCTGGAGATGAAGCTGGTGGAGGCCGAATATACCCTCGACCGTTCCAAGATCATGTTCTACTTCACCGCCGACGGCCGCGTGGACTTCCGTGAGCTGGTCAAGGATCTGGCCGGCATCTTCCACACCCGCATCGAGCTGCGCCAGATCGGCGTGCGCGACG
>ERZ831773.2453-NODE-2453-length-14950-cov-5.926485_pt1 | contig 14950 bp, 9 predicted proteins | sample MGYA00519696_ERZ831773 | MGnify/ENA primary metagenome ERZ831773 (study PRJEB31850, sample SAMEA3708720) | human gut metagenome | biome: human gut; feature: human-associated habitat; material: faeces | place: China | collected 2014 ...
TCTATCGTGAAAGCGATGGCGGAAAGCAGGTATCACGTCCTGCGGTCCTCATTGCTATGGCGGGTATTGCTATCGGACTGGCTGTAATGATTATAGCGGTAGCGGTAGTGATCGGGTTTAAAAGTGAAGTGAGAAATAAGGTCATTGGATTTGGCTCGCATATCCAGATAACGAATCTGGATGCGGTCAATTCTTATGAGACACATCCGATTGTTGCTGGCGATAGTTTGATTGCCGCCCTTTCCGATTATCCTGAAGTGAGTCATGTACAACGTTATTCCACCAAACCGGGAATGATAAAAACAGACGACGCCTTTCAGGGAATGGTGCTGAAGGGTGTTGGACCGGAATTTGATTCCCGCTTTATGAAGGAATATCTGGTCGAAGGAGAAATTCCCGTTTTCAGTGATTCTGTATCTTCCAATCAGGTGCTTATTTCCAAGGCTTTGGCTACTAAGATGAAGTTGAAGCTAGGAGATAAAATTTATACCTATTATATACAAGATGAGGTTCGTGCCCGTCGTTTGACGATTGCCGGAATCTATCAGACTAACTTCTCCGAGTATGATAATCTTTTTTTATTGACTGATCTCAATCTGGTGAACCGCTTGAACGGTTGGCAGCGGGAGCAGGTGAGCGGAGTGGAATTGCAGGTTCGTGATTATGATAAGTTGGAAGACGTAACTTATGAAATCGCTATTGATACCGATAGTCAGCGGGATAAGTTTGGAGGCATATATTATGTACGGAATATTGAACAACTGAATCCCCAGATATTTGAATGGCTTGGCTTATTGGATATGAATGTATGGGTGATTTTGTTCTTAATGATAGGGGTTGCCGGATTTACCATGATTTCCGGTCTATTGATTATTATCATTGAACGTACTAATATGATAGGAATCCTGAAAGCGTTGGGAGCTGACAATTTCACTATTCGTAAGACGTTTCTTTGGTTCTCTGTTTTTCTTATCGGAAAAGGAATGCTTTGGGGAAACGTGATCGGTCTGGCATTCTACTTTATTCAATCTCAATTCGGAATTCTCAAACTCGACCCGGAAAGTTATTATGTCGATACAGTATCGGTCTCTTTCAATATCTGGCTTTTTCTTTTGATTAATATCGGTACATTGTTGTCGTCGGTGCTGATGTTGATCGGTCCTTCTTTCCTGATAACGAAAATCAATCCGGCAAACTCTATGCGATATGAGTAAGTCTTCCTTCCGGATATAAGTAAACAGGTTTATTATCTTCTCATAAAATCACCTTTCCCTCGGAAAAGGCGGCATAGCTTGAAATTAAGAGATTGTATCGGTTGGAGAATATCGAATATGGGCAATGAGAAATAATATTTTCTGCCTCCCCCCATTTCTTTGGCTGTCCGGTTAATCACAATAGCTTGCGTTATGTAACGAAGCAGCCATATCAATAATGCAATACCTGCTACCAGCCAATGAAAGTTGAGTATGCCGAATACGATACCTGCCATACAAGCGACATAGAATAACAGGCGGGAAAATGTTTCGAATCCCGACAGGTAACGTTGTGCTCCACGGTAGAAGCGTGCGGTAGCCATATAACTAACTTTTTCTTCCTTCCAGTCTTTGTAGCGGTAGACGGGCTGTATACGCATCGTAGCGTTGAAGTCAGTTTCTACGCGCGTATTCGTTTTGGTTACTATTTGATTAATGAACAAGTCATCTTCTCCGCGTTGCAGGTTCAGATATTTGGAATATCCTTTTTGTTTGAAGAATAATTCTTTACGGTAAGCCATGTTACGACCGATACCCATATAGGGGTTTCCGGCCAAGGCGAACCCCAGATAACGTAAAGACTGAAATAATGTATCGAATGCGATACGTTTGTGTAACCAGCCTTTGATACGGTCGTATCCGCTGTACCCCAATACGATTTGCGTTTGCGAAGTGAAGTTGCGCGCCATAAGTTTCAGCCATTGGTTACTTGCAGGCATACAGTTGGTTTCCGTAAATACAAGCCAGTCGTGCTTGCTGGCTTTGATACCTAATGTCAGGGCCAGTTTCTTGTGGCTGATATAGCGGGCGCTGTCCGGTGTAAAACTATGGTAGAGATGAGGATATTTTTCTTCCATGTATCCCAGCACATCTTCTGTTTCATCAGTGGAAGCGTCATTGATAACAATGACTTCGAACTGCGGGTAATCTTGTTCCAGAATAGCAGGCAGAATTTTACGCAGGTTATCAGCTTCATTGCGTGCACAAAGAATGACGGAAAGTGGAGGCAATTCCCGTGAGAAGTGGGTTTCCTCTTTGCGTACAGTCTTATTACGAACGTGTATCCGATTGTACAAACCGAAATAGTAAATAAGTTGAATGATAAAAAGAATACCTGCCGCCGATAAAAGAATCAGTTCGGCAGTATTGAATGTAAATGCTTCCATTGAATTTAAGTGTCGTTTTTACGCCCGCAAAAGTACGCATTTTTTCGATAGTTCCCTCATCTTGAAGGAAGGTTATTTCGCAAATCCAGATATTCTTTCTTGAACATATTCACGAAAAGGAAGAATAGCGAGAGTAATAACGGACCGAAGATGACCCCCATAAATCCGAATAACGGCAAACCGATGACAACTCCGAAAATAGTGATGAGCGGATGTGTGTCCGCCATTTTCTTTTGAAGGATAAATCGGATCAGGTTGTCGGATTGTGACACGACGATGGCTCCGTATGCAGCGAGCCCGATTGCATGGAACCAGTCTCCGCTAATAGCCAGATAAGCGGCTACGGGAAACCATACCAATGCTGTACCTACCATTGGAATAATAGTTGCGAAGCAGGTGAGGAAACCTAATAATAGTATATTGGGCGCTCCGAAAATAAGATAGCCTATCATGGCGACGCCTCCCTGAATGATAGCCAGCAGAGGAATGCCGATAGCATTGGAACGTACAATCATGTTAATCTCACGAATGACTTCCTGCGTATTTGCCTCATTAAAAGGAAGAATGTCGTTGACGTATGCTTCCATTTTTTTTCCTCCTATCAGCATAAAGTAAAGCACGAATATCATGACGAATAGATTGACTGCAAGGCTGCTGGCGCCTTCCATAATTATCTGTCCGACACGGGGGAGGATAGATACGATGAATGATAGCGTATCTTTTCCCAATACATCATAACCGGTCTTTTCTTTAATAAATTCTGCTACTTGCTGAATGGGTTCGATAAAGGTTTGCGGAGCCAGATTTATATCCTGAAGTTTGTTTACCACCAGCCAGATTGTTAATCCCAGCGGAACAAGAAACACCATAATGGTTTCTGCCGTAATCAGTAATGCACTGATGTTGCGTTTCATTTTCCGCTTTTCTGTCAGATGATTCATGTGTGTGCGTACAAGTATATACATAGTTAATGCTCCCAGTAATCCTCCCAAAAAAGGAGTGATTTGCCGGAAGATGATAACTCCCATAAATAGAATAATGACAATGAGGGAATATTTCCAGTATTGTTCTTTGATGCTCATATCGTGCGATTCATTCGTTTATATAATAATAAACACGAAAAGCACCGGAAAGGTTTGTTTTATAATGGCATATCAATATGAAAAATTGTTTTGCCGGGATTGCTTTCCTGAATGGTGAGATGCCCGTCGTGAAGGCGGATAATTTGTTTGCATAGGCTTAATCCGATACCGCTGCCTTCAGATTTGGTGGTAAAAAAAGGAATAAATATCTTTTCCTGTAATTCAGGCGGAATACCCGGGCCGTTGTCCGCAATGTCAATAGATATGTGTTCGTCTTGTTGTGCATGGATGCTGATTCTGCCTTTTTCTTTTCCTTCCAGTGCTTGCATGGAGTTTTTCAGAAGGTTGAGCAGGACTTGGGAGAGTTGGTTCTCGTCACCTTTCATATAAATCGTTTTAGGTTCGCAGGTCAGTGTGAAGATGATATTGCTTTCTTTGAAGTCGCCGGATAAGAGTTCCCAGAGATTTTGCAGGGTTGCCGTAAGTGAGAAAAGTTTCTTTTCGGGTTTTGGCAGGTAGGAGAGGTGACGGAAGGATTCGGTAAATTGCAATAAACGTTCGCTTTGTGCTTGAATGATGCGAAGTCCGCGAACTGCTTTTTCGTTGATGTCCGGATAGGTGGACAGTGTTTGTGACAGGGAGATAATGGGAGCAATGGTGTTCATTATTTCATGAGTGAGCACGTGGCTTAGTTTGTTCCACGATTCACTTTCTTTGTCGCTAAGTTCGTCACCGATATCCTTGATAGACAAGAGAGTTATTGTTTCATCTTGTAGTTTCATCCGGCTTTGTGAAAGACTGAGGTGCTCCTTTTTGCCTTTTTCTTGCAGTAAGGATTCCAGTTGTCGGTATCGGGTTAATTGCTGGCAGTCTAATAAGGAAAGGGCAGTGCTGTTTGCTATGATTATTTTTCCGGTAGAATCCCATGCTAATACACCGCTGGGCACTTCTTCCAAGAGTGAGCGGTAGAAGTGTTCCTGTTTGGAATATTCTGATTGAGTTTTGGCGAGCAGGAAATTGATGCGGTTGAGAGAGCGGTTCAGTTTTTCCTGTTCTTTACTAACGTTTTGTTCGGGAAAGTAAAGCATATTATCCTTGTCTTCTATGGCATCGAAAAAGACACGCAACTTTTGGTTGAATGAATTTAGTTTATTTACCAGCCTGCTGATTTGGAAGAGGGAACAGGTAATTAGTAATGTGCCTATTACAAATCCGCGTTGTGAGATGATAAGCCAGGCGCCTGTTCCCGAGGTGACGAGGATAAGCATGACGTGTAGTAGTATAACCCAATAGATGTGTCGGCTGAATATCATGCTGTTCAGAGTTTGAAACGTTTTAGTTTGTTATAGAGTGTCTGACGGCTGATTCCCAATTGTTCGGCGGCGGCAGTCAGGTTGCCATTATTTTGCAGAATGGCTGTTTCAATGGCTTGCCTTTCCACTTCTTCCAAATTGGGGACAGTGCTGGTGGTTTGCGGCTTCCAGGTTTGTTTTACCAAAATGTCTTTGGGGCGTATCACGTTGCCTTCACACAAGATAACGGCTTTCTCGATAGCGTGCTGCAGTTCCCGGATATTGCCCGGCCAGTGGTAAGAGCGTAGTTTCTCTATTGTTTGCTCATGCATTCGCATTTCCGGGCGTTGGTATTTCGAAGCGAAACGGTGGAGAAAGGTTTCGACGAACAGGAGTATGTCGTCTCCTCGTTCTCGTAATGGAGGAATTTCAAGGTGGATAGTGTTGATACGGTAGAATAAATCTTCGCGGAATAATCCTTGTTTCACCATTTCCGGGATGTCTTTATTGGTGGCGGAAATGAGTCGTATATCAACGGGGACGACTTTATTACTTCCAATTCGGGTGATATTCCTGTTTTGTAGTACAGTCAGTAATTTGGCTTGTAGTGCAAGGGGAAGATTTCCAATCTCATCCATAAAAAGCGAACTGCCGCTAGCAGCTTCGAATTTTCCCGGACGGCTTTCGTAAGCGTCCGTAAAAGCTCCGCGCTCGTGACCGAAAAGCTCGCTCTCAAAAAGGGATTCACTGATAGCTCCCATGTCGATACTTGACATGGGACGAGTATTGCGTGGAGACAGGCGGTGTATTTCTCTGGCCAGCATTTCCTTTCCGGTCCCGTTTTCTCCGGTTATCAGAATATTGGCGTCGGTCCTGGCTACTTTATTGACTACCTTTATTAATTGTAGCATGGCGGGAGAATGCCCTATCAGCATTTCAGGTTTGTTCGGATTGCCGGATCCTACGATTGAGTTTTTTGATTTTGAGGAACTTTTCCTATTCGATTTATTATTGTATGCTTCCTTTATTTTCTGAACCAGTGTCCGGTTATCCCAAGGTTTGAGAAGAAAGTCGGTAGCTCCGTTCTTCAAAGCTTTTACGGCTAGTTCCACATCTCCGTAAGCAGTTAACATTACCACAGGGAGTGCGGGGTGGATTTCGTGAATATGTTTCAGCCAGTATAGTCCTTCGTTGCCGTTATTGATACCGGCCGAAAAATTCATATCGAGAATTACGATATCAATGGAAGTGGTAGTGAGCAGTGTTGTTATTTGATTAGGATTGGCAGCTGTGCGGACTGTACTGAATTCATTTTCGAGTAAAAGTTCCAGCGAAGCCAACACACTTTTATTATCATCTACTATTAAAATAGTTCCGGTTTCCATATATGTAAGATTGGGGGGGGATCTGTCTGGGTTGAACGATTCTTTAAGTTTTTGGGTAAAGATATTCGTTTTTACTTTTCCCTGCAAGAGAGTGTCCAATAATTAGACGTTTTATGATACATTTCCTGAAACATGACTTTATTCTATGTTTCGTTTAAGTAATATTTATAGCCTGAACGTTGAATAATGGCTGTTTGCACGCAGGTCATGGTGGCTTTTTATTGATAACGTCCAATTTTTAGACGTTATAGTGTGTAATAATTGGACGGGAACGATAAAATAATGTATGTCATCTGTCTTGTAATCAGTGGTTTAAGTATTGTGGCATTATGTTTGCTTTTTTAATTCATATAGAACACAATTACATATATACTGAAGAATGAGGAACATTTTCTTTTTATTGTTTTTATTGCCCGTGATTACGTATGCTCAATCTGCAATGAGTTTGGATGAATGTATCCGTTTGGCATGGAAACAGAATCCTTCTATACGGAATAGTGCCATTAACATAAAGGAAGCACGAACGGATTATGCTGCCGCTATCGGTACATTTCTTCCCCGCATAGTAGCCAACGCAGAAACAGGAAAGCGTTTCGGGCGTTCGATAGACCCGGATACCAATGGTTATACAGAAAAGACTTTTGAAGAAGGAACGATAGGTCTTGATATGACTTTGTCTTTGTTTGAAGGTTTTTCACGTATCAATCAGGTTCGTTTTCGGAAAATAAATCGGGAACGCAGCAAGTGGGAACTGAAAGACAGGCAGAATGAACTCGCCTATCAAGTGACGGATGCTTACTACAAACTGGTTTTGGAAAGAAAACTCTTGAATTTGGCTTTGGAGCAAAGCCGGTTGAGCGAACGATACCTGAAACAAACCGAGACATTTGTGGAACTGGGCTTGAAATCCGTTTCCGACTTGCAAGAGGTAAAAGCCCGCAGGGAAGGGGATATATATCGTTACCAATCCCGTGCTAATAGCTGTCGGTTGTCATTACTGCATCTGGAACAGTTGATGAACTTTCAGTCGGGTGATACACTTGTCATTCAGGATACGATTGTCGAATTGAATAAACTCCCGTTGCTTTCACTCCCCTCTACGGAAACATTGTATAGACAATCGTTGGAAGTACTCCCTGCCATGCGTATGATTAGCTTAAAGCAGAAAGCTGCCCGCAAAGAATATGCAATGGCGGGCGGAGCTTTTTCTCCTTCTGTTTATGCCCGCTTTACGGTAGGTTCTAATTTCTACAACACTGCATTTTCCGCCAGGCAATTGCGGGATAATATAGGAAAATATATCGGTATCGGTATCTCTTTCCCTTTGTTGAGCGGTTTTGAACGTTTTACGAATCAAAGGAAGTTGAAATTGAACTTGTATCGCCTGAAGAATGAAGAGGAATTGGAGAAGCAACAGCTATATACTGAAATTGAGCAAACTCTTCTTTCCCTACGTGCCGGCTATACGGAACATCAACAGGTATTGCAGCAATTGAGCGCGGAAACTCTGGTCTTGAAAGAATCCGAACGAAAGTGGGAAGAAGGGCTTATCTCTGTCTTTCAGTTAATGGAAGCCCGTAATCGTTTTATTTCCGCCAAAGCAGAACTGGTTCGTGTGCGCTTGCAGGTAGAAATGATGATGAAACTGGAGAAATATTACCGGGAGGGAACTTTCTTATAAAGGCAGAGTTTATATATTTTGAATAACAAAGTTGATACTTCTTTAATAACTAATTTATAATAACCCTATTTTTGATTGATTCCTTATGGATACACCTATTGAACGTAAACCCGGCATTACCCGTAAACATCTATATGTAATAGGTGGTATAGCCTTTGTTATTGCCGTTGTTTTATATTTCATATTCAGAGACACTACCTCTTCCATGACTGTGGAGAAAGAACGTCTGACGATTGCTACCGTTAACCGTGGTGAGTTTAATGACTATATTCGTGTCATTGGTCAGGTAATGCCTAATCGTATTATTTATATGGATGCCGTGGAAGGTGGACGTGTGGAAGAACGTCTAAAAGAAGAAGGTGCTATGGTGAAGGCAGGCGACGTGATTTTGCGTCTCAGTAATCCGTTACTAAATATTGGTATTATGCAGAGCGAAGCGGATCTGGCTTATCAGGAGAATGAACTTCGTAATACCCGTATTAGCATGGAGCAGGAACGCTTGCGTTTAAAACAAGAGCGTATTGGGCTAAATAAAGATCGGCTGGTGAAACAGCGCCGTTATGAGCAATACAGTCGCCTGATAAAAGAGCAACTTATTGCAGAAGAAGATTATCGACTTGCCAAAGAGGAGTATGATGCGGCTAAAGAACAGTTGGATGTCATTGACGAGCGTATTCGTCAGGATAATATTTTCCGTGAAAGTCAGGTAAACAGCTTGGACGAGAACATACGTAATATGAAACAGAGTCTCGCGTTGGTACGCGAACGAATTGAGAACCTGAAGGTGAAAGCTCCTATTGACGGGCAGGTAGGTAATCTTGATGCACAGATAGGACAATCAATAGCTGCAGGCGAGCACATTGGTCAGATCATCACTTCTGACCTGAAAGTACAAGCGCAGATTGACGAACATTACGTGGAGCGTGTTATACCCGGATTGCCGGCTGACTTTACCCGTGACGGTGTCAGTTATAAACTGGAGGTGACGAAGCCGTATCCGGAAGTAAAAGAAGGGCAGTTTCGTACCGATTTGCAGTTTACAGCCGGACGACCGGAGAATATACGTGCAGGGCAGACCTATCATATCAATCTACAATTGGGTGACCCTGCACAGGCTATTTTGGTGCCGCGTGGCGGATTTTTCCAAATAAGCGGTGGACGATGGATGTATGTTGTGGATGAAAGTGGTAAATTTGCTATTCGTCAGCCTATCCGCATCGGACGACAAAATCCGCAGTACTATGAGGTTACCGAAGGATTAAAACCTGGTGATCGGGTGATTGTATCCGGATATGAACTGTTTGGCGATAACGAGAAACTGATACTGAAATAAGTCTATGATATGATAAATTATTTTTCACAAGTGATACGTAGTCAGCGGGTTAAAAAATCTCTGACACTGATAAATATAACGGGATTGTCTGTTTGTATTGCAACAGCATTGCTTATCATACTTTACGTATGGTCGGAGTTAAGCTACGATTCATTCCACAATACCGAACGTGTATATCGTGTTGAAAGCCGGTTGTATGAAGGCAAGACGCTGACAGATAACTGGGCGACTACAGCTTACGGCCATGCACCTGCAATGGCTCGTGAAATTGCAGGCATTGAGAAGTATGTCCGTGTAACAGCACAAGACCGCGAACAAGTGGTGAATTACTTCGACAGGAGATTTGCCGAAGCACATTATTGCTACACCGAACCTGCTTTTTTTGAGATATTTAATTTCCCGATAATTAGAGGAGATAAGATCGGACAACTGGTGCGTCCTAATACGGTGGTACTGACCGAAAGTGCGGCAAATCGTTATTTTGATGAAGAAGACCCGATAGGGAAGGTGCTGACTTTCAGTACGCCTTCATCGCAGCAAAACTTTGAAGTTACCGGCGTGATAGCAGATATGCCTGTTCGTTCCCATCTGCAATATGATTTTCTACTTTCATATAGTACGATTCCCAAAGAGCGACAGGACATTTGGTACATTCACGGAGTTTATACCTATGTCCGCCTGATGTCCGGAAAATGTCCGGAAGAGATTGAAGAGGCTTTTCTCAATATATCCGATAAGTACAAAACTGATGCCCTGAGACATAAGACTTGGGCGGTAGAACTGATACCGCTGAAAGACATTCATCTCACTCCACAAAAAGCTTATGAGAAAGAAGTGAAAGGGAGTCGGACTGCGGTTCTTATACTATTGGTGATGTCCGTTGCCCTGCTACTGATAGGTTGGGCTAATGCCTTGAATCTGACCGTGGCGCGTTTCTTGGAACGCGGACGTGAGTTCGGGTTGCGTAAGGCTTTTGGTGCTTCGCGCCGTCAGATTATTATCCAGGGACTTCTTGAATCAGGTTTCATGAATCTGTTGGCTACGCTGATAGCTCTTGGTTGGCTGGAACTTCTTTTACCCCTTGTTTATCGCTGGGCAGGGCAAAGCTTTGGGACGGATATACTTATGTTGCCTGCTTTCTGGGGAATTGTAGCCGGAGTGGTTGTTATCGGTACGTTTGTTGTAGGCTTCTATCCTTCTTGGCTGATGGTTACTATACGTCCGTCGGAAATTATGAGGGGGAAACTGTTACACGGTAAACGTGGTAACCGGATAAGGAAAGTGCTGATTGTGGTTCAGTTTCTCGCTTCTTTTGTTCTGATTACTGGCACATTCACAGTGATTCGGCAAGTGTGTTATATGCAAAGTGAGGCTTCCGTCGATTCTCATTCACGTATGTTAGTCATTAAGTACCCCTCTTTCACCGAGGGATTGGCACTACGTCTGGAAAGTTTCACCAAGCGTCTGAAGCAACGGGCAGATGTAAGCCACGTAACCGTTTCAGGAGCTGTTCCCGGGGTGGAGGTAGCCAATTATTTTACCAATCGTCCTTATGGAAGTGACCCTTCGCAAGTGAAACTGATACAGATGTTTGCCATAGATTATGATTATCTATCTGCCTATATGCCCACTATGATTTGTGGGCGGTACTTCTCTGAGGACTTTGGCGGTGACCTCAACCGGATAGTGCTCAACGAGGAAGCAGTCAGGTTATTAGGTTATGAGTCGCCCGAAGCCGCATTGGGACAGCAGGTTAAAATGGAGGTGGTAGACGAACCGCTCGAAATTATCGGAGTGGTGAAAAACTATCACCAGCAATCGCTTTCCGTGGCTTACAAACCTATTATCTTCTTTATGAAAGAGCGAGTACCATTTATTGCAACACCTTATATTTCAGTCCGCTTGACAGGCGAAGGAGAAGATAGTGCTTTGACGGAGATCGAGCAGATGTATCATGAATATTTTCCGACTTCTTTATTTTCTTATTTCTTTTTGAGTGATTTGAATACTTTCCTTTATAAATCAGACCGTAATTTCGGTTGGATATTTGCCAGTGCTTCTTTAATTGCCATATTTGTGGCATGTCTCGGTTTGTGGATTGTAACATTGTTTTCAACCTTATCGCGCTTGAAAGAAGTGGGTATCCGCAAGGTGCTCGGTGCAAATAAAAGCAGCCTGTTTTTTATCTTGACCAAGGAGCTGATGTTGCTCACTATATTGGCATCTGCAATCGGTATACCCGTATCAGCAGTGTTAATGAATGGCTGGTTGGAGACGTATGCTTTCCATATTTCGCTACCTTGGTGGATATATGCAGTCGTTTTTGCGCTGTTGATGCTGATTGCGTTCCTTACTGTTTTTCAACAAGTGTGGCGCATTATCTGCTTGAAACCGATGAGTATTTTAAAATATGAATAACTAATAAATATTGAACTGATTATGATTAAGACTGAAAAACTGACAAAACTCTTCGCAACCGAAGAAGTGCAGACAAAGGCATTGAACGAAGTCACTTTACAAGTGGAACAAGGGGAGTTTGTTGCTATAATGGGCCCTTCGGGATGCGGTAAGTCAACACTGCTGAATATTTTGGGTACACTCGATTCTCCAACTTCCGGCTCTTATTTCTTTGAAGGAAAACAGGTGGATAAAATGAATGAGAACCAATTGACTGCCCTCAGGAAAGGTAATCTCGGCTTTATCTTTCAGAGTTTCAACTTGATTGACGAGCTGACCGTATGTGAGAATGTAGAATTACCCCTTATCTATATAGGCGTCAAAGCCAATGAACGTAAAGAAAGAGTAAAGAAAGTACTCGAGAAAGTAAACCTGCTGCATCGTGCCAACCATTATCCACAGCAATTGTCCGGTGGACAGCAACAGCGCGTAGCTATTGCTCGTGCCGTAGTGACGGACTGTAAATTGCTTCTCGCTGACGAACCTACCGGAAATTTGGATTCGGTGAACGGTATAGAAGTAATGGAACTATTGAGTGAACTGAATGCTCAGGGAACTACTATCATCATCGTTACCCACTCTCAACGGGATGCAATGTACGCACACCGCGTCATTCAATTATTAGACGGACAAATCGTAGCCGAAAACGTCAACCGCCCGCTGGGAAAAAATATGTCAGCTAAAAATGAAACTGTATGATAGGAAATTACTGGAATAGTGCTTGGCGGAATCTGATGAAACGGAAAAGGTTCAGTTTCATTAATATATTCGGACTGGCGATTGGTATGGCATCGGCACTGCTGATTCTTACCTACGTGACTTTTGAATTCAGCTTTGATAAAATGCACACAAAGTATGACCATATCTACCGTGTGCAAAGTACGTTTCACGAGGGGGAAGTGCTGACCGACTACTGGGCAAGCAGCTCCTTCGGATATGGTTCGGCAATGAAAGAGAACCTTGCCGGAATAGAGGATTATACCCGAATCGGCTCCCTACTCCAGCCGGAACAAATAGTGAAATACGGTGAACTGACCTTGCGGGAGAATCAGATAGCGTATGCCGAACCCAGCTTTTTTCGCCTTTTTGATTTCGAACTTTTGAAAGGCGATAAGAAAACCTGTCTCTCCATGCCGGGGCAAGTGGTAATCACCGAACGCATTGCCAGTAAATATTTCAAGGACGAAGACCCTATCGGGAAGATATTCATCTTTACCGGCGCATACGACAAGATATCGTGTGAAGTGACCGGAGTGATGAAAGAAATGCCTTCCAACTCGCATATACATTATAGTTTTCTGATTTCGTATAAATCTCTGCCTAAATATATGCAGGAATATTGGTACAAACACGAGGCTTATACCTACGTCCTGCTTGACTCTCCCGAAAGGAAAGCGGAAATAGAGAGAGAATTTCCTGTAATGGCGGAAAAGTACAAGACGGATGAAGCCTTGAAAAACAAGACATGGGGAGTCTCTTTAATCCCTCTGGCAGATATACACCTCACTCCGCAGGTAGGATACGAAGCGGAGACGAAAGGAAACCGTTCTTCTATGATTGCCTTGATTTTTGCTGCTATTGCTATTTTGGCTATTGCCTGGATAAACTATATAAACCTCACCGTAGCCCGTTCAATGGAGCGTGCCAAAGAAGTGGGAGTTAGGCGGGTAGTGGGAGCTTTCCGCAAGCAGTTGATTCATCAATTTTTGTTTGAAGCATTAGTGATGAACCTGATAGCTTTTGTACTCGCCGTTGGCTTGATAGAATTGGTTCTTCCGTACTTTAATCAATTGGTAGGCCGTACCGTTACCTTCTCCGTTTGGCTGATAGATTATTGGTGGATTTTATTGATTCTTGTTTTTATCGTCGGGATATTCCTTTCTGGATATTATCCGGCATTGGCTTTGCTGAATCGGAAACCAATTATGTTGTTGAAGGGGAAATTCTTGCATAGTAAATCCGGAGAACGGACACGGAAAGTTTTGGTTATCATTCAATATATGGCTTCAATGATATTGTTGTGCGGCACATTGATTGTCTTTGCACAGTTGAGCTTTATGCGCAGCCAGTCTTTGGGAGTTAAGACCAATCAGACATTGGTGGTCAAGTTTCCTGGGCATACCGAGGGACTGAATACGAAACTGGAAGCTATGAAAAAAACGATAGCACGTCTTCCGTTGGTATATCAAGTCACTTTCTCCGGCGCTGTGCCGGGCGAGGAAGTAGCGACTTTCCTTTCCAATCGCCGTACCAATGATGCTCTGAAGCAGAATCGCCTGTATGAGATGCTTGCCTGCGACCCCGATTATGTGGATGCCTATGGATTGCAAGTTGTGGCCGGAAGAAATTTCTCGGAAGACTATGGAGATGATGTAGACAAACTGGTGATTAACGAAACGGCTGTACGTAACCTGGGCTTTACATCTAATGATGAGGCTATAGGGGAGTTGGTGAACGTTGAATGTACTGATGCCCCGATGCAGATTATCGGAGTAGTGAAAGATTATCACCAACAGGCATTGAACAAGAATTATACACCTATCATGTTGATTCATAAAGATAAGATTGCCTGGTTACCACAACGTTATATCTCTATCGTAATGACTTCCGGCGATCCTCGTGAATTGGCATCACAGGTGCATGAGATTTGGAATCAATATTTTGCGGATTCCAGTTTCGATTACTTTTTCCTCGACCAATTCTTCGACCACCAGTATCGTCAGGATGAGGTGTTTGGTGTAATGATTGGCGCTTTTACCGGTTTGGCTATTTTCATTTCCTGTTTGGGACTTTGGGTACTGGTCATGTTTTCATGTTCCACACGTACCAAAGAAATGGGGATACGTAAAGTTCTCGGGGCTTCCCGTTGGACACTCTTCTATCAGTTGGTTAAGGGATTCTTTCTGTTAATTCTGATAGCAGTTGTTATTGCTTTGCCACTAGCTTGGTTTAGTATGAATGCCTGGTTGAGCCATTATGCTTTCCGCACAGATTTGAAAGCATGGTTCTTTATTATGCCTGTATTGCTAATGTTGTTTATCTCATTTATAACAGTAGCTTTCCAGACCATAAAGATAATAATGAGCAAACCTGCCCGCTCTTTACGATATGAATAATCTCTGAATCACTCAATAGGATATTCGTTAATATCCAATTTGATTTATGTTAAATGTTAACGAGACTATTACTTTTATTAAACCATGTTATAAGATGCGTTGCTTTACTCCGAAAATTTGGAGATATGCTGAAAGTCCGTATCTTTGCAATGTGTTTTTCATAGTATTAGATTTAAGGTTAACAA
>ERZ831773.2459-NODE-2459-length-14909-cov-4.869732_pt1 | contig 14909 bp, 6 predicted proteins | sample MGYA00519696_ERZ831773 | MGnify/ENA primary metagenome ERZ831773 (study PRJEB31850, sample SAMEA3708720) | human gut metagenome | biome: human gut; feature: human-associated habitat; material: faeces | place: China | collected 2014 ...
ATTGCTAAAGCAATTCTTGGCGATGTCACGCTACATAACAGCAATTTCCTATCAAATAAAAAAGCAAAGCCAGCGCTTTGCTTTGGCTTCCCCCTACGTTACGAGCATTTTCCTATCAATTAAAAAGAGGCTCCGATACATCTTTTTCTGCTTTCCTTAATATTGAAAACAGTTGCAAGAGTTCTCGGAGCCTCTAATGTAAGGGCTTCCTTTATCTGTAACAATTATATCTTAATAATTATATCATAATAATTGCGCACAGTACTCATTATTTTATCACGATATCTGTGATCGCTGGTACGTTGCTGCCTCCACCAACACCACAATTTAATGTGATTGTTTTACCATTTGCCCAATTGCCATCCCAGCCTGGATTGCTTACGCGGTAACGATTATTGCCAAGGCTCTCACAAGTACCGCTCCACATAGAAGTAATCTCGCGGTCTAAGGTAAACTCTACCGTCCATCCATCGGTATAGCTGACACCTGTATTGTTGGTAAGAGTGATCTCTGCAATTCCGCCACTGCCCCAATTACTGGTAAGTTTTACCGAGCCTGTTACTTTGCTGTCCCCGGAAGGCTCTGTGGTTGGTGCTGCTGTCGGTGCCACTGTCGGTGCTACTGTCGGTGCTACTGTCGGTGTAGCTGTTGGTGCTACTGTCGGTGTAGCTGTTGGTGCTACTGTCGGTGTAGCTGTCGGTGCTACTGTTGGCGTTACGGTTGGCTGTGGAGTCTCTCCACCTACTTTAGAAAGTGTAAGACTTACGATCTTGCCACCGTTCCAAGCAGACAAGCACAAATAGGTAACCTTTGATGTGCTCTTAATGTTCATGGTTGCCTTTAATTCTTTGACTGTATATGTCTTCGTTACTTTATCCGTTGCATTACTTGCCGCAGAATAATTATCACCACTCTGCCATACATTGTCTACAGATGCACCCCATCCTAAGATGCCCCAGTTACCATGGGAAGGATCTGTACAAGTATAAACTACAGTAACAATATCATCGTCAGATGCATTTAACAACCACTGTGGATCGTTCGTTGCATACGTAGACTCTAAGTTAGATACAATCTCCGTCGTATCTGAAATAACCGGTGACTGTGTCGGAGCTGCGGTTGGTGCTACTGTCGGAGCCTTCGTCGGTGCTACCGTTGGTGCCTTTGTTGGTGCCACTGTTGGTGCCTTTGTTGGTGCCACTGTTGGTACTGCCGTTGGTGCCTTTGTTGGTGCCTTTGTTGGTGCTACTGTTGGTGCCTTTGTTGGTGCTGTTGTTGGCTGAACATCACTGCCACCATTAATACCGGACACCTCAAAGTTCATGGTTACCTTATTTGTCGTCTGGTAATTTACATTATTGAAATATGCCTTGTAATTTGCATTTTCCACAGTTACGTTGTTTACATGTGTATTCGCCCACACATTAATAAATGAGAAATTAAAGACCGGACAGATCAATCCATCATCTGATGCTTTCTGTGAAACATCATACGTAAATTTTCCATTTTTCATGGTATATTTCTGTCCGTTAATTTCAAATGATGTTACTTTCAAAGTTGCTTTGTCAAATACAGATGCCTCATCATCAGCAACATTGATATCTTTGATATACAAAGAACCAATATTCTGCAACTGACTCTTAGTCGCATCTAAGGACAAGGAGAATTTTCCTCCTTCTGAATAAATATCAACATATTCATCACTGATGACTGACTGCCAGCTTGCTGTCTCTAATAAATATAATTTCGCACGTACATAGTTGGCCTGTGGTACCGTCACCTTACAGGTTGCTTTGTATCCTAATGGAACAGATGCAGTGATCGTACAAGTTCCTGCTCCTACTGCACTTACCTGACCTTTGGAATTAACGGTAGCTACTGACTCATCACTGGAGCTCCAAAGAACTTTATCCTTGCTGTCCGATGGTGTTAATGCTGCTGTAAGCTGCTGTTTTTCATCACCAATGTGAATTGTCAACTCGCTCTTGTTTAACTGAATGCCTGTTGCCGTTGCGGACTCATTACCACCATACACTTCCATCATAGCGTCCATCAATTCCTGATGAACAACCTTGTTGGAATAACGGTCAATGATCGCAAAACCATAGTCTCCGTTGTATCCATTGTCCCAAGCTACCGGAATCAATCCATACTGCTTTGCATAATAGCAGACTTTCTGATAATACTCTGCACGGCAAACTTTATTCTGGCTGTCATAACTTGCTTTATTGATGGCACCAAATTCACCGATCACCACAGGATATCCCTGTGAAACGAATTTGCTGGACATCTTTTTGAACTGAGATGCCATATAGGACTCATCACCCCAGCTTGCTCTCTTCGAATAATCCGTAATGCTGTCTCCCCACTGTGTGGTTGCACCGGACTCTGTTCCACAGAAATCCCATGGATCATAATAATGTACAGAGATCATAATTCTTTTTTCGCCTGATGCAATCTTAGAAGACAGATAATTATCGGTAGGAAGTGCAAATCCGTAGTCCTCCGCTGTGTAATCAATATTGGTATTCCATCCCGGAATCAATAACCATCTCTGATCATTGTTTCCACCGGTTTTTCTTACGGTGTCCACAAAAATCTGATTGTAGGCATTTATATTTGCATAAGCCGTTCTGCTAGGTGTTCCATAAGTTCCATCAAATTCTTCATTCATAGACTCAAAGATCAGATGCTCATCATAGTTTTTGAAACGATCTGCAATCTGCTCCCAGCACGCTTTATATTTTGCTTTGATCTTGGTCTGATCAGAACTGCCGCATAATAACCAGCCACCTGTTACTGTCGTATAACCGTCTCCATGCATGTTGACAATTGCATACATATCATTGTCAACACAATAATCAACAACCTGCTGTACACGATCTAACCAAGAAGAGTCGATCTTGTATCCATTGTTGTCGTCAATCATGCTAAGATAGGATACCGGAATACGGATAGATTTAAATCCTGCGTCTTTGGCTGCCAAAACTAAGTCTTCTGTTAATTTTGGATTGCCATATGCTGTTTCATTCGGTGTTCCGGAACTTGCAGCCTCCAATGAGTTACCAAGGTTGTAACCTACACCCATCGCCTCTGTAATCTGCGATTGATTAAGGTTGTTAAATGTTGTGCCGGCGGCTTCCGCCGTTTTGGCTGTCGTTGTTGGAATTGACAGCGAAGTTGCTACCATTGCCATACTCATGACAATAGCAAGTGCTTTTTTACGAAAAGCCATAATCCTTCTCCTTCCCGGCAGATTGAGAAACTTGTACGTTTTTTATGACAAAATAACACAAATCATCACCAAAAATATGAATAGAAATCCATAAGAAATACCGATACTTTCCCAATATTTATACCGATAAATCCCAAAAAATCCACATATTTTTGATATTAATTCATGAAAAAAGAAGCAAACACATTAACGATATCCGTCACCATCACGTACAATAAAAAGACATCCTTTGTCCCCACAAAAAATGTCTTTCTACATCCCAATCACGCCCAATACATTATCGAAATAACTCCCCCATGAGTTATTTCTTTTGCTACGAAAACTATCTTAACATTTTCGTAGTAGTATTGCAACATGATTTTTAAAATTTCATGTACAATTTTTACAAAAATATCTTTTAATTATATATTTTATTATGCATATTGCAAGATATTAAGATGCTTTTTGGGGATAGCATACTTCGTTTCCCTTTCTCTTATAAAGCACCCCGGCTTTCACGTAATATATCGGATTGGCATTATCCACCTCAAAAGTGATCTGCTGCCCCAAATCGTCTATGAGTGTCGTAAGCGGTCCGGTAGCATTCTTCCCAAGCTTTACCGTAATTGGTCGGTAATCATATTCCGACTTGCTATAATTCATTTTTTTCGTACAAAGCAGAAAGATTTCTCCCAGATTTAATCTGCATAATATCGTCAAAGAACGCAATTCTTCGTTTGCCATAAACGCACAACTTCCTACAGATACCAGTTTTTCCGGAAGAGTTACACTTTGCAGCCTGCAGGCATAAAACGCATTGCTGCCTATTTTTCTAAGTGCACTGTCAAAGGCAAAGTTGGTCAATCCATCGGCTTCATAAAAAGCCATCTGTCCTATCACTCGAAGTTTTTTGCCGCCAGTAACTGTCTTGACTGTTGAATACTGAAATGCGTACTCTCCAATGGTTGTCAGCTTTGAAGAAAGCTGAATTGATTTCATATCTGCTGCATAAAATGCATAGGGTGCGATCGTCGTCACCTTATCGGATAACTTATAATTGGTGACACTTTTGCCCGAAGGATATATGTAAATTGTCTTTTTGTCTTTCGAATACAATACACCTTTTGATGATGAAAAGTTACGATTCTTTTTATTTACAGAAATCTTTTTTAAGGTTGTACTCCAGCCTTCATAAGCTCCATTGACACGAACTGGGCTTGCATACTTAATCTTTTTAAAAGATTTTGGCAACGATATCTGCTTGATGCCCTCCATTGCAAAATATCGATAATCAACCTGCGTGATCCCCTCTCCAAATTTAATCTTCGTAAACACCGGCAATACAGAATCTTCCGAGCACGGCCACTCATAACTGCTCAGTGATTTGTCATAAAACCCGGTAATTTTAGCATATCCCTTTCCAGTTATAGTTAACGTTTTACTCTTTTTATTGTATGTCCATTTCACCCCACTGCATACTTTACCACTTGGCTGCTTTTTCTTTGTCTTGGCATCTGCTGTCATTGTCATAGTCATCGCTGCCATCAGACAAAGCATGACTACTGCTACCTGTCTCCATTTTTTCATAAAAATCACTCCCTTCTTATGATTGCTCTTTACCATTTGACTTCTTAAAGCTCTCTTTCAGACGATCCCCTCGTTTAGCGTATACCGCCTCGTCTTTGATGTAATATGTCTTATTGCCTTTCTCAACTTCAACTTTCATCTTGCCGAGTCTTATGTGATCTGCAAAATCAGCAAACAAACGATATATTGTTGCATTTAATTCCTTACCCAATACAATTCGAAAATCCGTATAGTTCTCTCGGTCATAGGTTGGAAGATTTGCTTGAAAACCACTGTCTGCAAACACATAACTTAGTTTACAATTGCATCGTACGATGATCGTCGATAAATCTTTGATGTTTCCAAACGCATGATTTCCTACCCGCTTAAGGCCCTTTGGCAATTCTACAGATGAAATCTGAGTGCTGTCAAACGCAGAATCTTCAATAATTTTCAACGACTTTGGAAGCTTTACAGACTTTAACTCCGTTTTCGCAAAAGCCTGCCGACCAATTTCACGCAACTTATTTCCCATAATAACACTCTCTATGGAATTTCCATAAAAGGCACGTCTGCAAATTTTGGTTACCTTGGAAGGTATTGCAAATTTTTTCTCCGTCTTGCCACTTGGATAAATGTACAACTTCTTTTTGTCCTTTGAATACAAGATGCCCTTACTGACAGAGAACTTCTTGTTTTTCTTAGACACTTGAAGTTTCTTTAATGTCGTGCTGTATGGTTCAAAAGAGCCATTGACGGCATCCATTTCATTGGACGCTTTGATCTTCTTAAAGCTCTTTGGCAGTGAAATCGTTTTGATACCCTCAATACAAAAAAAGCCAGATGAAATTGTTGTTATCCCCTCTCCAAACACCAGCTTGTCAAAAATTGCCGGCTGTCCCGCTTCTGAACCAGGCCATTTGTATCTTCCCTCTTTACGAAATTTACGGATATCCACTGTTCCTTTTCCTGTGATTGTCAATACTGTCTCATCAGAGTTCAAAGACCATTTGATGTTTTTGGTCAACTTCCCAGTTGACTTGGCATCTGCCTGCACCGGTAAAGTCAGCATAACTCCTGCAGCGATACATAATGCCAGCGTCATTACATATTTTTTCATCCTCATATTACTCTCTCCTTTCTATGTTGGACAATTGATCGCGCTGTCCGTTTTGCTACAATAGTAATATTACGATGGAGCTTATAATTTTCTCCTTGGTTATATATTACAACATTTATGGCTGTAATATATGTCCGTTTCCTTAAGAAAAAATTAAGATTGCCAGACAGCAATTTCCGATTAAAGGACAAAGAGTCGCTTGCGACTCTTTCGCGCTCGAGCGGTGCTGTTTACAGCTAACTTCTTCTCCGCGAGATGCGCATCCTCGCGGAGCGTTTTTCGCTTTATAGGAAACGACAAGTTTCTTATAAAGCAAAAAAGAACAACCAATAAATACTTGGTTGTTCTTTTTCTAAATTTTCAAAAGGCATATTTGCCACTTATTTCTAAGTCGATCTGTTAAAATTTATTTAATGGTAAGTTTGATCACTTTCTTCTTACCACTGCCATCCGTTGCAATTGCAGTAATCTTAACTTTGCCTTTCTTCTTCGCTTTTACAACACCGCTCTGTGTCACTGTTGCAATTTTAGTATTGCCAGATACCCAGAATACTGTAGCAGACGCATACTTTTTCTTAGGCGTGATCTTGGCTTTCAGTTTGAGTTTCTTACCAACCTTTAACTTCTTAACGCCAGACAGTTTGATCTTCTTCACCGCTTTTTTCATAACGCGAATGGTAATTTTCTTTTGCAGTCCATTCGCTGTACGAATCGTGATCACTGTCGTTCCGGCTTTCTTGCCAGCAACAATCTTACCACTACCGCTTACTTTTGCTATTGATGGTTTACTGCTGGTATACGTTAGTTTCTGAGGCTTAGCTCCTGTCGGCAACAAAGTCACCGTAAGCTGCATACTCTTTCCTGCTGCAAGCTGCAATTTCTGTTTTACCGGAAGATTACTTACCTTTTTCACACTGGCAATAACACGCATTCCGGTCGCCTGAATTCCCGGCTTCTGCGTTGGTGTGATCGTTGGTTTCTCACTTGGAGCAGCACTTTCTGTCGGATCATCACTAGGTACCGGTGTTATCGCCGGTGCATCCGTTGGTTCCGCCGTTGGCTTTTCAGTTACTGTCGGCGCTTTCGTTGGCTCTGCCGTTGGTGTCGGCGTTTTTATCGGTGCTACCGTTGGTTCCGGCGCTTTCGTTGGCTCTGCCGTTGGTGTCGCGATTGGTTCTTCACTTGGTTCCACGGTCGGCTCGCTGCTCGGTGCGACGGTCGGTTCGCTGCTCGGTGCCACTGTTGGCTTGCTGCTCGGTGTGACGGTAGGTTCGCTGCTCGGTGCCACTGTTGGCTTGCTGCTCGGTTCTACCGGCGCCTTATCAAAATATTTTGCACAGAAGTATGTATTCTCTTGTACCGTGTATATAATTCCCGGGGCATATCCCTGTACATCACGGTCACTATACCACCGTAAAATTAAATTCTCCTTTGGTCTATTCGGCAAAATAATATCAGAACCTTGTTCCACTGTCACGGTCCAAACTTCATCTACTGTATCAAATGTTACGGTAACTAACTTCGTCGTTGTTCCCCCTGTGGAAATTGTCTCCTTCGAGAACAAATCGTCCGTTCCAAGTGCGCCATCTGTCTGATTAATGATCTTAATATCTCCGACCAAGATAACGCTGCTTTCATCTGATTTCACATCAATAGCAGATTTTTCCGTTTTATTCGGACCCGCTTTCACCGTCAGTGTTCCTCCGATCAAAGAGATCTTACTATCTGCATATAATGCGCCACCTGTTCCGTCCCCGATCGCAGTCACTTCTCCATCCGTGATTGTGATCTTGTCTGCAGATAATGCTGTTTTATTACTTTCTTTGGCAGCTACAGCGGTCAGACTTCCGCCCTTTACCGCGATAGTATCTGCCATAATCTGCTCGGTGTTGTTAGTTCCACCGGAAACAATGACATTTGCTGCCTCAATACTTCCAGTAGTATTGCTACCTCGAACCATCTCAAGGCTTGTATCATCTTCGCTGGAAATGTTTCCGCAAGTCACTCCACATAACGCTGCAGAAACGCCTTTCTTTAATATAATTTTGACTTTCGCATTATCAGCGACCAATTCAAAAGTATGATCTGTCCCGGATAATGTCAATTCATTACTGGAAGCATCATAACTTGCTGCATAAGATTTACCGGTTGCATCATCTTTGCTAAACATGCCATCGACATAAGTCGTATCGTCCAGCTTAGACAAGTCGATCTTATACACATCTTCAACTAGTGTACCTCCTGTCAACGTATGGTCAGAGATCATACTAGCCTGATAGTTGTCGGTTTCTGCATAGCGTACTGACACGGTATAACTTGTAGCAGGCTGCAAACCAGTAAAGGTGGTCTGCGTTTGCCATGATGTGCCATCAATTGTGTATTCATAACTCTTGCCTGCCGGTGCTGCAACGGTTGCCTGCACGGTTAAGGAGGTAGACGTACGTGCCACTATTGTTAATGCTGTCGATGGTGCCTCCTGTATCTCCTTGTCCGGAGCAGTCGTTACTGTCGGTTTATTCGTCGGTTCTGCTGTTGGTTTTACGGTTACTGTCGGTGCTTTCGTCGGTTCTGTCGTCGGCTTTTCCGTTACAGTCGGTGCTTTCGTCGGTTCTGCCGTTGGTTTTACGGTTACTGTTGGTGCTTTCGTCGGTTCTGCTGACGGTGATACTGCCGGATAGGATGCATTTTCTTTCTCCTCGTGTGCTCGACAGGTATTGATCAGCCACTTACCGGTTGTTGTCAGATCATCCGCTGTCCAATCGCCCCCGGCATTGCTGCAGCTGCTCTTAAAATACGCCGATTTTTCATTACAATTACTATAACTCCAGCATGCAAAACTAATATTTAATTCGTCCAACAACGCAATCCACCGATCCGCATTTTCCGCGTCATAACTTCCATTACCATCTGCTGAACATATACCAAATTCGGTAACAAAGATCGGTGTTCCATCCTTGGTTGCCAGACGTACTTTTTCCATTAAATTCTCTTTGTGCGTTGCGGAATAAAAATGGAACGTATACATGATGTTTTCATAACCAAGTGCTTTCATCGGCTTAGCCGCTACCTGATCGACATCCTGTGACCAAGTATTCGTTCCGCATATAATGATCGCATCCGGATCAATGGCACGTATCGTCTTAATAACTTCACTACAATATGTATAAAGATCTTTGCCATTGCCACTATACCAATTTGTGCCTGTCGGCTCATTGCAAATCTCATATAACACATTATCATGATCCTTGTACATTGTTGCGTACTTTGTAAAGAATATCTTTGCCTCTTTCAAATACTCATTTGGATTGTAAGCATGCACATGCCAGTCTACCAACGCATACATTCCGAGCTTGGTTGCATAATCGACACCATTTTGAATCAATGTATCAAGCTGCTGTTTGGTACTGTCTCCACCCGTCAAATATCCAACCGATCCACCATCGCGTGGATAACAAACTAATCGAACCATATTGATTCCCCAATCATCACGCAATGTCTGGAACGCATTCTGATTGACATACTGCGGGAACCAATGCATACCATGGGTACTGGCTCCACGAAGCTGTGTCGGCACACCATTCTGATCCACCATGATCGGTGCCGCATAGTCGTCAACCTTCTGTACTGACAGTTTACCATGTCTGCCGACCGGAGTGTCCGCATATGCAACATCTTTACGTCCGGTTAATTCATAATTCAGTTCATCACCGGTACTTGGACCTGCACAATTTACAGCAATGACATTAGATTTTCCAACGGAAATAGACGGCTGTTTTCCAAAACCAACTTTATTAGAAGAGCTGCTAACCGTTGCTCCCGCTGCAATCTCTGTCGAATAATATGCCACAACGCCTCCCAGCGCCGCATCATACACTGCAGAAAATCCCTCAACATAGCCAACGTCAACCGATCCCGATGTCGGTATTAAAATCTGAATACCTCTAACCGTTTCGCTGCTGTTATTTGTGATAGAAAAACTGTATTCTGCATAATAATCATTTGTTCCACTGCCAACACTTCTCGTGATCGCAATCTGGTCTGTCGAAACATTGCCACCGGCACTTGCTGTGCTGCTTGGCTTACTTGTCGCGCTGCTTGGCTTACTTGTCGCACTGCTGCCGCTGTCCGCCATATTGATCACCGCAGAGTCAACAGAATAGGACACGGTACTCCCCTCGGCTGCATTGGCAAAACGCACGCCAAGATTTCCCAGCGTTGTTCCACCTTTCCAATCCATATCTGCAAAGGAATAGGTAAGCGTTAACTGACTGCCGGTAACCAGCTCTGCAGTCGAAGACTGATTCCAATTCCAATCACCCGATGCATCCGGTTGTGCAAAAATAAATGCTTGCGCTTTTGCGCCACTTCCCTGTGTAAAACTTTTGATCGTGATCTTTACCGTCATGGAAGTCACCTTGTTCGAAGAAATTGCACTCTTCGTTTTCAAGGCATCCGGTATGTTAAAAAACATATCGCCAATATAATCATCGCCATACTCATTCTTAGCAATCGTTACACTGGTTGCTCCGCTCTTCACGGTAAGATTCTGTGTCGATGCTGCCTTAGCAATGGTAATCGGCAGATTTGCCATAGATAAGACCATTGCCACGGTCAGCACCCACGCATATACGCGCCGCCATTTCTTTGTCATTCTTTTTCTCCCTTCTTGAAATAAACATAAGGCATACTCTAAAATTTTATTGCCCTTCTCTCTAGTACAGCGAATATTAAGTGATTGGCAGTTTGACTTGCTTATTTTCCTGATAGCACTACTCCCCAAGCCTCGACGTAGCCACCACTACGCCTACGTTTGTGAAGTAGCACTCTCTGAAAAATCTTCTGCGCCAAACTATCCAAAACTTAATTTTCGCTGTACTGGAATATCTGTCGAATCCTTACGTTCCTCATTACATTACGTAATCATTATACCCTATCTGCGATTATTCGCCAACACTGATTTATACAACCTTTGACTGCAGAATTTTACTCATTCAGCTGCTGTACAACTTTCATCATTTGATCTCTCAACGTTGCTGCCAGTTCAAAGTTTAACTCTGCTGCGGCCGCATGCATCTGTTTCGTCAACTTCTTACGTAACTGCTGCAAATCTTTCTTGCTCATAGATTCCAGATCTTTCTCAATATCGCCTGAGTTGCCATCGGCTTTCTTCGATATACTAATCAGATCACGTACCGCCTTCTTGATCGTCTGTGGCGTAATACCGTGCTCCTCATTGTACTGCATCTGAATCTTTCGTCTTCGATTCGTCTCATCAATGGCATGGCGCATCGAATCTGTCATGACATCACCATACATAATAACCCGTCCTTCTGCATTACGTGCGGCCCTGCCAATCGTCTGAACAAGAGAAATCTCTGAGCGAAGAAATCCTTCCTTATCAGCATCCAAAATAGCAACCAGTGCTATCTCCGGAATGTCCAGTCCCTCTCGCAGCAAATTAATACCGACTAATACATCAAATCCATCCAACCGCATATTACGAATAATCTCCGAACGTTCCAGCGTATCAATATCTGAATGCAGATAACGCACCCGAATCCCAATTTCCTTCAAATAGTCCGTCAGATCTTCCGCCATACGTTTTGTCAACGTATTTACCATAACCTTATTTCCTGCATCGATCGTCTTTCGGATCTCACCTACCAGATCATCAATCTGCCCTTCCACCGGACGAACAGAAATCTCCGGATCCAACAGTCCGGTAGGTCGTATGATCTGCTCAACACGCGCCAGCTCATGTTCCTGCTCATATACATTCGGTGTCGCCGATACAAATAACATCTGATTGATATGCGACTCGAATTCATCAAAATTCAGCGGACGGTTATCTAATGCAGATGGCAGACGGAATCCATAGTCTACAAGTGTAGTCTTCCTGGAGCGATCTCCCGCATACATGCCTCGTATCTGTGGTATCGTAATATGAGACTCATCTACCATGATCAAAAAATCTTCCGGAAAATAGTCCATCAATGTATGTGGCGTTTCTCCCGGCTTTAATCCCGATAAATGCCTCGAATAATTTTCGATACCTGAACAAAAACCGGTTTCCCGGAGCATCTCAATATCAAAATTGGTTCGCTCAGCAATACGCTGCGCCTCCAGTAGTTTATCTTCGCTTTTAAAATATTTCACACGATCTTCCAACTCTGCCTCGATTGTTCGGATTGCACGCTCCATCGCATCTTTATCAACAACATAATGCGATGCCGGAAAAATAACAATGTGTTCCAATTCTGCTTTAATCTCTCCGGTCAGTACATCAATTTGAACAATGCGATCCACCTCATCACCAAAAAATTCAATGCGAACCGCCTGATCCGCTTCTGAAATCGGAAATACCTCCAAAACATCGCCACGCACCCGAAATGTTCCACGCTGAAAATCCATATCATTACGGTTATACTGAATCTCTATTAATTTTTGGATCACTTCATCACGGTCTTTGCACATACCCGGACGCAAAGACACCGTCATGTTCTGATAATCAATAGGGCTTCCCAAACCATAAATACAAGATACACTGGCTACAATGATCACGTCCCGCCGCTCCGTCAGTGCTGCTGTTGCAGAATGACGTAATTTGTCAATTTCATCATTGATCGAAGAATCTTTTTCAATATACGTATCGGAAGATGGCACATATGCCTCCGGTTGATAATAATCGTAATAGGAGACAAAATACTCCACCGCATTCTCCGGGAAGAATTCCTTGAACTCACCGTAGAGCTGTGCCGCCAATGTCTTATTGTGCGCAATGACCAAAGTCGGTCTGTTCAGCTTCGCAATGACATTTGCCATCGTAAAGGTCTTACCGGAACCCGTCACACCAAGCAAAGTCTGGAATTGGTCGCCCTCTTCAAAACCTTTGACCAAAGCGTCGATCGCCTGGGGCTGATCACCGGTAGGTTTGTATTCGCTGTGTAAAATAAATGGTTTTTGTGTTTCTGACACAAAATCACCTCCTCACTGCTACATTCTGAATTTCGTCCTGTCCGATCAAAACCTTTTTTCCTTCAAAGGCAAAGCCATAATGACGGATCCTGTCTGCCGGTATTCCCTGTAATAGCAGTTCGGCATCATAGTTCTTCTCTGTGATCTGATCTAAAGCCGTCCGAACCGTATCCTGTAAAGATTCCTCCTCATCCGGTTCATGCACTTTAAACTCGATCACAATGGCATCATCCACCTCTGTCACCGGTGTAAGCATCACATCATATCGTCCATATCCACTCTCCCGGTTGGAACGGATCTGATACCTGTCCCGCAGCTCCACCAAAAGTCCCAGAACAAATCCATGATAGAACCGCTCCGGCTGACTTTTCTCAGAAGGTTTCTTTCCTGTATCAAAGCTGCTGAAGGTTGCAAATGCAACATCATTCATATAAATATTCATTTCCTTGAGACTGCCCTTTAACAGTGCCTTCACGAAATCATTATAGTTCGCATCTTTATTTTTAAACCATCCCCGGAACATTGTCATGAACATGCTCAGTGTCTCAATATTTGTAATATCCAACGTGTACCATGGTTCCAAAGTAATCCCACGGTAGTCTATATTCTGCACTTTCAGATAACCACTGGCAAGCAGAAGACTCCAGATCGCCTCTTCATTGTCATCCAACTGGTTATATACGATCTGCTCGTCAAAATTTACAGTGATCGCCTGTCCCCTCAGCAGATCCTCCATCTTCTCCTTCACATCTGCAGATGCCGTCCGGATCAACCTGCTCACAAGCCCATTGGAGCTTGTGGAAGCCCAGTATGGATATAATCTGCGTTCATCCAGATAATTTGTAATGGACCACGGATTGTAAATGTCTCTGTGTTCTCCAAAAGTAAAACCATCATACCACTGTTTCACTTCATCCTTTTTATCGCTCATTCCATACTCATCCAGTGCAGCAAAAACTTCCTCCTCCGTAAAACCGAAACAATCTGCATACAGATTGGAAGTCGTCGTTACGACACGTAAATTATTTAAATCGGAAAAAATACTCTCCTTGGATACTCTGGTAATTCCCGTCATAATTGCTCGCTCCAGATAAGGATTTGTCTTAAAAGACGCATTAAACAGACTTCTCACAAAAGACGTAAATTCATCCCAGTATCCCTGAACATACGCCTCCTGCATTGGAGTATCATATTCATCCAAAAGAATAATGACCTTTTTGCCATAATAACGTTCCATCCAGATAGACAAAGTCTTCAATGCATTCTGTGCCATTGTATCATCCATCTGGATCGTGGTACTATTGTATATTTTTCTTTCATTATCACTTAATACATTACCCTCTAACAAATATCTGTTTTCTTCATACAGCCTTGCAATCTCCTGCTTGATCTGGGTTTTTGCATCCTCCAGATTGCCTGCTTTCACAGCAGCAAAACTCAAAAAGATCACAGGATATGTTCCCTGCAGTTTCCGATACGTTTCATCCTGCCATATAGAAAGCCCCTCAAACAGATCCGCCCTGTTCGCATATTTATTAGAAAAGAAGCAGTCCAGCATACTCATATTTAATGTCTTACCAAAACGGCGTGGACGCGTGATCAATGTTACAACATCCCGTTTTCCCCACCATTCTTTTATAAAATTTGTTTTATCCACAAAAAAGCAATCCTGCTCTCTCAGATCAGAAAAACCTTGTATTCCTATACTAATCGCCTTTTTCATATGCTCACCTGCTCCCCTGTCATTATATATTTATTACATTATAACGATATTCCTCTAAGGTTACAAGGCAAATCACAAGTCAAAAAAACGCAAATTTTATTAATTTGTAACTAAAACTTCCCATACCGGAAGCTACTGCAAGAACCACATATTGCTTATTATGTCAGCAATAAATATAGTATTTTGCAGCCGATAAGCTAACTTGTTCTGCCGGCAGAGAACTCAGATAATTGCCGCAGAACGCAGAGTTTTTGGGTGATAGGAAATTGCTGTTATGTAGCGTGACATCGCCAAGAATTGCTTTAGCAATT
>ERZ831773.2461-NODE-2461-length-14908-cov-37.406787_pt1 | contig 14908 bp, 9 predicted proteins | sample MGYA00519696_ERZ831773 | MGnify/ENA primary metagenome ERZ831773 (study PRJEB31850, sample SAMEA3708720) | human gut metagenome | biome: human gut; feature: human-associated habitat; material: faeces | place: China | collected 2014 ...
AATCGAACCCCTATCTAAAGTTTAGGAAACTTCTATTCTATCCGTTGAACTACAGAGCCTTTTTGCATACATTCTGCATATAGCAATGGAATGCGGGTACAAAGATAATGTATTCTGCTGATTTTCCGAAAAAAGTTTTGTTAATCCGATTAACTTTACGAAATTTGTCTTTGAACAAAATAAGTATAAGTTTCCTTATATAATACATATAATAATTCGTAAGTTATGGCAAACGACATGATGGTCAAAGAACTGGAGCAAGTGGTAGTCCGCTTCTCCGGAGACTCCGGCGATGGAATGCAGCTCGCCGGCAACATCTTTTCAACAGTTTCGGCTACCGTGGGCAATGATATCAGTACATTCCCCGACTATCCGGCAGATATCCGCGCCCCGCAAGGCTCACTCACCGGTGTTTCCGGTTTTCAGGTACATATCGGTGCAGAGAAAGTCTATACCCCAGGTGACAAATGCGACGTATTGGTAGCGATGAACGCCGCCGCACTGAAAACCCAATATAAGTTTGCTAAATCCACTGCTTGTATCATCATCGATACAGATGCTTTCCAGAAGTCAGACTTGGAAAAGGCCGCTTTCAAGACCGATAATCCGATAGAGGAAATGGGTATTAAGCAGGATGTCATCGCCGCCCCCATCTCGAAGATGGTGAAAGACTGCCTTGCCGACACCGGAATGGACAACAAGTCCATGCTGAAATGCCGCAATATGTTTGCAGTAGGCCTGGTATGCTGGCTGTTCAACCGCGATCTGAAAATAGCCGAAGATTTCATCCGCGAGAAATTCGCCAAAAAGCCCGAAATTGCCGGGGCAAATATCAAGGTCATCCATGCAGGATATGACTACGGACACAACACCCATGCTTCCGTAGCCCATACATATAAGATTGAAAGTAAGACTACCGTTCCCGGCAGATACATGGATATCACGGGGAACAAAGCAACTGCTTACGGTTTCATCGCCGCAGCTGAAAAGGCTGGCTTGAAGCTGTTCCTCGGCTCCTATCCCATTACTCCGGCAACCGATGTACTGCACGAACTCTCCAAGCACAAGTCTCTGGGCGTGATGACCGTGCAATGCGAAGACGAGATTTCCGGTTGCGCCACTTCTATCGGCGCCGCTTTTGCAGGTGCGCTGGCTGTGACCTCCACTTCCGGTCCCGGTGTCTGCCTGAAATCGGAAGCTATGAACCTGGCAGTCATTACAGAACTTCCGCTGGTTGTGCTCGACGTGCAACGTGGCGGTCCTTCTACCGGTCTGCCCACCAAGTCAGAGCAGACAGACTTGTTGCAGGCATTGTTCGGCCGCAACGGTGAAAGCCCAATGCCCGTCATCGCCGCCTCTTCACCCACAAGCTGTTTCGACGCAGCCTACATGGCAAGCAAAATTGCACTGGAGCACATGACCCCGGTCGTATTGCTGACCGACGGCTTTGTTGCCAATGGCTCCGGCGCCTGGAAGCTGCCCAAACTGGCAGACTATCCCGCCATCACCCCTCCCTACGTGACTTCCGAAATGAAGGACAACTATACTCCGTACAAACGCAATCCCGAAACAGGTGTCCGCTATTGGGCCATCCCCGGACAAGAAGGCTATATGCACATCCTCGGCGGTCTGGAGAAAGACAGCAATACCGGTGCCATCTCCACCGATCCCGAAAACCATGACTTGATGTGCCACCTGCGTGCCGAGAAGGTTGCCAAAATCCCCGTACCTGATGTAGAAGTGCAAGGCTGTGCAGACGATGCCGATTTGCTGATTGTCGGTTTCGGTGGTACATACGGCCACTTGTATTCGGCCATGGAAGAGATGAACAAGGCAGGCAAGAAGGTTGCCCTCGCCCACTTCACTTATCTGAATCCGCTCCCCGAGAACACGGAAACCGTTCTGAAGAAGTACAAGAAGGTGGTAGTTGCCGAACAGAATCTCGGACAATTTGCAGGTTATCTACGTATGAAGATAGACAACTTCACCCCGTACCAGTTCAACGAAGTCAAAGGACAACCGTTCGTCGTTGCCGAGCTGGTCGCAGCGTTCAATAAATTAATTGATAATTGACAGTTGACAATTGATAATAACCATGCGTAATATGCGGATTATCAATGACCAGCCACCAATTATCAACTATCAATTATCAACTATCAATTAAAAAAGATTATGTGCGAATATACAGCAAAAGACTATAAAAAAGGACAACCCCGTTGGTGTCCGGGTTGTGGTGACCACTTCTTTCTGGCTTCACTGCACAAAGCAATGGCAGAAATCGGCAAAGCTCCTTGGGAGAATGCCGTCATCTCAGGTATCGGCTGCTCCAGCCGTCTGCCCTATTACATGAATACGTATGCGATGCAGACCATCCACGGACGTGCTGCTGCCATCTCTACAGGTGCCAAGGTTGCCAATCCCAACCTGACGGTATGGCAAATCTCCGGCGACGGTGACGGTCTGGCCATCGGCGGTAATCACTTCATCCACGCCGTACGCCGTAACATCGACCTGAACATGATTCTGCTGAACAACCGCATCTACGGTCTGACCAAAGGTCAATATTCTCCGACCTCTCCACGTGGTTTCGTCAGCAAGTCGTCTCCCTATGGTACGGTAGAAGATCCATTCCACCCGGCAGAGCTTTGCTTCGGTGCCCGCGGCCGTTTCTTTGCCCGCGCGGTAGCTACCGATGCTCCGGGGACAGTGGAAATATTGAAGGCAGCCATGGCTCACAAAGGGGCTTCCGTTTGCGAGATTCTGCAAAACTGCGTTATCTTCAATAACGGTACGCATGACTCCGTAGCCAAAAAGGAAGACCGCGCCAAGAATGCTATCTACTTGAAACACGACGAACCAATGCTCTTCGGCGAGAACAACGAATACGGACTGATGCAGGAAGGCTTTGGTCTAAAAGTCGTGAAACTCGGTGAGAACGGCATTACAGAGAAGGATATCCTCATCCACGATGCCCACTGCATGGACAACACCCTGCAACTGAAGCTTGCCCTGATGGAAGGTCCCGACTTCCCGATTGCACTCGGTGTTATCCGCGATGTGGAAGCTCCTACTTACGACGATGCTGTTCATGAACAAATCGAAGAGGTGTCTGCCAAAAAGAAGTATCACAACTTCGAGGAGTTATTGATGACGAATGATACGTGGGAAGTAAAATAAACCACTAAGATTTATTAATATCATGTTTGCACGAAACAAATAAGGTGCAAACATGATATTAATTTCCTAAAAGTAAGAGTACCTCCCTATCCTTTCTCTCCCAAACATAGATACTTATTACGCCAAACATGCAGTTCTTCCATCAAGAATAACTATATTTGCCACAGTAACCATAGTAGTCACATTTTGAAAGTAATTCTCTGATTTATACTGGCTTAATATCAATCTCACAAACCGCAGGCTGATAGCTCTTTCGTTCGAGTAATCCTTCCCGGATAAAGGTCAAAAACACTCCCACCCTGAAAAAAAATGCAACCACTGCAACTGCACCAGATTTTATTGTAGTGATAGAGCATACCTCCGATGAACAAGGCTACCAATAAGGGTCGACAACAAGACTTCAAGGGAAGAGAGGGAAATTGTGGAATACCTACTGTGGATTTTTTCCACATCTCCACACCACAAACACCCGAACTTCCCTTTTTCCCGATAGAAAATAAGCAATTGATTATCAACATTATTCATCCTTAAAAGGATAGTCTGCCTTTCGTTTGGCATACCTCTTGCTAAAATATCCGCCGAAAGGACGTAACATTTATAATAAGATAAATCAATTATTTTTCAGTAGTATGAAAATCAGGATGAGAAAACGGTGTGACATTCCACATTCAGCGTCGCACTTCCAAAAAAGTTTGATTATTGCAAGTTGGTTATTAACATTTCTTTTCACCGGAACAGCCTTTGCACAAGAGAACCGAACCATTACAGGCATTGTAAGAGATGTAACGGGAGAACCGCTTATCGGTGCCAGCGTCATACAGAAAGGCACCAACAACGGCGTCATTACCGATGTGGACGGCAACTTCACACTGACCGTTCCTGCAGATGCAACACTCTCTATCGCTTACATGGGCTATGCTACCCGGGAGATAAACCTGGCAAAACGAAAAAAGCAAGGCGACCTGAAGATTACACTCAGCGAAGATACCCAGCAACTGAAAGAAGTCGTAGTAACGGCAATGGGTATCAAAAAAGACACGAAACGTGTCGGCTATGCCATCAGTACCATCAGTGCAGACGAATTGGTAAAGGCAGGAGCACCCAACTTTGCCTCTGCCATGTACGGTAAAGCACCGGGAGTCCGCATCACACAGACACAAGGCGGTTCTGCCGGAGCTGTCTCCATCAACGTACGCGGACTGACTTCCATCACTGGAAATAACCAGCCACTCATCATTCTGGACGGTGTACCCATCCGCAACGGCGGCACGGGTAAAGGCACGGACTTCGCCGAATTTGGCAACGACGGACAAATCCGTTCCAATGGTCTGGTAGACATCAACCCAGAGGACATCGAGAGCCTCAGTATTCTGAAAGGAGCTTCTGCCACAGCTCTCTACGGCTCGGAGGCTGCAAACGGTGCGGTAGTCATCACTAGCAAGCGCGCCAAAAGCGGCAAGCTGACGGTGGACTTCAATGCCCAAGTCATGGCAAACTTACCGGCTTATCTGCCAAAAGTACAGACCGTATACGGGCCGGGAACCTACAACACCGCATACAGCGATTATGAGAAACAGACGGGAGGCTTCTATCAGAGAACCCTAAACGGACAAAGCTACAAAAGCCTCCGTTCCACCACCTTGTCCTTCGGCCCGAAATACGACGGCAGCGAGGTACTTTACTGGGACGGGAAGATGCGCCCCTACCAGGCACTGACCGACAACCCGTGGAAAGAGTTGTTTCGCACCGGCTGGACCCAGACTTACAATCTCGCCATCTCACAAGGGACGGAAACCACCAGCAACCGCTTCTCCTACACATTCATGGACGAGATTCCCAATGCCCTGACCGGAAGCTTCACCAAACACAACTTCAAGCTGACCGGTTCGTATCAACTGGCGAAACCGCTGAAACTGGAATACTCCCTTAACTACATCGTACAGAATGTAGAAGACCGCCCGCAAACCTCGCTCAACCTATACAGCGGTTTCGGCAACATGTTCTCCACCTTCCTGGACATTCCCTATCTGAAACAAAGTTACGTCACCAGTCTGGGATACCGTAATACCTTTGTCGGAGGAAACGCCACGCTGACTCCCGAGGAATCATGGGCCTACGACCCCAGTTACGCCACCGGAGTGAACAACATGCTGTGGAATATGTACCATCACCATAGCGACGAGACAGAGAACCGGCTCATCGGTATGATTCGCCCCACCTGGCAGATAACCAACTGGCTGAGTCTGCGTGCCCAGGTTTCAACTGATATCACAGATGTGAAGCAAACACTGAAATATGAAAGCGAACAACCCAATTCCCTATACGACCCCAACGGCAGCTTCCAGTCCATCAACCGCCGTTACGACATTGTTTATGGAGATGTTATGTTGAACTTCAACTATAATATCAACCGCTTCGACATTGCCGCCACCGTAGGCTGGACCGGACGCTACGAAAATATGAACAATATCAGGGTCTCCACCAATGGCGGGCTTGTCACGGAAAACTGGTTCGACCTCAATGCCAGCCGCTACACGCCAAGCAGTACTCTGCAACGTATGGAACTACTGAAAACCGGCTATATGGGTACACTGAGCCTGGGATGGGACAACTATCTATTCCTTGAACTGACCGGACGCCAGGAACGCTCGTCTACCCTAAAAGACCAGAGTTTTTTCTATCCTTCCGCCAATCTGAGTTTCCTCTTCACCCAAGCCTTCCACATGCCGTCATGGTGGAACTATGGAAAATTGCGCCTCTCATACGGTATCGTAGGAAATGCTCCTGAAACCTATACCGCCAATATCGTCTACGAGCAAGGTTCGGACAACGGATTCACCTGGAACACCATTCCCTCTTCATGGGGGAATGCAGATATCCATCCGGAAAAGAAATACGAATACGAGATAGGTCTGGAAAGCAAGTTTTTAAACAACCGGTTGGGTATAGATATATCCTACTACAACAACCGTGTAAAGGACCAGATACTCTCCACGCCGCAACCTTCCACATCAGGCGTAAAGAATGTGTTGATGAATGTGGGTGAGGTAGCCAACCGCGGCTGGGATATATCAATCAGTGCCACTCCCATACTGACCAGAGATTTCCGCTGGGACCTGACAGCCAACTATGGTGTATATAAGAACAAAGTGGTGAAACTGGCCGATGGAGTGCCCTATCTGGAAATACTCAACTCCGGAGGCAGCGGAATAAAAATACAAGCTGTGGAAGGCCAGCCAATGGGTGACATCTATGCACAGGTTCCCCAGGTGAACGAAAACGGTGAGTACCTCGTTTCCGATAAAGGTCTTTACCTCAACCAAACTGAATTGCAGAAAGTCGGCAACATCAATCCGGCAGGCGTAGGAGGTCTATTCAACTCTTTCTCCTACAAGAATGTATTCCTCGATTTCAGTATCGACTTCCGCATCGGAGGAGATGTCATCAACGAAATGAACCAATATGCCACCGCAGTGGGTCTGACACCCGAATCCCTGAAGTACCGTGATACGGAACACGGCGGACTATCCTATTACTATCCGGGCGACAACAATTCCAGCGGAATTCCGGTACAAGTAGACCCTTCCACGGGTGCCGGCCCCAACGGAGAGATAATCTACCACGACGGCATCATTCTTCCGGGTGTAGTGGCCTCCACTGGCGAAAGAAACACACGTATCATTCCGGCAGGCTATTACTACAACACCACCTATAATTGGGGAACGGAGGCCGAACAGCTGACATACCGCCATTCGGTATTCGACAATTCTTATGTCAAACTGCGTGAATTGACCATCGGCTACCAATTTCCCGAAAAGATGATCTCCAAACTGGGACTGGGCCGGCTGAGTGTGTCGGTCTTCGGACGTAATCTCTTCTACTTCTACAAAGCACTGAAAAACTACGATGCGGAGTCGTCCGTCGGAACATCCTGGGCCAACCAGGCTACCGTGGGAAGTTCTACCACAGCTACCCGCAGTTTCGGTGTTTCACTTCGTGCAAGTTTCTGACAAAACAACCATCCAAAAAACAACAAAGAGTATGAAAAAGACAAAGATATTATCTCTTGTTTCATTGGGAGCATTCCTCTTGACAACATCAGGCTGTACGGATTATGACTTCGACAGCAAATACGAAGACCCCTCCAAAGTAACCCAAGTCACCATCAGTAATCTGATGGTAGGAGTCTTCCAAAAAGTAAAGGACTATGATGTTTACGAATACAACCGGTTCTTCGGATTCGATTCACAGTTTACGGGCAAGTATGCACAAACCTTCGGCTACTCCAACACTACGGATATGTATACCCCCGGCTATATACCCGCTATTGACGGACAGTGGGACAATGTGTATTCGGCACTGGCCCAGTTCCGCAAGCTGGAATCTCTCTACGAGGAAGAAAGCGCGGCAGAACAAGCCCAGGACGAGGCATTCTATCTTGCCGCCAAAGTACAGTTGTACGATTTCTTTGCCGCCACAGTGGACGTTTTCGGGGATATGCCTTTCTCGGAAGCTTGTACGCTGCCGCTTACCAACGATGTAGGTAAATCGTATGCTCATTATGACAAGGCCGAGGATATTTATAAAACCATTCTTGATGAGCTCAAAGAAATTGCTCCGCGGTTCCGCTCCATCCCCACACCGAGGAACTTCAATACACAAGACTTTATCAACAACGGGGACATGGACAAATGGGAACGCTATGCAAACTCCTTGCGACTGCGCCTTGCCATGCGCGTAGCCGCGCAAGGAGACTTGCAGGCGGAAGGCCGTACCGCCATCAAGGAAATCCTGGAAAATCCGTCAGCCTATCCGTTGATAGAGGAACAAGAAAACAACATTCTCATTGTCAACCAGAAGTCTGGGCAACTGAACTTCACCGCAGGCCACGGACTGGGTGACTGGGTAACCAACCGACTTGCTTCGGGCGCCATCATCGACCGCATGCTGGGCCATGGCAACTATGATATGACCAGCAATGACCCACTGAGCGGCGTTTATGTGAAAGGAGAAGACGACCCGCGCATCCTGCTCAACTTCAATCCCGTGAAGATTACCAACCAGAACACCGGTCAATTGGACGAGCACCGTTATCTGGGTACAGACCTTACCGTGGCGGATGAGCTGACGGAATATTACAACTCGCAGGCACAAGACGAAGTCAATACCAGCAACACCGGTTTCTCACAAATCACGCAGAAAGGTTTCTTTTGGGAAAACGACAAATTCGACATGCTGATAATGGCCTCACCCGAAATCCATTTCCTGAAAGCGGAAGCCTATGAAATGGGGTATGGAGTGGCAAAGAATGAAGCGAAAGCGGAAGAAGAGTTCAAAAAGGCTGTCAGCCAGTCCATCACGCTTTACTACTATTACGATTCGGTAAGTACGGGTGAAAACGCACGCCGGTATGATGCCCCTACCGCCGAAGAAACCGCCTCTTTCGCCGCTGCCAAATGGAACAGCACGAAATATACAGACAAGCTGGATGCCATCATTACCCAAAAGTGGCTGCATTTCGGTTTCCTAGCCAGTCGTGAGGCATGGAGTGATATCCGACGTACCGGCTATCCGTCCGGCCTAGCCTTCCCCGAAGTGGCCGGTACCATCACAAATGTGCCGAACCGCTGGAGATACCCGAATACGGAAGTCAACTACAATCCCTACTATAAAGAGGTGTCAGCCGAAGACACTTACTACCACAAACTGTTCTGGGCAAAATAAGGACTTTGTTCGCAAACCCATTTTGCCCGAAGAGTATATCATACTCACCACAGAATAACACGGATTAACACAGATTGCCTTAGGAGTTCTGATAATAAAGAGCTTTTAGCAGTGTTAATCCGTGCTATCCTGTGGTGAGTATGTATTTGCCCCCTCTGTTTCTTTTATTCCGAACAGTATCCCTCCTTTTTTAGAAATCTTAAGGATTTCCCGGTAGGGAGATTGCGGGAAACCACTGTCTTTAATGAACGACGGACAAACATCGCTTCCGCAAAAACTGAACTATAACATAACGGACTAAATGAAAAAGTATCCAAATGACTTGATTGGCGACATCATGAAAGCCTTCGGCAAATATGCCGACCGACTGGCATTCGTCATCGAAGACACGGCCTGCACTTATGGAGAGCTGGCAACTTGCGTACAGAAAATATCCTCCCTATTCAAGGACAGAGAAGACAAAATTATCGGCATCGTCGCAGAAAACAGACTGGAAACATACGCATCCATACTATCTGCACTGATTTGCGGAAAGACATACGTCATCCTGCATCCTTCCTACCCCAAACATAGGAACGACAGAATTGCCGACTCGGCAGGCATTCGCCTCGTGCTGCATACCGAGAATATCCATGTCTTGAACCTCGACACCCGGAATCTGGAACTGATATGTACCTCCGAAATAGAGCAGGCAGAGAACTCCGCCACGTTCCATGCCGCAGAAGACATCCTCCATACGGCAGAAGAGGAAAATGCCTACATCATCTTTACCTCCGGAAGCACGGGCGAACCCAAAGGAGTACCCATCTCCCGCCGTAACCTGAATGCTTTCTATACCGCCTACCACCGCCTCGGCTGGCAACTGGACGAGAACGACCGGATGCTGCAGATGTTCGAACTCACTTTTGACGTTTCCATCGTATCCTTTCTATATCCGCTGACGCTGGGTGCTTGCATATACACCGTTTCTCCGGAAGGCGTGAAATACATCAACGTAATTGAAACTCTGGAAAAATACGACCTGACCTTCGCTGCCGTGGCCCCTTCACTGCTCCAGCTGCTACGTCCCTATTTTCCGGAGATACACCTCCCCGCACTTAGATATCTAGTGGTTACTGCCGAGGCTTCTGACGCGGAGCTGTTGGATGCTTTCAGAAAATGTGTCCCCAATGCCTCTTTCATAAACCTATACGGACCGACAGAGGGAACCATCTACTGCACTGCCTACCGGATACCCGTCACCTCCTGCAAGCATCACAACGGCATGACCGCTATCGGAAGGCCTTTCGAAGGCATCGATGCCCTAATTATGGATAACGACGGTCGCCCGCTGCCTACCGGAGAAACCGGCGAACTATGGATTAGCGGCAATCAAGTGATGGGTGGATACTGGAATGCTCCCGAAAAAAACGGGGAATGCCTCGTAGAGACCGCCAATGGAAAAGTATACTACAAGACGGGAGACCTCTGCCGGATGGATGCCGACGGTGACATCATCTATTGCGGACGAAAAGACTCACAGATAAAGATACAAGGATTTCGCATCGAGCTGAGCGAGATTGAACATGTGGCAAAAAACTTTTTCAACGGTGAATGCCGTGTAGTCGTCATTCCCAAATACGACAACGGCAATCAGTGCGAACTACATCTCGTCGTAGAGAAGAAACAGCTCGACAAACAGCAGATGGAGGAATATCTGTATAGCAGGCTTCCCTACTACATGATTCCCAAGCATATGCATTGTCTGGAACAGTTTCCGCTGAACACCAGTAGCAAAACAGACAGAAAGAAAATACAAGAACTAATTTAAACTTGACAATGGATACACAGACTATTTTGAATGAAATGAGCCTCATCTTTCGAGAGGTACTGAAAAGAGAGAACATCGTACTTGACAATGAGACCACCGCCCAGGATATAGAAGGATGGGATTCACTGACCAACATGCAACTGATAAACAAGATAGAGAAGAAATTCAATGTACGCTTCACCTTCAGAGATATTGTAAAACTCAAAAACGTGGGAGACATCTGCCATGCCATTTTAACCAAAACCAACTAGGAAATGTCATTCATATCCCTGAACTTCGTCGTACTGTTTGCGTGTACTTTCATTCTATACCATACGCTTCCTTCACGATTCAGAAAAGCGACCTTACTGACAGCCAGCTGCCTCTTCATAGGCTTCTACCACCTCACTTTTCTGATAACGGCCCTCATCCTCACGCTTACCACCTTCTACCTTGGCAAATGGATAGGACAGGCCAAGCGGGAAAGCGGCATGAAGGGAATTTATTTTTCAGGTGTGTGTTTTCTGGTTGTAAGCTGGTTGGCATTCCGGTATGCTGACCGGCTTACAAACTGCCACATTCTCTTTCCACTGGGAATCTCTTTCTATACTTTCCAGGCCATTTCGTACCTGACAGAAATCTACTGGCAAGAAGAAGAACCGGAAAAGAGCCTGCCCGACTTCATGATATACATGCTCTTCTTCATGAAGTTCCTTTCCGGTCCCATAGAAAGAGCAAGTGACATGCTCCCCCAACTGAAGTCCTGCAAAGCCACGGACTATACATCCATGGTCTACGGAATGAGACTGATTGTCGTGGGACTAATAAAGAAACTGATACTGGCCGACTCCATCGCCCCATACATAGACGGTGTCTTCGGGTCGGTATACACAGCCTCGGGCGTGCAATTGCTGATGGCATGCCTCCTATATCCGATAGAGCTGTATGCCGACTTCTCCGGATATACCGACATCGCATTGGGAGGAGCGCGCATGCTGGGATTCAAGCTCAGCCCAAACTTCAACCGGCCGTTCATTGCACAGACCACTGCCGACTTCTGGCGCCGATGGCACATGTCGCTTTCATTCTGGGTACGCGACTATCTGTACCTCCCGTTGTCCTCGAACCTGCGTGGATGGGGACAATGGGGCGTATTTCTAAGTCTGGCGCTGACCTTCACGGGACTGGGTATCTGGCATGGTGCCGGATGGAACTTCGCTGTCTACGGACTAATTCAAGGTGTCATCATCTTCTACGAGATGAAGACCACAGCATTTCACCGCAGACTGAAAGCCCAATTGGGGAGCCGCTTATATGCCACACTATCCGTCGTAAGGACCTACCTGCTTTTTGCCGTCTCTCTGATATTCTTCCGAGCGGGCTCCATGGCCGAAGCGTTCCACTACATCAGCCACCTCTCCTTCGATGTGCATTACAGCTGGAAGGAAATGAACATCGGAATGCCGGACCACAACAGCATTGTGGCAGGAAGCGCACTCGTACTGATATTGGTTTACGAATATTTCATGTCCAAGCATGATTTGCTGGAAGCCTTCGGACGACAGCCGGCAGCCGTAAGATGGAGTATCTATTATCTGCTCGCCATAATACTCTTCACACTGGGACAGTTCAACTCGGACAGCTTCATATATTTACAATTTTGACAATAAAGACACATGATGAAGAAAAACAGCGAACGGAACGCAGCCATACGTTTCATGAAAAAGCTATTTATCCTTTTTATCCCTTTTATAGCCCTACTGGCAGTCTATTTCCTGGACGACCCTTTCATGGTCCTGAAGAACTATGAACGATACGACCAAACCCCGGTTGTACTAAACGAAGGGCACGTGGGGTGGCAGATGTATCTGAACAACCGGGATACTATCCCCATCGACTCCTATATCATGGGAAACTCCTGCACTATGGCTTATCAATGCCATGAATGGGAAAAATACCTCCACGGTGGAAGAGCCGTACGGTTATTCGGAAATGCCGAAAGCCTTGCCGCCGTCTGCCTGAAGCTGAAGGCACTGGACAAGGCAGGTGCAACAATCAAGAACCTGCTGCTGATTATCGACAAGGAATCATTGCACAACGACCGCTGCCTGACCGGACATTCCAACATTCTGCCGCCCGCCATATCGGGAATAAGCAACTTCAAGTTCCAGAAGGAATTCTGCCAAGCCTTCTTCTACCCGAACTTTCTCCTCCCCTATCTGGACTACAAGCTGTTCCACACCTATCGCCCTTACATGAAAGGGGTGATAAATCCCTATGGCTCCACCCGAAACCCGGTAACCAATGATGTGCTGAATCCCAGGGAGGAAATGATAAAGGAAGAGGGAGATAAGTACTGGGAAAACCGGAAAGGAGAATTCACCAAAGAGAAAATGAAGAATTATAGAGACGGGAAATACCGGGAAGCCCCCCAAGTGCTCAGGGAAAAACAAGTCAGCTTGTTGCAGGAAATAAAGTGGATTTGCCGGAAGCATGATACCGATGTGAAAATCATTATCAGTCCCGACTACCTGCAGGTCAACATAAGCCCTGCCGACGTAAAGACACTGAAGCGCTTCTTCGGAAAACGGAATGTATTTGATTTCACCGGTATCAACGAATACACGGAAGACATCCACAATTATTATGAACCGGGTCATTATAGGCCCGCACTTGGGAAAAGGCTGATGGAAAAGATATATGAACCTTATATCTTGTCACCGAACGCCAAATCTCCGGCATCTCCCAGCCCGGGAACGATATAGGAATGCTCGTTCATCTCCGGGTCGATTGCTGCACACCACAAGGTCACTTCATCTCCAGGGAACAGCTTTTCCAGATGCTCTACGCCCTGCTGGCTGGCTATGACACAAGCTATCTGCAACTTGGCTGGCATCCCCTTCGTAATGAAGGCCTTCCAGGCCAATTCCATACTTTCTCCCGTGGCAAGCATCGGGTCTACAATCAATAATGTCTTCTTGGACAAATCCGGAGTAGCGATGTATTCGATGTGTACATCCACCGTGCGGCATTCCTTATCCTTATAATAACGGTAAGCGGAAACAAAAGCATTCCCGGCATGGTCGAACATATTCAAAAACCCAGTATGCAAGGGCAGCCCAGCACGGAAAACAGTGGCAATCACCACCTCGTCATCGGGTGTGCTGACCGACGCCACTCCCAAGGGAGTCTGTACCTGCTTGACAGAATACGTCAGTTCCTTACTCATTTCATACGCCATTATCTCTCCAATGCGTTCAATATTACGGCGGAAACGCATACGGTCGCCCTGGACTGCTACATCACGAATTTCTGCCACGTATTGGTTCAAGACAGAATTTGTCTCGGCAAAGTTGATAACCTTCATAATTATAGAATGTTTTGATGTGCAAAGTAAACGAATTTCACCCAATTTGCAACATTCAGTTAGCAGATATTGTTATGGTTTTATAAAAGATTTCCTATTAGAGAAAAATTTCTCTAATAGAGCTTTTCTTTAAAAAGAAAGTATTACTTTTGTAGGCGAAAAACAAGGGACCTGCTGAAAAGCAGGAAAAAAAGAGCTTTTCTACACCCGTTTTTCCTTGTAAATCAAAGGTAAAAGAGATTAAGGAAAGAGATTATAAACCAAATACCAACATTTTAAATCATTAAAAGAAATGGCAAATTTAGATTTAAGCAAGTACGGTATCCAAGACGTGAAGGAAATTATCCACAACCCGTCTTACGATGTACTGTTCGCAGAAGAAACCAAACCAGGTTTGGAAGGTTTTGAAAAAGGTCAGGTAACTGAACTGGGTGCTGTAAATGTAATGACAGGTATCTATACCGGTCGTTCTCCTAAAGATAAATTCTTCGTAATGAATGAAGCCAGCAAGGATTCTGTATGGTGGACTTCTGAAGAATACAAAAACGACAACAAACCTTGCTCTGAAGAAGCTTGGGCTGACCTAAAGGCTAAGGCTGTAAAGGAATTGAGCGGCAAGCGTCTGTTCGTTGTTGATACTTTCTGTGGCGCCAACCCCGCTACTCGTATGAAAGTACGTTTCATCATGGAAGTGGCATGGCAGGCTCACTTCGTAACTAACATGTTCATCCGCCCGACTGCTGAAGAACTGGCTAACTACGGAGAACCCGATTTCGTATCATTCAACGCTTCTAAGGCAAAAGTTGACAACTACAAGGAACTGGGTCTGAACTCTGAAACAGCTACTGTAT
>ERZ831773.2478-NODE-2478-length-14805-cov-28.291864_pt1 | contig 14805 bp, 9 predicted proteins | sample MGYA00519696_ERZ831773 | MGnify/ENA primary metagenome ERZ831773 (study PRJEB31850, sample SAMEA3708720) | human gut metagenome | biome: human gut; feature: human-associated habitat; material: faeces | place: China | collected 2014 ...
CTTCTTTGTCGATTGTCGTTCTATCAATATCGGCAGCGTGGTCTGCGATTGTACAAGATACTGCGGTGTCCGGATTCGCCGCAGAACGACTTTCGCAGCCTGCTCACCCATATCATACATATCGAGGTTCACAACACTCAGTTGCGGTTCAATGATTTTAGAAAATGGAAAATCGTCAAATGTGATAACAGCCATATCTTCCGGGATGCGTATTTCGGAAGCCTTCAGTTCATTTACGCAGCCAAACGCAATATACTGGTTTGCGCAGATCACAGCGTTGGGCCGTGTCTGCAGTTCCAGCAGGGCGCGTGCGGCTGCTGCGCCGCCCTCACTGGTGGGCGGTCCTTCCCGCAAATATCCTGCCGGGATTTTCTCGTTCAGCGTTGCAAGTGCGCCGCTTAGGCGGTGCGCAGAAATTGTATCTTCTTTGGGGCCGCCGATGAATGCGATCCTGTCGTATCCGTTGCGCCACAGATGTGTAACTGCAATTTGCCCGGCCACCGAGTTATTGGTATCGATCCAGCAAAGCTGGTTGGAGAAATCCGGCGCACCCACAACAATGTAGGGAAGTTCCGTGTGTGCCAGACAAAGAGCCACATCCTTTGACACGACTGATGCGTGCAGAATCACACCATCCACATAGGAGCCCTGCAGCAGTTCATCGAAATGCTGCCAAAGATCAAGCGCCGTGCTGTGCTGCACAATGAGGCCATACCCTTTTTCGGAAAGCGCGTTCTCTACCCCGGCCATAATTTCAAACAGATGCGGGTTATCAAATCCTACGCCATGCTGCATTTCTGCCAAAAAGAGAATCGTTTTTGTTGCGCCGGTAGCAAAACTTTGTGCGCGACGATTCGGCTGATACCCCAGTTCCTTGATGACCGCATTTACCCGGTCACAGGTTTCCTGCGATATAGAATATGACTTATGCAGCACCTTGCTGACGGTTGCCTTGGACACACCCGCAGCTTCGGCCACTTCCTGAATCGTCACGCTCACGTTTTACACCTCCTGTGTGAATACGGCAAACCCCATAGGGGCAAGGCTGTTGTTCTTTTCCTCGTATCCCTGCTGCCACAAAATCTTTCCGTTTATCGGAGGAATGTCAGCAGCGGCTGATTGATTGTTGAGGAACACGGTGATCTTTTCTTTTCCATCGGTGCGCTCATACCCATACAGCCCATTTTTCTTTTCGGCCTTAATGGTATGGTAGCTGCCTCGGCAAAGGGCCGGGTGTTCCGTTCGCAGATGCATCGCATTTTTATAAAACTCTGCCAAGGCCGGCAGCTCCTGCGACCACGTCATTTCATGGCGATACTCTGCTTCCTGTAAGCCGTAAATACCACGCTCATCGCCGTAAAAGACGGACGGAATTCCTGTAAAGGTCATCTGGAAAAGCACGGCGAGCTGCATTCTTGCCGGGTCTTTTTCACACAGAGAATAGAAGCGGCTCACATCATGGCTGTCCAGCAGATTGAGCTGCGCGTACAGTACCGGGAGTTTATACCGCATCCGCATATTGGTCACGCGGGCATCAAATTCTGCTGCATCGATACTCTGCTCGGCAAAGAATCGGCGGCAGTGCTTGCGGAAATCGTAGTTCATGGTGGAGTCAAAGATATCACCGTTCAGCCAATGCTGGGCAGTCTCCCACACCTCACCAATAAGGATACACCCTGCCTTTTCTTCTTTCACCGCCTGCCGAAATGCCCGCCAGAATCCATCATTGATCTCGCTGGCAACATCCAGACGCCAACCGTCAATATCAAATTCCCGCACCCAATAGCGGCCCACCTCGCAGAAATACTCTTGTACCTCCGGGTTGCAGGTGTTGGTTTTCGGCATCATGCGCTCATAGCCGAAGCATTCATAGGTCGGATAGGTTTCGAGGTCTTCCGGCCTCTCTACAGGGAATTGCAGATGGTAAAACCAGTCTTTATATTTTGAGTTTTCGCCATTGCGCACCACGTCATCAAAAGCGAAAAAATTCCACCCCACATGGTTGAACACACCATCAATAATCACACGCATTCCCCGTGCATGGCAGTCGTTGACCAACTGTCGGAAATCTTCATCCGTACCAAAGCAGGGATCGATATGATGATAATCCAGCAGATCGTACTTGTGGTACTCCCCTGCTGCAAAAATCGGATTCATGTAAATGCAGGTAGCACCCAGTTCTTGAATGTAATCCAGATTCTCGATCACGCCGCGCAGCGTTCCACCGAGTTTTCCGCGCGTGATCTGACCGTTCCACTCTTTTTCGGATGGTTTGCCAGAGATAAAGCGGCGGCCCGTGGCAAAGCTATCCGGGAAGATATTGTAAACTACCGCATCCTGCGCCCAGGCAGGCGGTGCTGCAATGTCTGCCGGATGGTTAAAAGGCAGCTGGTAGTATTCCGATCTGTCGTCCACGCGGTGATCTGTAAAGAAATCGCCGTAATACAGCAGCTTCTGCGTTCCGTCGTCAAGTTCAAAATAGTAACAGATCCGCTTATAGGGACTTTCCAAGATGACTTGGAAGTAATCAAACCATTCGTCCTGCGCTTCCACCTGCATCTCTACAGACGAGAAAATAACCGGTGTCAGGCGGCAGGCTCGATCTGCATAAAACAGCGTGCATTGCTTTAGATCATCGCGTCCGGCGCGCAGCCGGAACACGACATGGTTTGGGTCAATCCCGTGTGCCTGCTGTGACATCGGGATGTGTTGGATGGCTTCAAAATTCATTGTGTCATCTCCCTGTTTGGGGCAATCAACCTTTGACACCACCGGCAGTCAGGCCGGAGGTCATGTGACGCTGTACGGCAAAGAACACAATCAGAATCGGCAGGCTGACTACCAGCGAGGCTGCTGCAAAAACGGGCCAGCTTCCGCTCATTTCTGTTGCCTGCAAAGAGTACAATCCGGCTGCCAGTGTATAATTCTCGGCACCTGTCATAAAGGTCGTTGCAAAGAGATATTCATTCCAGACATAAATCAAGATCATAACCGCCGTAACCAAAATACTGGGGCGTGCCAGCGGAAGAACAATGCGCGTGACAAGCTGGATGCCGCTTGCACCGTCAATTTCCGCCGCTTCCTCGATTTCGCGCGGTATCGTATCAAAGTATCCTTTCATGTTCAGCAGACCAAACTCAGCCATCGTTCCGGTATAAATCAGAATCAAGCCAACTTTGCTGTTGATCAGCCCCAGCGGGCGCAGCAGTGTATAAATCGCAAACATGGAAAGGACAGATGGGAAAGAGTACAGCAGAACCAGCTGCTTCAATATCGGCTTGCGGCCCTTAAAGCGCATACGGGAAAACGCATAGGCAGCCGGAATTGCTGCTGCCAGCGAAATAGCAACGGTGACTACCGCCAGCGTCATACTGTTTTTTAACCACAGCATGACAGGTTCTTCGGTAAAGACCGCAACATAATTCCGCAGCGTGAAGTTTTTCGGGATAAAACGGAAGTCCGAGCTCACAAGGCTGTTGTCGGCATTCAAAGAAACCGACAGTGCATACAAAATCGGGATCAGCGTGACGAAACAAATCACGATGAACAAAATATGCAGACAAATCTGCTTGGCCGCCTGCTTGAGCATACGCTTTTGATGCCGCGTCATCTGTTACCCCTCCTTTGCTTTCCGGCTGGTCACCATCGAGAACAGAATCAAAATAGCAAAAATCAAAATGGAGACCGCAGAGCTGTATCCGTAATTGTTTGTGATAAAGGCGTTCTCGTAGGCATAGGTCAGGATTGTGTGGATATTGGCACCGGTTTTCGCACCCGCCTGCTGTGTCAGCAGGTATACCACGTCGAATTGCTTAAATGTCGTAAACACGGTAATCAGCACCGACGGAGCAATAATCGGGCGGATTGCGGGAATCGTAATAAAGTACGCCCGCTGGAACCAGTTTGCGCCATCGAGAATTGCACTCTCGTAGCAGCTATGATCCACCGCCTGCAAAGCACCATCCATAATCATAATCATAAACGGCAGCGCCAGCCAAAGGTTGACAACCGTGCAGCAGAGAAATGCCGAGACATCGTTTGCCAGCCAGCGCACTGTCGCCAGCCCCAGCTTCTGCATCCACTGGTTCAGCAGACCGAACTGCGAATTGAAGATGCCGGTTTTCCAGAGCAGGATCGACACATAGCCCGGCATGGCCCAAGGGATCATAAGCAGTGTCTTGTAGACTCGCCTACCCTTAAAATCCTGTATGTTCAAAAGACTGGCCAGCACAAAGGCAATCACAAGCTGCAGCACCATATTCAGCACAGTCCACAGTATGGTTCGAAGCAGTGCCGCCAAAAAGCCGGAATCAAAAACAAACAGCGCGTCTTTATAATTCTTCAGCCCTACAAACGAGAAGTTGAACCAATGGTAAACATTCATGTTTGTAAAGGAGATGTACGCCGTGTACAGAATTGGGAATACAACGATCAGCAAAATCAAAAGCAACGAGGGGGCGCTGCACAAATAGGCCCAAAACGTTTCTTTTTTATTTTTCTTCATAGTGCGGCCTTTCCGCATCACTGCATCTGTTTGATAAGGCTCTCTGCCTGTTGCTGGGCGGCCTGCGCGCTGCTGCGGACATCTTTTCCACTCATGTTTACATCCACAAGCAGATTTTCCGTAACCGTCCACATAACGTCCATTTCAGGAACGTTCGGCATAGGAACCGCATCCTGCGCCGTATCGTACATAGCCATAACCATGTCGTCACCGCTGATAACCGGGTCATCATAGCAACTCTGCTTCGCAGGGGCGCAGCCGCTTGCTTTCGCCATCGCAATGCCAACGGAATCATTTGTCAGAACCTGCAAGACCTTTGCAATGGCATCGTGCTTGCGCTCAGCTGCAACTTTCAAGACATGGATACCCTGCACACCGGAATACGGTGCAATTTTGTTGCCGGTCTCATCTACAGTAGGCATCGGTGCAATGCCAAGGTCAATACCGCTCTCGCGCGCCGTAGGAACCAGCCAGGGACCACCGATGGTGGAGTGCGCTTTGCCTTCGCGGAACAGCGTATTCACGGTAGAATACTCACCCTCGGTGGGCATAAGCTCCACGAATTTCTTGTGGTATTCCAGCGCCTTGATGGTGTTCTCATCATCGAGGCCGGGTTCGCCATTTTCGTTCAGAATGTAACCGCCAAACGCATGGAGCCAGCCTGCAGCATAGTACGCCGTGCTGTGCTGTTCCACGAAGCCGTAATGTCCGCCTTTCGTGTTTTCCTGCATATATTTGTACAGTTCTTCTGTGGTCGAAGGCACTTCATCATCACTCATATAACGTCTGTTGTACATATAGAGCAGCGTCTCAAAGTAGAGCGGAAGCTGATACACTTCCCCTTTGTAGGTAGCAGCCTCAATCGTCATTGGAATGTACTGATCCAAGGTGCTCTTGTCAACGAAATCCGTTATCGGTGCGAGAATGCCCATTTCAGCGTAAACGCCAATTTTATCGTGGGCAAAGAAGTACATATCAGGGGCAGAATTCGGGTCGTTGCCGACCATCTTCAGCGAATCGGTCAGACCGTCTTTCTTTTCCAGTTTTACCACGATATCCGGGGCAAGCGTATCCAACTCTGTCTGCAACGCCTGCGCGACTTCTTCTTCTTTGTCGTGCCAAATCGTGATGGTAACCGGGCCATCTGTCTGTGCAGTATTATCCGTGCCGCCCGACGAGCAGCCGGTCATCAGCAACGATACCGCTACACATACACTTAAAAATCCTGCTATCAGGCGCTTCATGGAATACCTGCCTTTCTGATTGTGTCAAATAAGGAGTACGGGCTGTTCAGCCCGTACTCTATGATTTTCTAAGGAAGATTACTTTTTCTTTTTGGAGATGACCACGCCGCCTGCCACAACAGCAATCACCACAACAACGACAATTGCAATCGGCATCGCGTTGGACTTGGTTTCTGCGGGTTCCGCCGCAACCGTAGGCTCGCTCTCTGCAGCAGGAGCCTCTGCTGTTTCTACAGTCTCAGCCGGGGCTTCATAGGTGACTTCTGCATTTTCCGCATCGCTCACCACGATCCACAGATCCTTGCCTGTTTCCACACTGAGGTCACTGGTCTGAACGCTGCCATCGCTGCCATTCACGATAATGCTGTTGACCCAGCCGGGAACAGAAAGCGTCAGCCAGCCGTCCTCCCCTTCCTGCAGGGCTTCGCCAGGCCAAGAAGAGAATGCGTTCGTGCCGTCCGGTGCGGACCATGCCCACAGATGCGGCTCGCTCCAGTCAGCAGGAGCTTTTACATGAACGGTAATATCTTCTGCAACGGGAGCATTCGGATCATTGTAAGTAAAATCGGAAGTTCCGTCCTCAGAAACCGTAACCCACACCTCAGCTGCATCGATGGAGATATCCTCCGTCTGCACATCGCCGCTGTTGCCGTTGACAATGATGCTGTTCACCCAAACGGGAGCGCTGGCAGTGTACCAGCCATCTTCGCCTTTGCTCATGGTCTTGCCGGGCCATGCTTCAAAAGCATTCTTGCCATCCGGTGCAGACCATGCCCACAGGCAGACATCCTGCCAATCATCTGGAACCTGCGCATGAATCTTGAATTTTTCTACATACTCCGGCAGATCACCGGTGGTCTGTGCATCGTAACTGATTTCCACATTTTCTGCATCAGTCACCGTGACCCAAGCATTCTTGCTTTCCAGCTTGTAGTCACTGGTCTGAACCGCTGCATCATTCGCATTGATAATAATGTTGTTGGTGGTTTCAGGAATCCAGCAGTAATACCAGCCATCATTGTTGCTGTCTGCTTCCATCTCGCCACCGGGCCATGCATCAAAAGCGTTTGTGCCATCGTCTGCCCATGCCCACAGGTGCGGGTCTGACCAGTCAGACGGGAGTTTTGCGTAGACGATCATTTTTCCATCGGATGCTTCCTCTGCAAACGCAGCAACAGGCATAAGCAGACACAGCATCAATGCCGCCAGCACAACTGCAAACAAGTGTTTTACTCTGCTCATATTTGTTTCCTTCTTTCCAAACGGTGAAAAGTTTTTGAGATTTTCTGATGCGCATCCTTGACATCTACAGAGTAACACTCCCAGCACTCCACGTCAACAAAGAAATAGGGAAACGGTTTCCTTTCTATTTGTGCATATTCCATCATGTATTCACTATTTAAATGTGCAGTTTGCTAGTATTTTTGGTGTTTTTCTTCCGCGTGTAACCATTTTGTAATTTATGAAGTTCTTTGTTTCCTTATTAAGAGAAGAAGTTATGGGTATTCACGAAAATAGGTGGTTTGTATAAAACATCTAAATTCGCAAGTATCACAGGCAGAGGGACATTTTGTTCGTCAAGATAGTAGTTACACTTGCAGGTTTCCCCTGCGTGCAACACTGCCGAGCTGCTACCTAGCTAAGGGGAACACTACCTCTTACATTTTGTAAGGGTGACTGACCGTGAGGCAACAAACATTAAAATTTGTTGCCTCATTTTAAGGCCTAATTTGGGTGATCACCTATTTTCGAATAGAAAATCGCCTAATTTTGCAAATATCCGAAGTTTTTTGCTTTTTCTTTGCAAATTGCGCGTCAAAATCATTGATTTCTCTCTGTTTAGTAATTGAAAGAATTCTTTCGACAAACAAAACAGGGAGTATTTTTATGCCATTCAAAAGACAAAAATCCAATGTATCCCCGCATTACCACGACACTCGGACACTTTTGAGGAAGTATCGGGATGTCATGTGGAATTTGGAAGTGTCCGACCTTGATTTGCAGGAGGAATTCAAGGCTGAGTACGGGTTGTCTACGGATGCACTGTTTGTGGACAGCGAGGTCAATAAGGGCGGCAACCGGCTGGAAAACTATGCTCGCGCCCTGGAGCGCAGCAAAAAGATGATGCAGATCATCGACACTGCGATTGACCTGATGCGTCGCAAGCACAAAAAAGGCGAGTTTTATTACTGGATTTTGTACTACGCCTATCTCTCCCCGCAGCAGTGCGAGAATGCGGGTGCAATTTTGCAGTCGCTCGAAACCAAGGGAATCTCCATTTCTCTGCGCACCTACTATGTCCACCGGGATGAAGCCATCGAAGTTCTCAGTTCGATTTTGTGGGGCTACACCTCCCAAGAGTGCGAAAAAATCACCAATCTGCTGACTCCCGATTGACCCTGCACAACATCCGCACAAAATCAGCAGAGCGAAAGCCTTTTTTTCTGCACAGCCAATTTGTTATCATGGTAATGGCCTACTTTTGGCGATTCTTAAAGCATTTTTGTACACAGGAGGTTTCAATGACTAAGAAAAACACACGTTCATGCTCTCATAAGCGCATAAAAGCAGCCCTTTGCGCTACCATGTGCAGCGTACTGACCGCAATGCCAGCTTTCGCAACTGGCGAGGATAATTCCGCCGCCGCAACCGGCACTACCGTCTGGACGAAAGCCAGTGAGATCATGCAGGATGTCTACTCGCAAATCATCTCTATCTCCACCGTCACAGCCGTAGTCTGTGCCGCCGTTGCCCTGCTGCTGATGAACTTTTCCAAGAACGGCAAGACCGTGGATGATTCCCGCGCATGGCTTAAGCGCATTGCCATCACCTGGGCGATTCTGAATGGTCTCGGCTTCATCATGGCCTACGTCACGCCGTTCTTCCAGGGCGGCACTTGGAATCCGTAACCACTCCCCTGCTCACAAAAGGAGGTGACGGCCTTTGGGCATTTTAGATGGCATTGTGGATTGGCTGGCAACGCAGGTGATGAACCTGCTGGATTTGGCATCTACCTCGGTACTCGGCGCGTTGGGCTGCAATATGGACACGTTCAAGCGGTACTTCCCTGCTGCTTCGGCTATGTATGAAATCTTCATTTGGACGGCCATCGGGCTGGTACTGCTGAACCTTGTGTGGCAGCTTTACCGCTGCTATGGTGCCGGGTTTGACATCGATACCGAGAATCCCATCAATCTGGTGGTGCGTTCTGTGATTTTTCTGCTGCTGATTTGGTACTGCGACGACATCGTCAACCTTGCCTTGCAAATCGGCGGCACGCCCTACAACTGGATTCTGGACAGCAGCCTGCCCGGCGTGCAGTTTGGAGACTTCAATTCCGTACTGCTCGTCATCATTGGCGTGATTGCCAACGGCTCAGTAGCGCTGATTGCTCTGATCCTTGTTGTGATTCTTGCATGGAATTACTTAAAGCTGCTTTTGGAAGCTGCCGAGCGATATGTTGTGCTTGGAATTCTAGTCTTTACTGCGCCGCTTGCCTTTGCCATGGGTGCGGCGCGCGGCACAAACAACATTTTCAAAAGCTGGTGCCGGATGTTCGGCGGGCAGCTTCTGCTGCTGATTATGAACGCATGGTGCTTGAAGCTGTTCGTCAATATGGTCGGGGAATTTCTCGCTAATCCTCTGTCCTTATAGGAGATTTTTTACGTGAAAAAGACTCTTTTTTCTTTATTCACCGCTGTTAGCCTTGCTCTCCTGTACTGCCCGGCTGCTTTTGCTTTGACCGAGGATGAAGCTGCTGCGGCCGTGGACGCACAGGGTAAGGATGCGGTCTCCGGGAATCTGTTCCTGTGGCTGCTGTGTGCTATCGCGTTTCTGAAAGTCAGCACCAAGCTGGACGGTATTCTGCACTCGTTGGGCATCGGCGTTTCACGCTCGCCCGGCTCGATGCTGTCCGAGGCATTGTTAGCCTTTCGTGGTTTTGAAATCGGCAAAGCCTTTATGGGGCTGGGCGCTGCAAAAGCCGCCGCTTCAACTGCTACCGCAAAAGCCACACCCGGCAACACCTTTGCAGGCGGGCTTTCCGGCATGGTAAGCGCTCCATGTCACGCTCGACGATTCTGCGCCGTTCCCTGGCATCCTCCAGGATCGTTTTGCACAAGAGGCACAACCTGCCACCTGCTTGGCGGACGCAGGTGTTGCAGCTTACGCAGGTTTGCAGGTCACGCAATGTGTCTACACCAGTGTCGGCTGGATGAACTACCTTGGCGGACAGCCCGCCCTATGCGCCGATAGCGGCAAATGGGCATGGGGTCCCGGTGCGACTTACGCCAACAAGTATCCGCCGGTAGCAAATTATTCCTCGGCAGGCAGTGTCTGGGTATTGGCCGAGTTCTTCGGAAAAGGCTGGACAGCGGATCAGGCAACCATGTGGGCGCAGGGCTTCAACAGCGGCGCACCGTCCGCGGTTTCTGCTTGCGCGGTCGAGGATGCCACCGACAACAACGCCTATCTTGACCGCCTTGCATGGCAGGCAGAGCAGTTCCCGGACAGCCTTGCCGGTGAGATTGTGAACGGCACAGCAGTCTATGCAGACGACGATGCCGAAATGGTGTACATTGGAACACTGTACGTTCCCAGCAACGCTGCGTGGCAGCGGTTTGTCATTCTGGATTATACCCCGGTCACGCTGGGCGGAGATAACGAGATTCCAGAACTTACCCCGGAGGGGCAGCCTGTGGACAAACCGTGGAGTGCCAGCTATGAGCGCACCGAAACGCTGGATTTTTCGTATACCATCAACACGGACAAAATCCAGTTGGAAACGCTGGAGAAGATGGACGGTGCAGGCATCGACATTGCCCCGATTCTGGATGGCATCCCCGCCAACATCAACGGTGGCAGCTGGACGATTACCCCGGCAGGCAATCAGTCGGTGACCACAGGCGGTCACACGCAGGACGATAGCTACCACCTCAATGGCGGCGATGCCTCCGCCACATGGACGGTACATTACAGCGTCAGCAAGTCGGCCTCCCAAAGCGGCAGCGTAACCGCCAACAGTGAGCAGGATGCAGACGCACAGGCATCTGCGGCACAATCTGCTGCGCAGAGCGCCTGTGAAAGTCAGGTCAATGGTGAAATCGAAGCAGCGCTGTCGGCGGTACACGGATACTTCGATAGCCTGAAATTCAGCTATGACGAGGTCACCATCCCGCATGGCTTTGATTCAACGCCCGGTGCGTTGGGCAGCCACCAGACTATTACTGTTCCGGCTAATAGTTCCAATGACTATAAAATGCAGAACGATGAATGGTCGGTAAAAGTCAGCATCGACAAAATCGACAGTGAAACCAAGCAGCGCATCAAGGGCGATGCCGAGTTTAAGATTTTTGAGTGGGACACCGTTCGGCAGTGCTATATTCCGGCAGGCGGGTATAACCAGTACAAAGTCGAGCGCCAGTCGGATGGCACCTATAAGGTCATCAACCACAGCGGCTATGCAAACGGCTCGGATAATGTTTACTTTACCCAGCGCAACGAGGGCCGTTTTGTCATTGTCGAGCGCCGCGCTCCCAGCGGGTACTACGGCGATTGGACGGACGTAGCCAATCCCGGTACGGCTGGTTCCGTGTTGGGCAAACGCGCCTACGCCTTTGAAATCACCAAGGCACTGGACGGTCAGACCATCCAGTTGGGCAACGCCGATTACAACGCCGACGTTGGTACAGCCAATGGGGGCAGCACCCTTATCGACACCGGCGAGGGCATTGTTAGCATTACGTTCGGTGACCGCAACGGCGACAAAGCCTATAATACTGACCCTACCGACATCGCCAGCAATGAGAAGTCCTACACCATGCGCGCTGATTCCGCCTCCATGCAGAATGACCGCACTCTCGGCAGCATCACTCTCTCCAAAGCAGACTTGGATGCCGCCCGGTATCTGGCCGCAGGCAGTAATGGCGACTCAACGCTTGAAGGTGCCGTGTACGACCTGTACGCTGCCGAGGACATTCATCATCCGGACGGCATTTCCGGCATCATCGATTACTCCAAAATCACAGATGTCAGCGGCAACCCTATCTGGCATACTACCGTACTTACCAACGGCGCATGGAAGTCCAATTATCTCCCGGTGCTGAAAAAAGACAATCTCGTCGCTTCTGCCGCCATCAAGGACGGAAAGTTGGCTTTTTCTAATCTCTACTTAGGACGTTATTACCTTGTAGAGCGCGCCACAGGCATCGTGATTCCGGTGAATTCCAACGGGCAGTATTACCTCTCCGGCCAGTACCCCCTGCTCAACAAAAAGTTAGAGCCTACCGGCCGCTATGCTTCTCTTGCCAGCAACGGCACAGAGTACACCGACTACGTCTACTGCAACCAGTATTCTGCTGTTGCCGAGAGCCGCGCCTTGGACGGCGGCAAGACCTATGACGGCTACTACCTGTCTTTTGCAAAAGGCTATCTCTGTGATGAAGTCAACCACTATCAGTCCCTTACTTATGCAGATGAATCAACTTACGTTGTCCGCACCGAAGACCAGACGCAGGATGAAGTGCTGAAATCCGGGTTCAGCCTGCAAAAGCTGGTGTCCACCACCGGACAGCCCTCCCCTGCCATCAAGCTGGGCGGTGCCGGGTTCAAAGTGTATCGCATATCGCTGCTGAGCAAGGCAGACCAGTTTGCCCAAAACGCCGATGGCAGTTACGATACCGCCAGCATTCTGGATGTCTACCGTAAATCCAGCTACGATCAGGACACGCTGAAATTTGATTTTTCTGACGAAGAACAGGCTGTTGCAACGATGTACGAGAGTGACACCGCCGTCGTCACCCGCTATAACGCAACCTTGACCGCAGACGGCGATTTTGCCAACGGGCAGGGTCTTGGCTGGGTGCCGACCAACAATGCGCAAGAATATCGCTTATCCGAGATCTTCACGAACGAGGAAGGCATCCTGCGTGTGCAGGGGCTTCCTTACGGCCAGTACATCGTCGTGGAAACCACCGTACCGAAGGATGTTTTTCAGGCTGAACCGTTCCTTATCAATGTCAATGCATCCAGCCCGCAGAGCAGCTTTACTGTGCCTGCCGGCAGCATCACAACGCCCAGCGGCAGCTACATAACCTACAACATTCTGGATGAAGAGTTGGAGGGCTACTTGCAGCTTGTCAAAATCGACATTGAGACGGGCAAGCCTGTCAAAATTGCCGACACTGCGTTCAACATTTACTACATTGCCGAGGACGGCCGTGAAACCCTTGTGGAGATGAACGACCCGAAATCCGGCAATGCCTGGGCAAAGACCAGCACTTTCTATACCGATTCCAACGGCGAAATGAAGACCCCGGAAAAACTGCCGCTGGGCAGGTACCGCATCGTCGAGATCGAAGGTCCACGCGGGTATTTCAACGACCGCCAGTACAATGTCGTGTTTGAGCTGACCTCGGACCGTGTGTATCAGGTCAGCGGCGGCAGCGCCGACGGCATGGACGACTACGTCATCACCGAAAACTACTATAACCACGAGACATTGGGGCAAATCAAAATCCGCAAAATTGGTAACGTGCTGACCGGGTATGAGAACGGGCAGTTCGTGTACGAGTCGGATAACCTTGCCAATGCCACCTATGAAATCCATGCGGAGGGCGACATTCCCACGCCGGACAATCAAGGTACGCTCTGGTACGCAGACGGCGACCTTGTCGCCACCGTTACCACTGCCGAAGATGGACAGGTGGACGAAGTCCGGTTCAGCCCCACGCGAACCACTGCAACCTACGATTTTCTGAAAGTGACCCACGATGGCACCAAGGGCGAAGCCACCATCACACTGCCGCTGGGTACCTACACAATTTCTGAAGTGCAGGCTCCTTACGGTTTTGTCCACACCGACCACACCTACACCGTGGTGCTGGACTGGGATAACCAGTACAACGATCTGGTCCTTGCAAACACTATCATAGACCACACGCAGGACGGCGATGTTGTCTACGACTACTCTATTATAAATGTAGGCAATGCCAGCGCCGAACAGATTGAAAAGCAGATTCTCGTCTTTGAGAATGCCCGCGTGCTGCCGGTCGTTGATGAGGGCAAAGTCGGTGTTGGCCTGTATAAGCTGGACCGCGACACCTGCGATTTGACTGATGAAGCACCCTATGCAGACGGCTGTAAGACCCGCGTCTCCCTCTTGAATGGCGGCAGCAACCGCGCCGACATCCCGGCAGATGCCAAGATGGTCGCAGGTGCAGTCTATGAACTGTACACCGCAGATGACATTTACAGCATCTCCGGCAACCTGCTGGCCGCCGCTGATACGCTGCTGGGTACAGCCGCCACTGATGAAAATGGTCTTGCCTATTTTGATGTGGATGTTCCCCTGCGCGGCGAACATTACAGTAGCAGCGAAGCCCACGACTGGACGACCAACAGCGGTCGCTACTATCTGCGCGAGGTCAGCGTACCGGACGGCTACCTGATCGAGCAGAGTGTGATTCCTGTAGAATTCACCTATGAAAACCAGTTCATTGCATGGCAGGTCGTTGACTGCCTGCATTCCGACAAGCAGACCACGGTGGAGATTGACAAACGTGCCTTCACCTCTGATTCTGATAACACCTTTGCCCTGCCCGGTGCCACTTTGACCGTGACCGATTGGAACGGCAATGTGGTGGATAGCTGGGAAAGCAGCGACACGGCTCGTGTGATTCGTGGACTGCATCTTTCCCACGACTTTGCCGGGAACCGCGATACCACCAAAATCTATACGCTGTCCGAGACCCGCCCGGCAGACGGCTATACCACCGCCCGCTCGATTCAGTTCCGCTTGGAGCAGGCCACGGGCGATAACAGCTACTTGCAGGAAACGGCGGTCTGGGTACTGCATGAATCCGAAGATGCCGAGTACCAGTCCGGCAGTATTATCTCCCCCACTGCATTCTCCGATGATTCCGTGGCTACGATTCCCGCCAAGCTGCGTGCTTTCTGGGATAAGTTGCTGGGCAAGAATCCCGATGCAGACGGCGTTGTCATTGCCAACTGGTACTGCGTGAACGGCATGCTGGTGGTGAATTTCACCGATGCCGCCAA
>ERZ831773.2488-NODE-2488-length-14754-cov-2.318253_pt1 | contig 14754 bp, 13 predicted proteins | sample MGYA00519696_ERZ831773 | MGnify/ENA primary metagenome ERZ831773 (study PRJEB31850, sample SAMEA3708720) | human gut metagenome | biome: human gut; feature: human-associated habitat; material: faeces | place: China | collected 2014 ...
CATCCGGAGACCGAAGCTCCGCCCGCCGGTACTCCCCCTCCGCCGCCGGGACCCGAATGAGCTGGGAACGATTCTCCGCAGACCACGAAATGTAGCGGGGCGCCTTGCAGCTCCCGAACCGGCGATAGGATTCCTCCTTGGGGTTCAAAAACAGCGTCATATCCGAAATTCGCGCCAGAATCCCGGCAATAGCCGCCGGCAGCACATCCCGGCCATCGGCGGCAGTTACGGAAAAGTTGATGTGCAGACCGTTTCCAGGACGGTCTGCCAGCGGCTTCGGGCCGAAATCTGCCCAGAGGCCATTCCGGGCCGCCGCCGTATCCACCACGGTGCGGAACGTCACAGCATTGTCCGCCGCCGTGACGGGATCGGAATAGCGGAAGTCGATCTCATTCTGCCCCGGTCCCTCCTCATGGTGGGAGCTTTCGGGGCGGATTCCCATCTGCTCCAGCGTCAGGCAGACCTCTCGCCGGATATTTTCACCCTTATCCGCCGGGGCAATATCCATATAGCCCGCCTCATCATAGGGAATCTTTGTGGGCTCTCCGTTTTCATCCCGGCAGAACAGGTAAAATTCCATTTCCGTGCCGAAGGTAAAGGTCAAACCCGCCGCCTCCGCGTCCGCCACGGCCCTTTTCAAAAGACTGCGGGCGTCCGCCTCGATCTCCGTACCGTCCGGCCGAGTCACGGCGCAGAACATCCGCACCACCCTGCCATGCTCCGGCCGCCAAGGCAAAACGCACAGCGTAGATGGGTCCGGGTACAGCAGCAGATCGGAGTGGACCTCCCCGCCGAAGCCCGGAATAGCGGAACCGTCAATGGCGATGCCATACCGGAATGCCCGGTCCAGCTCGCCGGGCATGATGGCGATATTTTTCTGACGTCCCTCCACATCGCAGAAGGCCATGCGGATAAACTTAACGTCCTCCTCCGCCGCGTACTGGCGAATCTCCTCCGGGGTATACTGCATACCGCACCTCCAAATGCTTTTTAAATGCTCAGTTGGCCGCGTACATCTGCCGATAGGGGTTGCCGGTGTCCGGCGTCGCCACGGTGAACGGCCCTTGCAGCAGCGCCACCGCATCCCCACCGAACAGGGCACACCAGCGCTCTACCAGCGGGCGGAGCAGCGCCAGTTCCTCCTCCGATGCCGGGTGAGGCGTCACCTGAAGGGGAAATCTGAGCGCCGAGACGTCGCCCCGGAAAATCACCCGCCCGCCGTGCTGCCCGGTGCAGGGAAAATATCCGGCAATGGGCTTTCCGTCTGTGTGCAGGCCCAGCACCAAAATGGTGCCGCCGGCCTGATACTCCCCCAGAAAGCTGCCGGTCCTGCCGCCGATGACAATGACCGGCTGCTGCTCCCGGTACGCCTTCATGTGAATGCCTACCCGGTACCCGGCGTTGCCCTGTACATAAATTTCGCCGCCGCGCATAGCGTAGCCCGCCGTATCACCCACGCTGCCGCGGATGATGATGGAGCCGCTGTTCATGGTATCTCCCACAGCGTCCTGCGCGTTGCCGTGAACGGTAATGCACCCACCGCCCAAATAGGCGCCGAGGGCATTTCCGGGAACCCCGTCGATCTCCACGCTCCGTCCGCTCATGCCCGCGCCGATAAAGCGCTGCCCCATGCAGCCGCGGATGCGGCAGACAGGCCCTGCGGCCCGAATCGCTTCATTCAGGGCCTTATGATCCAGCCCTTTTGCTTCAATGTCCATGTTATAGCACCCTCCCGGCGGATTTACAAGATTTGAAACGCAGAAAAAACAAAATCCGCCGCAATTATTCGCCGGCGTGAAACACGCCCAAAATCGAAAGCTCCTTTTCCGTCAGGCCCACGCCGCGCAGCATCAGGCGGTTGCCCCGGAGGGCCTCGATGGAGTTGATGCCCATGCCGCCCATCATTTCCATGATCTCATGCCGCCACGCAGTCATAAGATTGATCAGCCGGGCCGCGCCCTCCTCCGGGTCCAGACGCTTTGTCAGCTCCGGCCGCTGGGTGGCAATGCCCCACGCGCATTTTCCGCTCTGGCAGGTGCGGCACAGGTGGCAGCCCAGCGCCAGCAGCGCGGCCGTACCGATATAGCAGGCGTCGGCTCCCAGCGCCACGGCCTTCACCACATCGGCGGCAGAGCGAATGCTACCGCCCGCGATAAGGGAGACCTGATTGCGGATGCCCTCCTCTCGGAGCCGCTGGTCCACCGCCGCCAGTGCCAACTCCACAGGAATGCCCACATTGTCCCGGATTCTCGTGGGGGCCGCGCCGGTGCCGCCCCGGCAGCCGTCAATGGCAATGATGTCCGCGCCGCCTCTTGCAATGCCGCTGGCAATGGCCGCGATGTTATGGACCGCTGCCACCTTGACAATGATGGGCTTTTTATATTCTGTAGCTTCCTTCAATGAGTAAATGAGCTGCCGCAGGTCCTCAATGGAGTAAATGTCATGGTGCGGCGCAGGGGAAATGGCGTCCACACCCTCGGGAATCATGCGGGTGCGGGACACATCGCCCACGATCTTCGCACCCGGCAGATGGCCGCCGATGCCGGGCTTGGCCCCCTGCCCCATTTTGATCTCAATGGCCGCGCCGGCGTTCAGATAATCCTCATGGACGCCGAACCGGCCGGAGGCCACCTGTACGATGGTGTGCGCGCCGTAGCGGTACAGGTCCTCATGCAGTCCGCCCTCGCCGGTATTGCAGCAGATACCCAGCGCCTCCGCCGCCCGGGCAAGGCTCAGGTGGGCCGGAAAGCTGATGGCGCCGTAGCTCATGGCGGCAAACATCACCGGCATGGAAAGCTCGATCTGGGGCGTCAGCTCCGGGATAAGCCGCCCGGCATCGTCCCGCCGGAGCCGCTCCGGCTTTTTTCCAAGGAACACCCGTGTCTCCATAGGCTCCCGCAGCGGGTCGATGGGCGGGTTCGTGACCTGAGAGGCATTGATGAGCAGCCGGTCCCAGTAAACCGGCAGCGTGCCGGGATTCCCCATAGAGGACAGCAGCACACCGCCAGTGGCCGCCTGCTTCCATATCTCCTGAACGGTATTCTGGCTCCAGTTTCCGTTTTCCCGGAGCGCACAGTCATTTTTCCGAATTTTCAGCGCGTGAGTGGGGCAGAACGCCACGCACCGCTGGCAGTCCACGCACCGGTCCTCCTCCGCCAGCAGGACGCCCCGCTTTTCATCGAAGCTGTGAACGCCGTTTGGACACTGCTCAATGCACAGCCTGCAGCTTACGCAGCGCTGCGGGTCACGAATGACCTCAAAGGCCGCCGGTACATAAAAGCCCTTCATCAGTACATTCCCTCCTTTACCCGCACGATCACAGGCTCGCCGCCCATAGGCGCCCAGACGTTTTCCGCCTTCGGCTCCATGGTGCGAATTGCGGCCTCCTCACTGGCGATGAACACCCGGTCATCTTTTTCCGCCACTACCATGCTCCGCAGCTTCAGCCGGTCATTGAGAGCCATCAGTCCGCCGCTGAAGCCGAGGATAATGGAAAACGGCCCCGTCAGCAGCAGAGAGGGAAACACCTTGCGGAGATACGCCAGCCGCTCCGCCTCCTCCGGCGGCTTAGCGGCAATGGTACTCCAAAATGGTGCGGCCATGACGCAGGCCGCTTCTTCTAAGGTCAAGCCCTGCCGCCGCAGCAGATAGTCCGCGATATAGGTCATAACCTCCGTATCCGTCTGAAGCGTACAGCGATAGCCGAACATCTCCACACAACGGCGGTTCGCGTCATAGGAGGATATTTCGCCGTTGTGGACCACCGTCCAGTCCAGCAGCCCGAAGGGATGCGCGCCGCCCCACCAGCCGGGGGTGTTGGTGGGATAGCGCCCGTGAGCGGTCCAGGAATAGGCGGCGTATTCCTCCAGCCGGTAGAACCGGCCCACATCCTCCGGATAGCCCACCGCCTTGAATGCGCCCATATTCTTTCCGCTTGAAAAAACATACGCGCCGTGCAGCTCCACATTGATCCGCGTCACCGTTCGGGCCACGTATTCCGCCTCGTCCAGTTGTAGCCTTGACAGTACGGAGCGCAGCGGCGTAAGGAAATACCGCCAGATCAGCGGCACATCCGTGATCTCAGGTATCTGCCGGATGGGGATATGCTCCGCCTTGACGATCTCAAAGCCCTCTTTCAGCAGCGCCTCGCAGGTCTTGCGGGTATCCCGGGTATCAAAAAAGATATGGAACGCATAAAAATCCCGGTACTCCGGGTAAATGCCATAGGCGGCAAAGCCGCCGCCAAGGCCGTTTGAGCGGTCATGCATCGGGCGCATACTCTCCACGATTTTCTCTCCGCTCATACGGCGGCCCTCCCGGGAAATCACCGCCGAGATCGCACACCCGGAGGGAATCCGCACCTGTCCCTCTCTCCTCATACCGTTTTTCCTTCCTTCCGTAAAGCAGCGCAAAAAAGGCGTCCATTTCCGGCAGGAGACGAAGCTCCCGCTGAAAATGAACGCCATTGCTCATTCGCTATTCAATAAAGTTGATGATACCATGTGTATACATGGTTGTCAATCGTCTTTCTGACAAAAACAGCGCAAAAGAGAGGGCTTCCGCCCTCTCTTTTGCCGAATATGCTCCTTAAACCGTTCCGGTGATGACCAGAACGCTGCTGCCGGGCGTAACGCTCCAGACGCCGGTGACCGGGTCCTGCGTATAGGTTGCCGCCGGGACGGTGATCTGCCCCACGGCGGAAACAAATTCGCCAGTGGTCTCATTGTAGGTGTATTCCGTTCCGGCACTCCACGCCGTACCGTTGTAGGTCACGGTGATGTTTTTAAGAATGGGCTTGAACACATCCCGCAGCGTCACATCGTCCGCGGCGGTGACTGCGGTGTTGCCCCGGTTCTGAATGGTGAACGTATAGGTCAGTTGACCGTTTTCCGCCACCACGGTGGGAGAAAGGCTCTTGCAGACGGAAAGCCTGCTGCCGCTGGCCACGCCCACAGTCTCCTGCGCCGTAACGGCCTCGGCAAGTCCGCCGCCGGTCACGGTGACTGTATTGGTGACGGTGCTCTCCGCCGCCATAGGCGTATAGCGGGTCACGGCGGTCTCATAGACCACCAGCGCACTGCCGCCAGCAGGCACGGTGACGCCGGTAACCGTCATGGGCGGTCCGGCCACCACAGCCGGCATATCCTGCAATACACCGTTCTGGAAATACCGCAGACTGCCCTCTACATAAGCCAGCGGATACAGAGTTGTGCCGCCGAAGGCGTAGCCGCCCAGATCATCCGTCAGCGTCAGGCCGGTGAGGGCCACCGTGCCGCTGTTGGAAAGACTGATAACATAGGTGACTCTGCCGCCCAGCTCATAGCTTTTATTCACCGCTGTTTTTACAACCGTCAGCACCTCCCGCAGCTCGCCGGTGACGATGTTGGAATCCACTGTGCCGCCGGTATACGTGAGGGTCGCCATATTCTGAAAGGATGCTGCCATAAACATACCTCCTTGAAGTCGCGCAGATCGCGCACCCGCGCCCTTCATCCTATGCTTTCGGTGTCCCCGATGCGCCTGTCGGTTCAGTATTTTCGCGGCATGAAGCAAAAATATCCCCGGCGTCTGCGGACGCCGGGGGTGTCGAGCCCGTTTATCAATCGTTTTTGAAGCAGGCGGCGGCAACTACGCCGGGGCCTGTATGGGTGCCGATGACGCTGCACAGCAGCGTGGAGGGCAGCGTATCCCCGCGGCCCTGCCAGATCTCCCGGCTGTCTGCCCGATATTTTTCCAAATTGGACGCATCCGTACCGCTGTAGCCCAGCAGAATCGGCAGGTCAAAGTTGATGCCGCCATCGCTGAGGAGCTTTTCCGTCAGCAGCGCCATGCCCTGCTTGGCGCCCCGGGCCTTGCCTACTACCAGCACCTCTCCGTCCTCCACGGTGATGAGGGGCTTGATATTCAAAAGCCCGCCCGCAAAGGCCACTGTTTTAGATATGCGTCCGCCCCGCTTCAGGTACTCCAGCGTGTCCAGCAGCGCAAACAGGCGCACATCCTCCCGCTTCTTTTCCAGCAGGGCCGCAAGCGCCCCCGCCTCCATGCCCTGCTCCGCGCAGCGCAGCGCGTATTCCGCCAGAATGCCGGAGCCGATAGCGGCAGTGCGGCTGTCCACCACGTAGATATTCTCGTAGTCCTCCGCCGCGATGCAGGCGCTCTGGTACGTGCCGGAAAATTGGGAGGCAAGGGTGATGACCACGGCGCTGTCCCCGGCCCGGGTCACCTCATCAAACACCGACTGAAACGCAGCGGGAGTGGCCTGGCTGGTAGTGGGCAGCGCGCCGCCCTCCGCCAGCCGCCGGTAAAAATCCTGTTTATTCAGCGTTACGCCATCAATAAAGGACTCCTCGCCAAAGTGCACAGTCAGGGGCACTACGCGGCAGGCGCTCCGGCTGTGCTCCGGCATATCCACCGTGGAATCGACAATGATCTGAACCTTCATATTCTCTTTCTCCTTTATGTATCCGGCAGGGAATCACGCTCCGCCGCCCCGTTTTTCAATTTTTCCGCGATCTCGTCCAAATGGTCGCTGATAACCGCCATAGCACCGTACATGATCTGCCGCTCCCGGTCGCTGAGTCCCCGGCTGGCAGCCTCCACCACCCGCTCGATTTTTTCATTCAGCACGCGGCAGACCGCCGCGCCCTTTTCCGTCAACCCCAGCGGACTGCGGTAACGCCTGCTGCCCTCCGCACAGGTCACATAGCCGTTTTTCTCCAGATAGTCCAGAGAGCGGGAGACTGCGGCCTTATCCTCCTCGCACCGCTCGCACAGCTCGGACGCGGTGAGCCCGCCGCACTGTGAAAGATAATAAAGGCAGGATACATGAGGGCCCTTCAGCCCGAACTCCGCCATTTCCTCCGATTTGATTTTTCGGATGCTGCGGCTGAGCTTACTCACCAGCAGCGTAAAGGTCTCAAAGCGCTCCAAGACCGGGCTCCCTCCTGTTGTAGTCATAAATGCCTGCATAGTATGGCACGGTATTGTTGATTTGTCAACAAGTTTATTTTTTATGCGCCGTTGCACGAAAATGTGCAACAAACGGCAGTTGGGAGGCGGTAGTAAAACGACAACGCGGTCTCTTGTCTTTTGGTGTGGAAAACCGTATAATATGTCGGAATGACAATAAAACAGGAGATGGCCTATGTACCGGGATCTGACCCACGGCAGCATTACCAAGGGTTTGCTGCTTTTCGCCCTGCCTATGATTGCGGGGAATCTTTTACAGCAGCTCTATAATATCGCCGACACGCTGATCGTAGGGCAGGCGTTGGGACGCAACGCACTGGCGGCAGTCGGCTCCGCCTACACGCTCATGGTCTTTCTGACCTCTATCTTTTTAGGGCTGTCCATGGGCGCGGGCGCACTGTTTTCCATCTGCCTCGGCCGCGGAGACAAAAAGGCGCTCCGGGCCGCCGTGGCCCACGCCTTTGCCCTCATCGGCGCCGTGACGCTGGTGCTGAATCTGAGCGTCTATCTGCTGGCCGATCCCATTCTCCGCTTTTTGCAGATACCGCACGAGCTGTACAGCTCCATGCGGGACTATCTGCTGATTATTTTCGGCGGACTGGCCGCCACATTTCTTTATAATTTCTTCGCCTGTTTGCTGCGGGCGGTGGGAAACTCCGTGGTGCCCTTGTGGTTCCTCGGCATCTCCGCTCTGCTGAACATCGGGCTGGACCTGCTGTTCGTGCCGGTGCTGCACTTCGGCGTGGCCGGAGCGGCAGCGGCCACGGTCATCGCGCAGTATGTTTCCGGCGGCGGACTGACCCTGTACACGATTCTGCGCTGCCGGGAGCTGCTGCCCCGGCGGGAGGACCTGCATTTCAACGGTCGCATCCTCCGTGAGCTTGCGGATTTGTCGCTTTTGACCTGCGCCCAGCAGTCCGCGATGAATTTCGGCATCTTGCTGGTACAGCGTTTGGTGGACAGCTTCGGCCCCGTTATCATGGCCGCCTTTGCGGCGGCGGTGAAAATCGATTCCTTCGCCTACCTCCCTGTTCAGGACTTCGGCAACGCCTTTTCTACTTTCGCCGCGCAGAATTACGGTGCCGGACAGACGGAGCGGCTGCGGCAGGGCTTCCGCACAGCCACAGCGGTCAGCGCCGCTTTCTCCTGCGCCATCTCGGCGATGGTGGTGCTGTTTGCCCGGCCGCTGATGCGGATTTTCGTGCAGGCCGGAGAGACGGAAGTGCTGGCGGCAGGCGTGCGCTACCTGAGAATCGAAGGTGCGTTTTATGCCGGTATCGGCTGCCTGTTCCTGCTCTATGGCTTTTACCGGGCGGTGCAGCGCCCCGGCATGAGTGTTGTCCTGACGGTGATCTCCCTTGGGACCCGCGTGGCGCTGGCCTACGCGCTGGCGGGACCGGTGGGCGAAGCCGGCATCTGGGCGGCAATTCCCATTGGCTGGTTCCTTGCCGATTTTGTGGGCTACGGCTATTATTTTCTGCGGCGGCAGCGTCTCCTTTCGCCCGCGCCGTCGGGGAAAACGGACTGAATTTTGAAAAATTTGGAAAAAATAAATCGGCGGACGAAAATTTTTCAAAAAAAGCGGAACCTTTTTTCAAATCCGTCCGTCTATTCTCACGTACCGCCGATGATGGCGGCGCATACAAACTATGATTACAAGGAGATTCAACTATGAAAAGAGCTTTGTCTCTGGCGCTGGCTTTTGTGCTGGCCCTGACCCTCACCGCCTGCGGCAAAAAGGACACCGGCACCGACAGCGATTCCAACGTCCCCACCGATGCCCTGACGCTGCTGAACACCGTTTGGGACAGCTACACGGATGACGAAAAGTTCCCCGCCGCAGGCGGCGACTATGAGCATTCCGTGGACGGTGCCCCCGGTGCTTTCGACATTTCCGACACGGATAACCTCACGTATCTTCTGAGCGTTCCCGCCGAGGATGCCGACAAGCTGGACGATGCCGCCTCCCTCATGCACATGATGAACGCCAACACCTTCACCTGCGGCGCGCTCCGCGCGGCCAACGCCGACGAGGTAGAGGGGCTTGCTCAGGATATGCGGGACGCCATTCAGTCCAAGCAGTGGATGTGCGGCTTCCCCGATAAGCTGGTGGTATTCACCTATGACCGCTACGTGGTGGCGCTTTACGGCAATGAGGACCTTGTGAACACGTTCCGGGATAAGCTCACCGCTGCCTACGGCGACGCCGTTGTGGCCTATGATGAGGCCATTATCTAACCCTCTGCCCGCTGCAGCGCCCGCGCCCTCCCGCGCGGGCGCTGTTAAATTCAAACAGGAGTCATCCGTATGCTGTTTTCCAGTATTCCCTTTCTTTATACGTTCCTCCCCTGCGTGCTGATCGTTTACTTTTTATCGCCTGACCGGCTGAAAAACACCGTTTTGCTGCTGGCAAGCCTGCTGTTCTACGCATGGGGCGAGCCGAGGTTCGTGGTGTTCATGGTCATCGCCATCGTGCAGGGCTATGTATTCGGCCTGCTGGCGGAAAAGTATCGGTCGGAACGGAAGCGGGCGCGGCTGTGCGTCTGGGGCTCCGCCGTCATCGGCCTCGGTCTGCTTGGCTATTGCAAATACACCGATTTTTTTCTTTCCGGCTTCAACCGTCTCACCGGGCTGTCCGTGCCGCTGCTCCATGTGGCGCTGCCCATCGGCATCAGCTTCTATACGTTTCAGATTCTCAGTTATGTCATTGATGTTTACCGGGGGACCGCCGCAGCCCAGCGGAGCTTCATCGACCTTGCGGCCTATGTGGCCATGTTCCCCCAGCTCATTGCCGGGCCTATCGTCCGCTACACCGATATCGCCCCCCAACTGAAGCAGCGGGTGCATACGGTGGAGGACGCTGCCCTTGGCGCACGGCGGTTTATTCTGGGCCTTGCCAAAAAGGTGCTGCTGGCCAATGTGCTCTACGAGCTGATCTCCGCCTACAAGGCGGGAACGGAAACCTCCGTGCTGTTTGTCTGGCTCTATGCTGCCGGGTTCGTGCTGCACCTCTATTTTGATTTTTCCGGGTACAGCGATATGGCCATCGGCCTTGGGCGCATTTTCGGCTTCCGCTTTCCGGAAAATTTCAACTATCCCTATATCTCCGCCAGCGTGACGGAGTTCTGGCGGCGGTGGCATATAAGTCTTGGCAGCTGGTTCCGGGATTACGTATATATCCCCCTTGGGGGCAACCGGGTATCCCGCCGGAAGCAGCTGCGCAACATTTTAGTGGTCTGGCTGCTGACGGGGCTGTGGCACGGCGCCGCATGGACATTTGTTCTGTGGGGACTGCTGTTTGCAGTGCTGCTGACCATGGAAAAGCTGTGGTACGGCCGTGCGCTGACTAAAACCCATGTCATCAAGCACGCCTATGTCCTGCTGGTGATTGCGGTGAGCTTTGTGCTCTTTGACGCAGACAGCGTACTCGGTGCCATATCCACCATCGCCGCGCTGTTCGGGCTGGGCGGTCTGCCGCTGACAGACCCCTTGAGCATTTACTATCTCTGGAGCTATGCCGGGGTATTCCTCATTGCCATCTTAGGAGCCACGCCGCTGCCCGCCATCATTGTCCGGCAGCTTGCCCGGGGACGCATCACCGGGCGGGTAGTCTCCGCATTGGAGCCGGTGGTACTGCTGGCTCTGCTGGCGATTTGTACCGGGTATCTGGTGGACGGTTCCTTCAATCCCTTTTTGTATTTCCGCTTTTGAGGAGGCACCATGAAAAATGCGAAGAACATCATCACCCTGACGCTTTTGGGTACCTTCGTCCTTGGACTTAGCGGCTGGGCGGCGGTAAAGCCGCCTGATGCACTGTCTGTCAGCGAGAGGCGCCCTCTCGCCCAAAGACCGGAGATGACTGCGGCAGGCGTGCTCTCCGGGCGGTTCATGTCCGACTACGAAAGCTATGCCGTTGACCAGTTTCCCCTGCGGGAGCAGTTCCGCACCCTGAAGGCCCTGACGAGCCTTTACGGCTACGGTCAGAAGGACAACAACGGCGTTTATCTTGCCGGCGGCTACGCCGCCAAACTGGATTACCCTCTGAAGGAGGCATCTTTGACACACGCGGCGGAGCGGTTCCGCTATCTCTATGAAACGCTGATGGCCGGAACGGACACGCACGTATATTTTTCTGTAATTCCCGACAAGAATCATTTTCTGGCGGAGGCCAACGGCTATCCCGCCTATGATGAACAGGCGCTGGCAGAAAAGCTGGCCGGTGAGTTGGAATTTGCGGACTATATCGACCTGTTCGGCAGTCTGACCCTTGACAATTACTACCGCACGGATTCCCACTGGCGGCAGGAAACGCTGCTGCCCGCCGCCCATACGTTAGCAGAGGCCATGGGGGCTGTGCTGTCGGAGGACGATTACCGGCCCCAAACGCTGGAGCGGCCCTATTACGGCGTGTACTACGGCTACGCCGCGCTGCCGATGGAGCCGGATCAAATCACCTATCTCACATCCGATACGCTGGAGGCGTGCAGCGTTTATAACTACGAGTCCGACAAAAACGGTTCCGTATATGACTTGGAAAAGGGCGTGGGAAAGGACCCCTACGAGCTGTTCCTCTCCGGCTCCGTGTCCCTGCTAACCGTGGAAAATCCCCATGCAGAAACGGACCGGGAGCTGGTAATCTTCCGGGACTCCTTTGCAAGCTCCCTTGCCCCGCTGCTCGTTTCCGGCTACGCCCGGGTGACGCTGGCGGATATCCGTTATCTGCCGGCCAGCCAGATAGGAAAATACCTGACGTTTGATAACCAAGATGTGCTGTTCCTCTACAGCGCGTCCGTGCTGAACAACAGCGAAACGCTGAAATAATAAAAAGCGTCTGCCGGTGGGCGGGCGCTTTTTCCTGTTTTTCTGCCCGGTTCGGGCTTAATGGCGTTTTTACTCTTGTACTTTTGTGAAAAGTCATATATAATAATAGCCTGATAACTATGCCCGGAGGGAGGCTTCCCCGGGCCCACGGAAAGGAAGGTTATCCAATTATGTTGAAATTCCATTCGGAACAGGGGGAGATCACCGTCTCCAGCGCTGTTTTTTCCAACATCACCGGCATGGCCGCCACCAACTGCTTCGGCGTGAAGGGCATGGCCTACCGCTCCATGACGGACGGTCTTGTGCACCTGCTGCGGCGGGAGGCCATGAGCAAGGGCGTCAACGTGATCTACCACGAGGATGAGTCCATCACCATTGAGCTTCACATCATTGTGGAAAACGGCGTGAATATCCCGGCTGTATGCCGCTCCATCATGAACGAGGTTCGCTATGTGGTCAATAAGAACACCGGCGCGGAGGTCCGCTCCGTGGATGTATTCGTGGATTCCATGATCCTGTGAGGAGGGCTTCAGAGAAATGTATCAGGAAATTACCGGTGCGCTGTTCAAGCAGATGATTCTGCACGGCGCCGCCGCCATCACGGCCCAGAAGCAGGCCATCAACGATTTGAATGTGTTCCCCGTCCCGGACGGTGACACCGGCACCAATATGTCCATGACCATCGCCGCCGCCGCGGACGCGCTGCGGAAGACCTCCCCCACCTCTGTGGGACAGGCGTCCTCTGTCACGGCCTCCGCTTTGCTGCAGGGCGCCCGGGGTAACTCCGGCGTGATTCTCTCCCTGCTGTTCCGCGGACTTTCCAAGTCCCTCAAGGGCATGGAGACCGCCGATGCCGCCGCCTTCGCCGCCGCAATGCAGGAGGGTGTGGGGGCAGCCTACAAGGCTGTTATGAAGCCCGCCGAGGGCACGGTGCTGACTGTATCCCGTCTTGCCGCCAAGCGTGCGGTGGACACCGCCGCAGAGTGTGCGGACATTGAAGAAGTGCTTGCCGCCGCCATTGCGGAGGGCTATGATGCGCTATCTCAAACCACGGATATGAATCCGGTTCTGAAAAAGGCCGGTGTGGTGGACGCCGGCGGCAAGGGCTATCTGCTGATTCTGGAGGGTATGCTGGCAGAGCTCCGTGGCGAGCCCATGCCGGAGCTGCGCGAGGCGGAGGATACCCACAAGGAAAAGGCCGACTTTAACATGATGGCGCAGGAGGAGATCACCTTCACCTTCGATACCGTATATGTGGTGCGGAAGGCCCGGGAGGACATCGACCTCATGCCCCTGCGGGCCTATCTCAGCAGCATCGGCGACAGTCTGGTCATCGGTGAGGATGATGAGACCTTCAAGGTCCATGTCCACACCGATATTCCCGGCGCGGCACTGACAGAATCCCAGAAATACGGCACGCTGGAGCTGGCAAAAATCGAAAATATGCGTTCTCAGGCCGATGCGCTGGCGGCAGGCCGCGAGGCTCAGTCCACCGATGACCTTGAGGCCATCGAGGAGGAGCTGGAGAGCGGGGAGCACGGCCATCAGGCAGCGGCTCCTGAAAAGGCTGTGGGCTTTTTAGCCATCTGCGCCGGTGACGGTCTGGCTGCCGTTTTCCGCGACCTTGGCTGTGACGCCGTTGTTTCCGGCGGACAGACCATGAATCCCTCCACGGAGAGCATTTTGGCCGGAATCGATCAGGTCCCCGCCGAGACCGTGTTCGTACTGCCCAACAACAGCAATATCATCATGGCCGCTCAGCAGTGTCAAGGACTGACGGAAAAGAAGGTGGTGGTCATCCCCAGCAAGACCGTGCCCCAGGGCATCACCGCCATGATGGGCGTAGACCCCGAGGGCAGTGTGGAAACCATCACCGCCGCCATGACGGAGGCGCTGTCCACCGTCACCACCTCTCAGATCACCTATGCCGCCCGCAATTCTGACTTTGACGGTTTTGAAATTCACGAGGGCGATTATCTGGCGCTGAAGGAGGGCAAGCTGTTCGGCACCGACTCGCAACTGGACGCTCTGCTGGAAAAGCTGGCGGAGGAGGGCAAGAACGCCTCCTTCATCGCTCTGTATTACGGCGAGGATGTGTCCGAGGCGGACGCACAGGCCGCAGGCGCTAAATTTCAGGCAATCTGTCCCGATGCGGAGATCAGCGTGCTCTCTGGCGGACAACCGGTCTATTACTACATTATCTCGTTTGAATGAGCTATCTTCAGGCGGGGCAGTTCTTGTAACTGCCCCGTTTTTTGAAAATTGAAAGGAGAACCCTATGCTGTTTTTATGCTACCCCAAGTGCTCCACCTGCCAGAAGGCGAAGGCGTGGCTGGATGAGCGCGGTATTTCCTATGAGCTGCGGGACATCAAAACGGACAATCCCACGGCAGAGGAGTTGACCCTCTGGTATCGGAAAAGCGGCCTTCCCCTGAAGAAGTTTTTCAACACCAGCGGCTTGCAGTACAAGGCGCTGGGACTGAAGGATAAGCTGCCCGACATGAGCGAGGCGGAGCAGCTTGCGCTGCTGGCAACGGACGGAATGTTGGTAAAGCGCCCGCTGCTGGTGGGAGACAGCTTTGTGCTCACCGGCTTCCGAGCGGCGGAATGGGAAGCGGCACTTAGATGATTCAAGCCATTGACTTTGCCCCGCTGGACGGAATCACAAAAATCGTGTTTCGGCGGGTATGGCACAAACATTTCGGCGGTGTGGACCGCTATTTTATTCCCTTCTTTTCCCCCACGCCCCACCACACCATGACGCCCCGGGATCTGCGGGAGGTAGATTTTACCGCCAATGCGGGACTCCCCTCCGTTCCGCAGGTAATGACCCGCAACGCGGAGGATTTCCTTTGGGCCTGCGAGGTGCTAAAGGATATGGGCTTTACAGAGGTAAACCTGAATTTAGGCTGCCCCTCCGGCACCGTGACCGCCAAGGGCAAGGGCTCTGGCTTTTTGGCTCAC
>ERZ831773.2504-NODE-2504-length-14672-cov-27.736471_pt1 | contig 14672 bp, 14 predicted proteins | sample MGYA00519696_ERZ831773 | MGnify/ENA primary metagenome ERZ831773 (study PRJEB31850, sample SAMEA3708720) | human gut metagenome | biome: human gut; feature: human-associated habitat; material: faeces | place: China | collected 2014 ...
ATGTAAAAACACCGTTTCTCGATGCACTGGCCGCAGAGGGAGTGCGCTATGAAAATGCCTATTCTGCCTGTCCAACCTGTGTTCCCGCGCGGGCTACGCTGTATACCGGCATGTCTCAGGAGCACACCGGCCGCGTCGGGTACGAGGATCTTGTGCCGTGGGATTATCCCCACACACTGGCCGGGGAGTTGAGCAAGGCCGGGTACTATACCCAGTGTGTCGGCAAAATGCACGTTCACCCACTGCGCAACAATCTGGGATTCCACGATGTACGGCTGCATGATGGCTATCTCCATGCCTACCGCCGCCCCACCACGCCCAGTTATGAGGATCAGCGTGTGGCCGATGACTATTATTGGTGGCTCAAACAGCAGCTTGGCGTGGATGCAGACCCGGTGGACACTGGCCTTGACTGCAATAGTTGGGTTGTGCGCCCCTGGATCTACGAGGAAAAGTATCACCCCACAAACTGGGTCGCCAGCGAGTGCCGAGACTTTCTGTGCCGCCGCGACCGCTCGAAACCATTCTTCCTGATGGCCAGCTTTGTGCGGCCACACCCTCCGCTGGATGCCCCGGAATATTACTTGAATTTGTACAAAGATGAGTCGCTGGCCGAGCCTTGGCGCGGTGATTGGAATGACTGCGTCCGCTGGGAACGTGACGGCCACAGCTACCATGCCCAGACGGCACCCTCGGATGAAAGCTACATCCAGCAGCTGCGGGCGGGGTACTATGCCGCTATCACCCACATGGACCATCAGATTGGGCGTTTGGTTTCCGCACTGGTGGAGGAACAAATTATGGACAATACGATCCTCCTGTTTGTCTCCGACCACGGCGAGATGCTGGGCGACCACCTGATGTTCCAGAAGGCAAAGCCGTTCCAGGGCAGTATCCGGGTGCCGCTGTTTATCTCCGGGCCGGAGCGCTATGTGGGCAAGCATGGTACGGTTTGCACCGATTTGGCAGAGCTGCGCGACGTCATGCCCACGCTACTGGAGCTGGCGGGCGCACCGATTCCCGAAACCGTGGACGGCACGAGCCTATTGCACCCCGTCGAACGCGAATATTTGCACGGTGAGCATACACTGGGCGAGGATTCCATGCACTTTATCCTGACGAAAGAGGATAAATATATCTGGTACTCTCAGACCGGGCGAGAACTGTACTTCAATCTGCGCGACGACCCGCACGAGACAAAAAACGTGCTGGAGGAAAACCAGAAGCGCGTGGCGGAGCTACGCGCTCTGCTGATTGATGCTCTAAAAAATCGTGAAGAGGGTTACACCGATGGGCACACCCTGCTTGTGGGCAAAACCCCCGTGACCGTATTGCAGCATACCGAGGTGCTATGAAGCAGCTTCAATTCCTGATTAAGCCCGCAGCGGGCTACTGCAACATGCGCTGCCAATATTGCTTTTATCGAGATGAGCAGCAGAATCGCGTGAACCCTGATGACTGCATCATGTCGTTCACTACTGCGGAAACGCTGATTCAACGCTGTTTTGCGGAAATCGAACAAGGCGGTTATCTCTCGTTTGCCTTTCAGGGTGGGGAACCGACCTTGGCTGGGCTGGATTTCTTCCGTTTCTTTACGCAGACCGTGCAAAAGTACAACCAAAAGCATGTCACGGTGCAGTATGCCATTCAGACAAATGGCCTTGCAGTTACCGAGAAATGGGCTGAATTTTTCAGCAAAGAACACTTTCTCGTAGGCATCAGCTTGGACGGCACCCCGGATGTGCATGATGCCCTGCGCCCGGATACACAGGGAAACGGAACATGGAATAGAATTACGCAGACGATTGAATTGCTGCGCCGATACGGCGTGGAGTGCAATCTTTTGTGTGTCGTCACCAAACGGCTGGCCAAAAAAGCGGAGCGCGTATATAAGTCCATGAAGGCAACGGGCGTGCGCTATTTACAGTTCATTCCTTGTTTGGATCCGCTGGACACGCCGCAGGGGCAGCAGCCCTACTCCCTCACGCCAGAACTGTATGCGCAGTTTTTGTGCGCCCTGTTTGATGCCTGGTATCGGGACTGGAAAACCAGTACCTATGTCAGCATCCGCCTGTTTGAAGATTATATTCAGCTGCTTTTGGGCGGCCCGGCGGGAATTTGTTCCACGACCGGCACCTGCGGTGCCTACATGGTCGTGGAGGGGAGTGGCGCAGTGTATCCGTGCGACTTTTTCTGCTTGGACGCTTACAAACTCGGAACCGTGCAAAACGACACCCTGCAATCGCTGCTTACCGGCGAAAAAATGCGGGCGTTTATCACGGACGGCTGGCAGATACCCGCAGAGTGCCAGCAATGCAAGTGGGTCCACCTGTGCCGTGGCGGCTGCAAACGTGACCGCAACGTTGCCGACAAAGTACGGCGCAGTTATTATTGCAAAGCGCTGCAAAAGTTTTTTGCCTACGCAGAACCGCGCCTGTACGAAATGGTTCGCGCTGTTCAAATGTACCGCTGAAAAGGAGACAAATATCTATTGGACAAGAAAGATAAATACTGGCAGCTGTTTCTATCGACCTTAAAATTGAGTGCCTGCACCTTCGGCGGTGGGTTTGTCATTATCCCTTTAATGCGCGAGCGTTTTGTGAAAGAATTGCACTGGATCGAGGAGGAAGAAATGCTGGACCTGACGGCCATCGCCCAGTCCAGCCCTGGGTCCATCGCCATCAATGCCTCCATTCTGGTAGGCTACCATGTGGCGGGCATCCCCGGTGCATTGATTACCGTGGTGGGCGCAGCATTGCCGCCGCTGATCATCATTTCTGTCATCTCCGTGCTCTATCAGGCGTTCCGCTCCAACAAGTATGTGAGCATGGCAATGGCCGGTATGCTGGCCGGTGTGGCAGCGGTCATCTTTGATGTGGTCATCAACATGGCGTGGCCCATCCTGAAAAAGAAGCGCTGGCTGCCCATCGCGGTTATGCTGGCAGCTTTTGCGGCGACCCGTTTCTTCTCGGTGAACATCATTTTGATTATCCTCGTCTGCGGCGTCATCGGCGCGCTGGATACCCTGTATCTACAAAAGCGGGAGGGTAGCAAATGATCTACCTTGAATTATTCTGGAGCTTTTTCCAAGTTGGCCTGTTCAGCATCGGCGGCGGCTATGCGGCTATGCCTTTGATTCAAAACCAAGTAGTGGACATTCACCCCTGGCTGACGATGACAGGCTTTGCGGACATTATTACGATTGCCGAAATGACCCCCGGCCCCATCGCCGTAAACGCCGCGACGTTCGTTGGTATTCAGGTTGCGGGGCTGCCTGGGGCACTGATTGCCACGATTGGCTGTATTTTCCCGTCCTGCGTCATCGTCATGGCGCTGGCCTACATGTATTACCGTTTCCGCGGCCTTAGCGTTATGCAGGGTATCTTGGCCGGGCTGCGCCCCGCCGTCATTGCGATGATTGCCTCCGCCGGTATCTCCTTGCTGTGCATGGCCTTGTACGGCCAGCGCATGTTCCCGGCAGATTTGGGCAGCATGGATTTGACCGCACTGGCAATTTTTCTCGTGGACTTCGTCATTCTGCGCAAGTGGAAGCCCAGTCCCATTAAGGTCATGGCGAGTGCCGCCGTAGCTGGTATCGCGCTGTACGGCATCGCGATATAAATGAAACCTGAGAGGATGTATATACAAATGAATGATATTTTAACTGCATGGAAATGGAATGGCTCAGTGTCAGAGCCGGTTCCTTATGGCGAAGGACATATTAACCAGACGTATGCCATCACGGTAACGTCGGGGCAGGGGGCAAAACGCTACATCCTGCAAAAAATCAATACCGATACATTCAAAGACCCGGCTGGTTTGATGGAAAACGTCTGCGGTGTTACAGATTTTTTGCGCGAAAAGGCTAAGCAGCGCGGGGCTGACCCGGCACGTGCTACGCTCCATGTGGTGCCTACCAAAGAGAAAAAGCCCTATTATCAGGCTGCTGATGGTAGCTGCTGGCGTGTCTATGAATTTGTAGAGAACACTGTCTGTTTGCAGCAGGTGCAGTCGGCTGAGGATTTTTACCAGAGTGCTGTTGCCTTTGGCAATTTCCAGCATCAGCTGGCTGAATATCCAGCACACACCCTGCATGAGACGATCCCGCACTTCCACGACACGCCCAAGCGTTTCGCTGATTTTCAGTGCGCCGTGGCCGAAGACCGCATGGGTCGTGCCGCACAGGTGCAGCGCGAAATTGAGTTTGTCCGCGCCCGCGAAGCAGAGTATCACGTTATGGTGGATCTGCTGGCGGCGGGTAAGCTGCCGCTGCGCGTCACCCACAACGACACCAAGCTGAACAACATCCTGTTCGACAAAACGACCGGCGAGGGTCTTTGCGTCATCGACCTTGACACCGTCATGCCGGGGCTTGCTGCCAATGATTTTGGGGATTCTATCCGCTTCGGTGCCAACCACTGCGCCGAGGACGAAGCTGACCTCTCGAAAGTCAATTTCAGCATGGAACTGTTTGAAATTTACACCAAGGGCTTCTTGCAGGCAGCAGGAGAAGCGTTCACCCCGCTGGAAAAGCAGACCCTGCCTTGGGGTGCCAAGTTGATGACGATGGAGTGCGGTATGCGCTTCCTCGCTGATTATCTGGAGGGAGATCACTACTTCCACATTAACTACGAAACCCAAAACCTCAACCGCGCCCGCACCCAGTTCAAGTTGACTGCCGATATGGAACGGAACTGGGATGCCATGCAAAAAGTAATTGAAAAATACTGCTGATACCACTAATCTGCTTTTTCATTTTGCGGTTTGCGTTTTGCAGTAGAATGCATCATGCAAAATCGTGTTTTCTCCTTCCTTAACTCCCGCGCCTGACAAGCGCGGGAGTTTTCTGTGATACAGCAAGTTGTATGTCCGCAGTGAGGCTAATAAGGCCATGCATTGCAATTGATTTTTATGATATTGGAAACTCAGAACGGTTGATATTAAATGCGAATTGTTGACTAAAAATCGCGCCGACAATGCACTGTCGGCGCGATTTTATATGCTATGCAGCTTTCGATATTTGCCCGGAGCTTCAGCCTTATAGCGGCGGAACATCCGGTTAAAGTAGCTGGAATCACTAAAGCCGCAGCTATATGCGATCTCCGTGATGGAATCTTCGGTGGAGCATAATAGCTCCGCGGCACATTCTACCCGGTAGTAATTCAAATAGTCAATAGGGGAGCGCCCGGTTATGCTGTGAAAGACCCTGCAAAAGTGTTCAGGGGTCATTTCTGCTGTGGAGGCGAGATCTTCCAAGGTGATGCGGCTGGCGTAATTCTTTCGGATGCGCTCTAAGGCCGCTTTCATTTGGGCTGTGCTGCGATCATTTCGTTTATTTCCGGGAGAGGATACTGTGTACGAATGCTGCAAAAGGATTTGACCGAACAACTGCCACATCAGACCAATCGTCACAAATTCATATCCCTCCGGCTCTTTTTCCATTGCCTCAAAGAGTCTGTCAATCAGTTGGCAGGTTACGGAGCCAGCCGGTTGATACGGCTCGATTTGTGCGCCGCGTTCAAAAAGCGCATTGTATTTTGCCTGACATACGGAACCACTGCCGAGAAAGCGGTTCATATCAAAGACAACACACTCGTAAACGCAGTCGTTGGGGGTTCCGCCGTGAACGGCCCCGGCTGAAATGATGGCGGCATCCCCCTTGTGTAAAAGGTAAGAGCGTCCATCAATCAGCAGAGAAAACTCCCCGCTTAGAACCAGCATAAGTTCAAATTCCATGTGCCAGTGAAACGGCATTTCATAGCGCGGATGCATTTTATCTACATAATAAAGCTCAATGGGAAAATCAAAAGTGCCGCGTGTACTGCTTTCATGGGAAGCCAGAAACTTCATGGCAGGCATCTCCTAAAATATCAATATCGTCCAATATAATATCATTATACGCAAAGACGAGGGCAAATTGCAACAGTATAATACAAATAAAGGACAAAATCCACTTTAGGAGGTACAAACTGTGCAAATCGAAGAAATCAAAGACCAAATCTGCGATGTCTGTCATAAAATGTGGCAGCTTGGCTGGGTCGCTGCCAATGATGGCAATGTCTCAGTTCGGTTGGAGGACGGAACTTTCCTTGCAACGCCTACGGGCATGAGCAAGAGCTTCATCACACCGGAAAAGCTGCTGCGTATTGATGCAAAGGGCAATGTGCTGGAAGGTGCAGAGGGCCTGCGCCCGTCCAGCGAAATCAAGATGCACCTGCGCTGCTACGAAAAGCGCGCCGATGTAAATGCTGTTGTCCATGCCCATCCGCCGGCAGCCACCGGCTTTGCCGTGGCACATCGCCCGATGGATATGTACAACATGATTGAGGATGTGGCAGCCATCGGCGCTGTGCCACTGACTCCGTATGGAACTCCCAGCACGACGGAGGTGCCGGACGCAATCGAGCCGTATCTCAACGACCACGATGTTATGCTGCTGGAAAACCACGGCGCGCTGACGGTGGGCAGCGATGTCATCACCGCCTATTACCGCATGGAGAGTCTGGAACTGTGGGCAAAAATCACGATCAACGCAATCATTCTCGGCGGCAGCTACGATATTGACCGCAAGAATATTGATAAGCTCATCAATCTCCGCTCCTACTACAAAATTACCGGCAAACACCCCGGCTATCGCAAATTTGAGCGACGCGAAAAAGGTGAGCCGACGGACAAATAAGGAGACCCCGTATGCTGAAGAACATTCCGCCTATCCTTAGCCCGGAACTTCTGAAAGTCCTCTGCGAGATGGGACATGGAGACGAAATCATTCTCGCAGACGGAAACTTCCCGGCTGAAAGCATCGGCAAAGATGCCATTGTGATTCGTGCAGACGGGCACGGAACCGTAGAACTGCTGGAGGCCATCCTGCAATTTCTGCCGTTGGATCAGTATGTGGAAAAGCCCGTCGCGCTGATGAAAGTGGTTGATGGCGATTCGTGCAAGCCGACTATCTGGGATAGCTATAAACAGAAGTTGAACGAGAGCGGCAATGACCCGGCTAAAATTGAAATGGTGGAGCGCTTTGCGTTTTATGAGCGCGCACATCATGCCTATGCGATTATCGCCACCGGGGAAAGCGCAATCTATGCCAACGTACTTTTGAAGAAGGGCGTGGTGCAATGAGTAACACAGCAACTGTGCTGGCCTTCGATTTTGGCGCTTCCAGTGGACGTGCGATTCGGGCCGTGTACGATGGCCAAAACCTCAACTACGAGGAAATCCATCGTTTTGAAAATGTCCCCATCGAAAAGGACGGTCACCTCAGCTGGGATGTGGAAACACTGCTGAAGGAAATTCACACGGCCATTCAAAAGGCGGGTACATTTGACAGCTTAGGATTTGATACATGGGGTGTGGATTTCGGCTTACTGGATGCGGACGGCCATCTGCTGGCAAACCCTGTTCATTACCGCGATGCCCGAACGAATGGCAAACCGGAACAGACCGCTGCCCGTATGCCCGCAGAAGAATTGTATGCCCATACAGGCAATCAAATCATGGCAATCAATACTTTGTTCCAGCTGCTGGCTCTGCGTGAGCAGGACCCGGAACTGCTGCAAAAGGCTGCGCAGATCCTTTTTATGCCGGATTTGTTTGCGGCTCTGTTGGGGGCCGAGCCGGTCTGTGAGCGCAGCATTGCTTCCACCAGTCAGATGCTTGACCCCCGTACAGGGCAGTGGAGCAGGGAAGTGCTGGCCGCCTACGGCTTGCCGGAAAACCGCTTCGCCCCCATTGTTGCCAGCGGCACGGTGACGGGTACACTTGCAAACAGTGCGAAAATCATTGCGGTGGCAGGGCATGATACACAATGCGCCTCGACCGCTATGCCGTGTGCCGAGGAGGATGCCGAACATACGGCATTTCTCTCCTGCGGCACATGGAGCCTGCTGGGAACGGAATTGGATGCCCCGATTCTGACGGCGGACAGCTGCCAAAGCGGGCTGTCCAATGAACTCGGTGCAAACGGGAAAATCAATTATCTGAAAAATATCATCGGTCTTTGGCTGATTCAGGAAAGCCGCCGTGAGTACAAGCGCCGTGGACAGGCATATTCTTTCGCGGAGCTGGAGCAACAGGCACTTGCCGCCGAACCGCTGCGCAGTTTTATTGACCCGGATGCCCCGAAATTTGTTGCCCCCGGCGACCTGCCGGGCAGAATACAGGAATTTTGCCGCAAAACCGGCCAGCCCGTCCCGGAAACGGTGGGAGCCGTAATGCGCTGCATTTATGAAAGCCTTGCTCTGAAATATCGCTATGCGATAGAGCAGCTTTCCGCTGTAACAGGTCGTGCATTTACGACCCTGCACGTTTTGGGCGGCGGCACAAAAGACCGTCTGCTTTGCCAGATGACGGCAGACTGCTGCGGCCTTACAGTAAAGGCAGGCCCGGTGGAAGCTACGGCACTCGGCAACATTATGATTCAGTTGAAAGCCTTGGGGGTGCTGGACTCCATCACACAAGGACGCCGGCTGATTGCGGAGACAGAGGTCATTAAAACATATACCCCAAGCACACAGAACTATGCGGAATGGAACGCCGCTTATGATCGTTTCAAAGCCCTATTATAATAAGGAAGGTGCAACTATGCTGTATCCTAAAATTGCTATTCGCCCTGTCATCGATGGACGCTGGGGCGGCGTCCGTGAAAGCCTGGAAAATCAGACGATGCGCATGGCAGAAAATGCCGCCAAGCTGATTTCGGAGAACCTCAAGTACCCCGATGGTACGCCGGTGCAGTGCGTGATCGGCTGTACGACGATTGGCGGTGGTGCCGAGGCGGCCCGCGTGGCAGAGCAGTTCTCTACCCAGAATGTTACGGCAACGCTGTCTGTGACCCCCTGCTGGTGCTACGGTACCGAGACGTTCGATATGGATCCCAACACCATCAAGGCAGTCTGGGGCTTCAATGGCACCGAGCGCCCTGGCGCGGTGTATCTGGCTGCGGTTCTGGCAGCACACGCCCAGCGCGGTCTACCTGCTTTCTCCATTTACGGCCATGACGTGCAGGAGGCCAACGATGATACGATTCCCGATGACGTGGCCGAGAAAATCCTTCGCTTTGCCCGCGGCGCTGTTGCCGCAGGCTGGATGAAGAACAAAGCTTACGTCAATATTGGTGCTGTGACGATGGGCATTGCCGGCAGCTTCTGCGATGCAGGAATTCTGCAAAAGTATTTCGGCATCCGTGCTGAGTGGGTGGACGAGGTCGAGATCCTGCGCCGCATTTCCATCGGCATCTATGACCATGACGAATATGAAAAGGCGCTGGCATGGGTGCGCGAAAACTGCAAAGAGGGCTTTGATAAGAACCTCGGCAAGAATCTGCCACCCGTCATCACGAAGTCGAAGATCGTTCCGGCTGACAAGGATTGGGAGTTTATCGTCAAGATGACCCTGATCATCCGCGACATTCTGTACGGCAATCCGCGTCTGGACGAGATGGGCTGGCATGAGGAAGCGCTGGGCCGCAACGCTGTGGTCGGCGGCTTTCAGGGTCAGCGCCAGTGGACGGACTGGCTGCCGAATGCTGACTTCACCGAGGCCATCATGGCTTCTACCTTTGACTGGAACGGCCCAAAGGCCCCGACTCCGTTCGCCACTGAGAACGACACCTGCAACGGTATTGCCATGATGCTGGGCAGCCTTGTTTCCGGTTCTGCACCGTGCTTCCATGATGTGCGCACCTACTGGAGCCCCGAAGCCTGCGAGCGTGTGACCGGGCAGAAGCCTGACGGCGTTGCCGCCAACGGCTTTATTCACCTCATCAATTCCGGCGCAACGGCTCTGGATGGTTCCGGTGCCTGTGTGGATGCCGAGGGCAACCACGTGATGAAGCCGTTCTGGGAGATGACCGATGCGGACATCAAGGCGTGCCTGAACGCCACCGATTGGTGCCGTGCGGACTATGAGTACTTCCGCGGCGGCGGATATTCCAGCCACTTCCGCTGCAAGGCAGAGATGCCTGTTACGATGCTGCGCTTCAACATTGTGGAGGGCATTGGACCCGTCCTGCAAATTGCCGAGGGCTGGACGGCTGATCTGCCCGACGAGATCCACAACATTATCGACAAACGCACCGACCCGACCTGGCCGACCACATGGTTCTGCCCGCGCCTGACCGGACAGGGAGCGTTCACCGATGTGTACAGCGTTATGGCAAACTGGGGTGCCAACCATGGAGTGACCATTTACGGCCATGTGGGTGCTGACCTCATTACGCTGGCCAGCATGCTGCGCATCCCGGTCACGATGCACAATGTCCCTGCCGAGAAGGTTTATCGCCCCCACGCATGGGCCAGCTTCGGCACACAGGATCAGCAGGCTGCGGATTATGCTGCGTGCAGGCAGTACGGGCCGCTGTATCGGTAAGTTACCTATCGTAAATATTCTGCCGGAAAGATTTTGACATAGCCCTTAATACCAGTTAAGGAGAGGTTTCCTTCCATACCGTAGGTGATGGCTCCTTTGGCAATGGCAAAGCGTATAAAGAGCTTCAGGGCGTGTTCCGGCTTCTTGACCTCCGTAAACGAGCCGCAGGTCTTTACCACGCCCACAACGAAGAACAGCACAAGCAGGGCAAGCCCGATTGCCTGCACCGCACCATTGATATTGACGATCACGCCCCAAATCCCGCCGCCCTTGAAGTCCTGCGGCGTTGTCGTGATGAGCTGCCAGATCTCGGCTAATTTTTCATTCTAGGTTTCCAATGCGTTTTCAAGGTTCTGTACGACCCAGTTGTCGCTCACGAAAAGCACCTCCTTTCAAAGAATTGGGGTGTCCCCGAAAGTCCGGGAACGCCCCACGGTGGGTTTGCTCAGCCGACGATCAGGTCGAGGATCTCCTTGGCAAAGGTAATGATGACGCCGCCCGCAAGGGTCAGAAAGCCGTTGGCTCGCTGGGAGGGGTCGTGGGACTTGAGGGACAAGCCGACCTGCACCACGCCGAAGCCCAGCAGGATAAGACCGATGGCTCGGATCAGCCCGAAGATAAAACTGGACAGGTTGTTGATAACGGTAATGGGGTCGCCGGCAGCGAATGCCGTGACCGAGGTGCCGAGAATGAGCGCAGTGCCCATAATGGCGGTGCAGTAGATGCGGAAGCCCTTTCTGACCTTGCCGGTCATAGGGAGCTTAGTGGTATGCTTTTCGGTGTTTTTCTTAAAGATGTTCATATTCGTTTCCTCCGTTATTTTGAAGTTCGTTTTTCGTCAAAGTCCTCATCGGACAGTAACACATAATCGGTTTCCGGCACTTCCGTGTCGGGCAGGGTTTTGGGATCGAGGTATGTGACCTCGATGGTCGCAATGTCGCTCCTGACAGCACCGTGCTGATAAACCCCGGCTTTCCCGTCTGCGGTAAGTGCCACATTGGGGTGCTTCAGGATGTCGTATTTGAAATCAAGCACCGGACGCTCGCCACGGATAAAAAGGATGGCGTATTGGTTGTCCAGCATACGAACCTCGTCGGGCGTGAGAAGCTCTCTGCCGCTGATTTGGTAGTTGGTGCTGTAATTGCCGCTGCGCCCTGAGCTTTTGCCGTAGGTGTTGGTGTCTATGGTCGATTTCCCCAGCAGCTCCGATACATACTTGTGCGTGGATTGCTCATTGCCGCCGAGATAAAGAAACTCGTCGCAGTTGCCGACGATGGACTCCCATTGCTTTTCAAACAGGGCTTTTAGCTGCGCCAAGTTCTGCAAGATGATACTGACCGACACGCCACGGGAGCGCATAACGGACAGTATCTTGTCAAAGTCGTCCGGCAATGAAACATTGGCAAACTCGTCCATGAGAAAGTGGACGGGTACGGGCAAGGCTCCGCCGTGGATGTGGTCGGCGGAATAAAACAACTGCTGGAAAAGCTGGGTGTAAAGGATGGACACAAGGAAGTTGAAGCTGGAATCGTTGTCCGGGATGATGGCAAACAGCGCCACCTTTTTCTCGCCCATTGTGGCAAGGTCAAGCTCGTCGGTGCAGGTCAGGGAGGCAAGGCTTTCAAGGTTGAATTTTTCCAGTCTTGCTGCAAGGGTGATCTGAATGGATTTCAGTGTCTTAGCCGAGCCTGCGTGATAGGAGCGATAATACTTCAAGGCAATATGGTCGGGCCTGTCCATCTCCAAGTCGGCAAACAGGTAATCCAGCGGCGTTGGTCTGGAATCCTCCTCGTTTTCGATTGCGCCGGCACGGAGCATCTCCATAACCATTGCAAAGTTCTGCTCGTCCTCCGGCGCTTCATAGTGAAGGTAGTAAACCAGCGCCGACAGCAGCATGGAAGCCGAGGTGTCCCAAAAGGGATCATTGGATTGACTGCCCTTCGGCGTGGTCGCCTTGAACAGATTGGTGACAAGCCGTTGGATGTCGTTGTCGCTTTGCAGATAGACGAAGGGATTGTAGCAGTGGCTCTTTTCCATAGAGATCAGGTCAAGCACCCGGACTTCATAACCTTTCTGTGACAGCAGCTCGCCCACATCTCGAACGATCTCCCCTTTGGGGTCAAGCACGAAATAGGAATTGCGGCAGCACTGCATCAGATTCGGTTTGCAGAAAAACCTCGTCTTGCCGGCACCCGAACCGCCGATCACCAGCGTGTTGAGGTTTCGGCGGTGCTTCTTGGCGTTCAGCCCGATTGCCACATTCTGCGTCAGCAGCTTGTTTTCGCTCTTGGGCTGCTGTGCGTACTTTTTGTTCACGGCACTGGCGCTGCCCCATTTTGCCGAGCCGTGTTCCTCCCGCCTTCGGTAGTTCCTGCGTGTGGAGAAGTAGATGCCGACGCCCATTCCGTAGCAGAAAAGCAAAACGAGGACAGCTTTTACACTGTCCTCGCAAAGCTCGATATGGAACGGGGCGTTCATCGCGTTCATCAGACTCGTCAATATCTCCGGCAGCCCGCCCTTGACGGACGGAGCGATGAGAAGTCCGAGCCATACCACGGGAATGATACCGATAAGGGAGAGGATGACCGCCGCCTGCCGGTCGTTACCTTGATTCACGGCAGGAGCAATCCTTTCTCTCAACCACCTTGAACTTTTTCTTTGGGGCATAGCCGAACTTGATGATGAGGTCGTCCACTGCGTCGGTGGTCTTGCCTCTGTTTTTCAGCTCGGTCTTGGTGTCGTTCAGGGAGCGGATGATAATCCCGTGTTCGTAATCGTCCAAGGCGACGTGATAGCGTTCCTCTTTCATCTGATGCACCTCATCTTTCCTGTTCCTTGCTTGGCGTACTCCACGGGTTCAAGGATGGACAGGCTCTTTGCGCCCTTGCTGACCTTCACGCCGTCCTCCTGCCAGTCGGCTTTCATTTTCTCATAAAGGCGAGCGTTGTAATCTGTTTCGTTCATAGCGAACACCTCCTTCAAAATAGAAATAGCCGCCTGATTTCTTTTGAAAACCAAGCGGCTATGTGTGTGGTTTATTCTGTTGTTAAAACAAGGCGCAGGATGCAGAACGGCGGGATCAATTCATATCGTTATTATCCTTAATGCCTTCGTTCATTTTTTTGATCTTCCTTTTCCACACAGAATACTGAGTTACCCAAGCAGCGAGGAAGATCGCTACGAATATGCCTACATAAGACAGAATTCCAGCGGTCGAATGGGGCATCCAGTTGGCAAAATAAGAGATAGGGAACATGATCACGCAAGCAATTGCGAAGTAAATCCCGCTTTGCTTTGCAAGGCTCCACGAATCGATCTCCCAAATAACAGAAGCCATTGCAAAGCCTGTGCCCATTATTCCGCTCAGACCGGTTTGAATGAGAACTGCATTTAGTTCGCTCCCCATTTTATTCACAAGCTCCGGAGTGACCGGATAGAAGAAGCCATCCCCAATGCAGATTGAGATAATCACTGTAATGACATATCCGATTGCAATGCCAACAGGGAAACCAATTACACCTCGTCCAATCAGTTTTTTCTTCATTTCTGCCACCTCATATTCCTAACAGTTGTTTGATTCTGGCAACGGATCGCCGTGAAACATAAGTAACCGTACCGTTTGAAAGCGTGATGCAAATTGTCCCGACAAAGCTCAAATCAAAGCTCTTGACCTTTCTCAGATTGATAATATCCGAGTTTGATATTCGGACAAAAGTCTTGCTGTCAAGCCGTTGTTCCGCCTCGTATAGCCTCAGGCGGAGCGCATACTCGCCGTGATTTGTCTCGGCAAACACCTTACCTGATTCGGCAAAAACACGGTAGATTTCAGACGGTTCCAGAACCTCGACCACATCCTCCCTGAATCCGGCAATGACCTGCGGTTGCTCGTCTGACAGTCTTTTTATGATTGCATTGACTTCATCGGTCATTTTGTCCGTCATCTCGATGATTTTTGGCTCTTTGCGTTTTTCGTCTATCTTGATTTCAATTTGCATCGGTTCACCTCCTCGCTACGGTTACAGTATAGGAAAATCAAGAACCGATTTCTACCGATGCTCGATAAGTGGTTGTTTTAAGAACATAGGTGGTATTTTTTACAGGAATCTCATACTGGTCTGCATGGGCGGATGATAAGTATCTGCGGTGTGGGGATGCTCCCATACCGCAGACGGATCATCCTTATATTCAGTTCGACAAACTGGAATTTTCAAATTAGTCTTTGCAAATAACCTTTGAACCTTCACCGTCAATTACAATTCCCTGACGGTTGTTAATTGGGCATAGATTCAAATCCGAAAACT